>Ga0153980_1001038_pt1 | contig 12043 bp, 8 predicted proteins | sample TSGA064MetaG_FD_104722 | JGI IMG/M metagenome (GOLD analysis project Ga0153980, IMG submission 104722) | Attine ant fungus gardens microbial communities from Georgia, USA - TSGA064 MetaG | ecosystem: Host-associated > Fungi > Mycelium > Unclassified | place: USA: Georgia, Magnolia Springs State... | reverse complement strand
TCGATCCAGTTGCGAAGCTCCAGCAGCGGTCGCTGCAGGTTGAAAGGAGCACAGTCACTGTTACTCAGCAACTCGACCTGCTCATCCCACTGCTGTCTCAGGGCAATAATTTCCTTCAGATAGGGCGCCCGCCTGGTGGCCAACTGCGTGCGTTGAGCCGCGGTGATTGCCGATCCAATTGCATCCAGGGCCAGCTTCGCATCTGCAACGATTGCCAGGTCGACGTCATGGCGCTTGCCAATCTGCTTTGCATCGATATCGATGTGCACCAGACACGCATGAGCAAGGGCAGAATCTCGTCCCCCGCCCCACCCCAGGTCCAACACATTCTCCAGCCGGCTGCCAACAGCCAGGATCAGGTCTGCACTACTCAAAAGACAGTTGCCACAAGTACTGCCTAGACGGCCGATAGCGCCGCCATTTAGGGCATGATCATCAGGGAATGCGCCCTTGCCACCGGATGTACTGACGACCGGAGCGTGCAGGTACTCGGCCAGTTTCACCAATTCATCAGTGACGTCAGCATTGATGACGCCACCCCCCACCAGAATCACCGGGCGCTGGGCATCACAAAGCAGCGCAGCAGCATTCGACACCACCTGCGCATCCGGACATGACTTGAGATTGGCCTGCCGCTGAACCGAGAAATCGAGTTTGGCTTCTGACGTGCCGATCTGCGCACTGACCGATAATGCAAGGCTGGCCGGGCCAGGCCGACCCGATAGCATGCTAACGAATGCCTGCCTCAGAACCTCCGGAATTGCGTCGACCTCGTTCACGTAGCAATCGACCTTGCAAAGTGTTGCTCTATCGCCTCGAGACGCGGTTTTCGCAGCGTCAACCAACGACCTTTCCTTATCCCCGCTCAGAACCAGTACGGCAGAAGAATTCTCTGACGCCGTAGCCAACGCACAGACAGCTTTAGACGTTTCCAGACCGGCTGGCAGTAACGCTGCCATCGGCCGTCCGCAGGCTCGAAAGAAACCATCGGCCAGATGAACGGCGCTCTGTTCCTGCATGACCTGGATGAAGGGAATCTCGGATCCAGGCTCAAGGAAAGCATCCACCATGGCCCAAGAACCGTAGCCGGGAATGCCAGCAACGTACTGTACCCCGTGGGCTTTTAGCGCTTTTGCCAGAATCTGGCCCCCAGTGAGCTTCATTGGAATACCTTCTTGTTGAACGCCGATGACGAGGTGCGAGCCTGCTGCAGGGAACACTTCCAGGACCGAAGATTATTTTTCCCATCAGGCGAGATCTCCATTTCGCACCCCTTGAAAAATCGACGCAATGAGACGCACACGTTCGGGCTCACCCACGCTTGAGCCCAAGCTCCACAAGATGAAGCCCGATGAGAAACATCGGAACTCAGTCTGTCAGGCGTAAGGGGGTTCGAAGAACTGCATCGCAGATTGGTAAGCGCGTTCAGCCATCTGATCCACCGCAAGCCCACGATGAATGCCCGATATGATCTCGACGCCCCAGGGCCCGTCAAAGCCCGTCTGCCTCACATTGTTAATGAACCCGCAGATATCGATCTCTCCGTCACCGATGAGCAACCTCTGGTGGTTGGACTGCTCTATCAGGTTATCCGACATCACGAACATGGCGTCACTCAGCTCCACGCCCTTGATCAAAGGTGCTGGGACCTTGGCAATCTCGGACATCTCCATGCCACCATAAGCTACGTGCCAACTGTCGATGACCATGCCTGCGTTATCGTGCAAGCCTTGGGTGACTGCCATGGCCTTGTCGATAGTCGATACTTTGGAGAACGGCATGAACTCGATAGCTACGTCGATGGAGAATTCAGCTGCGACTTCGCACAAGGCCAGCAAAGAGGCCCGCATGCCCGCTACATCAAGGTCGCCCTGCTCCAACACACCAGCCCCACATTTGAGTCGCTGGGCCCCGATAGCCGCCGCGAACTCCAGAAGCTGCTTTCGCTTGTAGTCGGACGCTTGCTTTTTGCTTCCTTGCAAGTGCCAATCGGTCAGGAACTCGACTTCAGCGTACTCCAGGCCATGCTCTTTGAGCAGATTGGCGACTTCTCGAATACCAATGGTCTGCTCCAAGTGAAGCAAATCAGCATAGGTGAACCCCAGCCCACTCCAACCGGCCTTACTTGCTGCAGATACACGATCCTGAAGGCTAAAAGTGGCGACCTCACTGGGCGCGCCAGGAAACGTGTTCCCAGCCAGTGTCCAGTACGAAGCGATCAATTGAGTTTTCTTGTTTTTCATGCAGAGCACCTGAACTCAAGAACATGGCAGTGAGCAACCTGATCAAGCAGGCAATATGGGCAATTGCGGCAGTTGGCCGAAACTTCGCAGCCCATCAAATCGCGACGCAGATCGACGCACAGCGTTGTGCTCCCAGATTTTTCCAGAAGGATTGAATCGCCACGGATGCTGCAGACACCTTCTTTACCTGCGTGGCCGCCCCCGGTAGCCCACGAGCGAAGCAATGCCGCGCCCGCAACGCACCTGCAGCGAGGCAAAAAAAGATCGTGGCCATTTGCTATATCGCCGAGTGCCTACTACTTTTCCAAGCGCCACCGTCGCGTCACCAGGAAGGTGGCCACCTCCCCCCCCCCAGTCCATGCAGCAAGGAGCTCTCAGAATGGGTATCAGTGCCAAAGTAAATGCTGAGTTTTTGATCGACAACAAGACCTACAAAGCTTCGCTCAACATCCCCAACTCCGCACCGACTGCCGATAAGCCGTTCATCTTCACTGTCACCTCCAAAGGCGAAGCCGCAGACGCGGTACTGCAGACACTTCTCGAAGTCGCTGTCGGCGCCACCGACCAGGTATACGTTGCAGTTGCACCCCCCATGGACCTGATCTCCGACGCCATTGGTGGTGACGCCAAGGTCGTCCAGGCGCTCAACGTTGAAGTCTCCGAAGGCAAATACAAAGACGGGAAATTCGAAGTCAAGGCCTGACTCCTCCACGGTGGGGCATGTCACTATGCCCCACCGCATTGATGTACCTGCCTGCGGGAGGGCCCCTCGCCCATGGATATCCGCGTTACGGCGCACTTTGCCTGGTCGGAGATTTTTGGTCGCAAGATCGCCGCCCGAAGCAAGTGCCAGCTGGACCTGTCACGCCAGTACAGCCTGATCTATGCAGACCTGGGAACAGAGGATGCACAGGGGTGGAATGTTCTCGCTGAACTCAACAAAGCCTTCGATATCAAGCTTCCGGCCGAATATCTGAGGGTGATGGATGCCGGGTTCTTCACATTCAGTCATTTCGGCAACGGGGCGGTCCCCCCGAACACCTCTTTGGACAAGATTTTTCCGCAATCGCCGGTTCCACTCAGTGTCTCCAGTGTCACCGAGCCGATGACCAACACAGCGGGGTTTTGGCTGACGGTAAGCCTCGACGATATCAAGCTGTTCGGCAGCCTGATCGAAATAGGGTACGCCTCGCCCTCTGGCGACGGTGACAAACTTTCACTCTCCGCGGTGCTGGCTAGAGGGACTGTCGCCGGCAAGGCGGTGAGTGACGCGATCTACTTGGCCAGCTTGCCGAACATCCGCTTGTTCAAGCTGTTCGGCTTTGAAGAGGTCGAGGTTCGATATCGCTTCAAGGAAGCCAGACAGCTCAATGTCAAAGGCAAGCTGCGTGTGTCCCTTTTTGATGAGAAGCAGTATCTGTTCGAAGGGGTACTGAACTCGGACGAGGTCAACAGAACCTTCTCAGCCTGCTTGAAAAGTGCCGAACCCGATCAAAGCGTTACCAGGCTCTTCGGCGACCAGATGCGTGGCATTACCTTCCAGCGCCTGGTGTTCGGGATATTCGCTCGCTATGGCGACAACGAAGATCAACGAACATTCCAGGTCCAGGGTACGGTCAGAGTCGGCTCAGCCCAGCTGACCGGGTACATCTACCTGCACAACGGCAAACCCCAGGTGGCCAGCATAAAAGTCGACAAGGCACTGTCGATCGGTGATGTGTTCAACCAATGCATCCCGGGGGCCCCGTGGCCGACCTCGCTCATCGACATCACCTTCAAGGCAGGCAGCGAGCTGTATTACCGCTCGGCCGCTGGAAGCCAACTCGCAAGCCTGGAGACATTCTCATGCCCTGCCGAGGGGGACCTGCCCGATCGTCAACTTAGCGCCAGCATCGACTACCAGAATGGGTTCAACATACGGGCGCTGTTCGACCTGACACTCGTCAAGACCCTGGAAGTGGTCGGCACGATCCAGATTGCCGAGGATGGCGTCACTGCCGATATCAGCCTGGGCAAGCCCATCGACCTCTTCATCGTGACCATCGCGGCATCACGCGCCTCACAGCCCATCGGCGGGCCTGCGTTCGAGCTGTCTACCGTCGAGAAGAAATCCTCTATGGGTTTCGTTGGCAGCCTATGGTTCATGCAGGAACAATTTGGCGTCGACGTCCGCGTGAAAGCCACCAGAAACGCGAAGGGAAACACCCAGGTCGACGGTACGCTCACGGCGTTATCAGACTACCCACCGTTCCTGCCCGCTGGCACATCCCTGGGGCTTCGGTACAGCAAGGACGGTGGCTTCCAGGTGACGAACTGGCCAAGTTTCGAGTATCTGACCAACGCCATCGATTTCATCAAGACACTGCAGAAACTCTCCGACCAGGGCAGCGCCGGGTGCGGCAAACTCGTCGGGTTCGCCTTCGAGAAGCTTCTACAGTCGAAATTCCGCGTGAATGTCTCGTTTGGTACCCAGGAAAATGATGAGGGGGTAACGCTGGTCCTCGATGGGTCCTATACGCTCTGCGTCGCGCAGACCTCCCTCACCGCGGTAGCGATTCCATTTCCAGGGTTGGTGTCGATCCCCCTACCCAACTCGATCAGCTTTTCCGAGTTGGGCAACTACATCGAACGTGCTCTGGCTGCAGCAGCTGAGTCATTTGTCAAAGCCCTGGTGAAAAACCGAGAGGCCATTGCTGCCGTCATTGGCCTCACGGCGGGAAAAGCCGCGGCCTCCTATGCCGCTACTCTTGCCTGCCAGGCCTTGATCGACGGTGTAGCAGCAGATGCTGTTGTTGCGACAGCTGCAGAGACCCTTGCCGCAGCCACGGCCGCAGAGGCGGGGGCCGGCGCTGCTGGGGCCCTGGTCGCCGGGGCCGTAGTCGCGGTTGCAGATTTCTTTTCTGGCACAGGCACAGGGACTGGCACTGGCACTGGCGGCACAGGAACAGGAACAGGAACCGCGACACAGAGCCCGCCTGTTGATCCGCGAGTCACCATCACCAACCGTGTGGTCACTCTGACCTGGGGGGGTGGCCAGGGCAATGCGCGCTATCACGCGCAATTGCTCGACAGTGCCGCGACCATCCTGCTGAACAACCCGGACCTGGCGGGTGCGGCCCGGCAGACCCAGTTCGAGTTTGGCCCAGAGTGGCCTTCAGGCCCTTACACGGCCCAGGTCCAGGGTGTTCATGAACAATCGGCCACCCGCTGGGCGGCGGCTCCCTTCAACCGGCTGACAGCGCCGGCCCAACCCAGCGCTCAAGCAGACACCACGGTCCCGGCGCCAGCATATGGAGTGCAGCTGAGTTGGCCACCGATTGTCGGGGCCTCCTCGTACGAGCTCTCTACCCGCCTGCCCGGGAGTGCGACCGATAGGGTCCAGATCGAGCCCGGCGCAGATCAGTCGCTCCCACCTGCGGCATACGCATTCATTTTCGAAGAGGCTTCCCCAGCGGGGGATTATCGCTTCAGCGTAACGGCCAAGGGTGGGCATGCATCCGTAGCGAGTCCAGACAGCGAGCCGCTGACGCTTGTACGTCCAGGCCAGCCCCAGGACTTCCAGGCCAGCAGTATCGGCAGCAATGTTGCGTTGCGCTGGCGTTCGGTTGCTGGTGCATTGCGCTACCAGGCATTGGCGCAGAAGAAAGGGGCTGCCCCTCTGGTTATTGAGCTGCACGCCCGGGAGGAAAGCGGCGTCGAGCATGCAGACTTCGCTCTACCCTGCCCTTCGCATTCGCCTTCCGTTTACCAGGTGCAGGTCTGGGCGCTGCCTGGCGCCGACCAGGTGAACTACGTAGCGGGCGTGCCGTCAGCCGTCGTCCAGGTGACGATTACGCCCTATGCAACCGCATCAGAAATGGCCACCGCGCTGCATGCCCTCACTATCGAGGGGAGCGCGTGCGGTACACAGTTGATAGCGGCATTCCCGAACCTGACACCGGACACTTTGGCCATCGCCATGGCGCAAGGCGGCTACCCGGCCATTGAGACCAGCAATGGCCTGCTTGCTGTGTGGCCTGATACCCCACCTCTTGAGCTGGCGACCGTACTTGCCCTGGCGTATCCCGATCCGTTGCAGTTTGCCGCCTCCCAGCGTGACCAGGGCGTGCCTGGAGAGCTGTGCGCAGTCAATCTGTTGAAGGCATTCCCACAGCTTGGCGTATCAGAGATGGCGCGCGCCATGGCAAAGGCAGGTTACCCCGCAACGGACACCGCGACAGGCCTCAAAGTGGCGTACCCCGCCATCTCGCCTGTGGAGCTATCAACTGCGCTGGTGCTCGCTTATCAGTGACGCCGCCATGCCGAGCAAGAAGGTCCACCGTTCAACTGCGTCATTCACCCCATTACAAACAGCGACTACGAGAGGTAAACAGCATGAGCACCGAAACCCTGATCAGCATACTGCAGTCTCTTAAGCAACAAGGGCTGAGCCCCCTTGAGGCGGTCAAAGAGGCACTGGCCCAGCTCCAGTCACGTGCCCGAGGGGCTACCACCGACAACACCGCAGTGGCCGAAGCCGTGATCGAGGTTTTCTCGCCCCTGACCGCGACCCAACTCGCAATCATCCTGCACACCACCTACCCGGACCTGACCGCGCTTGACGTCGGGAAAACCATTCTCAACCCGAAAGTGCTGCCAGCCACACCGGCCACCGAGATGAATGAAGCCCTTGGCAAAGCGGGTTTCGACGCCTCCAGCGTCAGTGATGCAGTGAACATCCTGTATCCGGTTACCGTGACCATTCAGGCCAATCAAGCCTGGCAGCAAAGCGGCCTGACAGTGACTGGCCGCCAGGTCACCCTGATTGCAGCGCAAGGCTCCTGGACTTCCAACCCGGCAACAGGGAAAACAGGCCCGGCCGGCAACACGAACTATCGCGCCAAGCAAGGCTATACCCTGCCAGGCCAGTTCGAGGGGGCCCTGATCGGCCGCATTGGCGACAACGCACCGTTTCTGGTTGGGCCTCAGGTCAAGGTGCCGGCAGGACAGTCGGGGGCCCTGCAACTGTGCATCAACGATGACCTCAACGGGATTTATGGTGCGGGCCTGACGGACAACGTCGGTAGCATGCAGGTAGACATCCGCACGCAAGGCGAATAGCCGATGCTGCCAGCCCGGTGGCTACCTCACCGGGCTGGCAGCCTCATTGCCCCGGCGCGCTGCCACGCTCCCCGAAGAGCAGCGTCACATTGACCCGTTGATTGAGGTAGCCCGGCCGGAAAGCCAGTGGCGCGGTGGCATGGAACAGATCTGAGTTGAAAATCACAGCGCGATTGCACCTGTAAGGGATGACTGTGCGCCGGGCTCCAGCCTCCTTCAGAAAGGCGGCAATTCGATCACCTTGGCGATTGTAGGTTTCGAAATCCCAGTCAGAGGGTGCCTCGACGTCGTAGACCACAAGCCCTCCCGAGTCGCGGTCAAGGTTTGCCTCGTCCGGCGTGATCCAGAAGTTCACGTTCACAGCGGCAAAGTCTGCATGGGGGTGTGTCGCAGGCTGGTCATGCTGGTACTTGAACCCCCACATCTGAAGCAATGGGTGATGCTTGCCGATAAGCTGGGGGAAGCAACGCCGAATCTCATCGGCAACCTGCAGCAGAAGCGGGCAATTGAAACCCTCCCTGAAGAACGCGCCGAGCCGACCATGAGCATATCGGTCGGTATGCCAGATGGTGGACTGCAAACAGAACGCCTGCACAAGCGCCAGTGCATCAGCAGACAGGAAGTCGTCGATCACGACCAGGCCCAGGGGGCTCTCCAGGTAATCGCGTTCAGCTCGCAGCAGCGCCTGGCTCATCTTCAAGGCCCCTTCTTGCAGTCGCGGAGCCTGCAACTGGTGCACATTACGCCCGTAGCTCGGGGGCAGCGCAGCGACGTTGGCCGGGGGTGTTGCCAAACTGTTGGGCTGTTCGAATGGTTGGAGAGCTGCCTCATAGCTAGCAATCTCCGCCTCAAGACGCGGACCAATCAGCTGGTGGTCTCGCAAATAGCGTAACTGCTCCAGGTCGTGGGCCAGCTTCGCCCGCGAAGCCCTCGGTACAGCACCACGCCCTTCGCAGGCACCGGGTTGAGACAGGCTGCGCTCGTCACCACGAACTACAGAGGCATAGTGCGCAGCCCACAGGCCCGCAGCGTCAAGGTCGTGAGTACGCAATGAAGTGCTGACGAGTTGCTCCAGGATCTCTGGATCGCGCGGGTACAGTTCGCCGAGGACCTTCCACATGCCACGGGCCGAATCGTGCTGGCCCATGTGGCCATACAGCGTGGCCAGCAAAAAGGCCAGGTTGGCCCTGGCCAGGTCGAAGGCAGGCTGCAGGCTGATCGCAGCCTTGTAGCTCGAAATTGCGTCCTCATTGCGCCCCGATTGCTGCAAGGCCCAACCCAGGTTGTTATGGCCAACAGCCCAGTCAGGACACTGCTGCACAACGGCACGAAAGCATGCCAGTGCGGCATCGAACTCGCCCTGATCGCACAGGGTACAGCCCTCCTCCAGCAGCACCGATACGGTCTGCTGCGCGCAGCCATTGCCTGCAGCTTCTGGCGTGGTGCGCAGGGCACCATATTTCGCCATCCAGACTTGCGCACTCACGCAAAGCCTCTGAACGGGTCAAGGGCAGCCTTCTTCTTCATGGCGCGACCGAAAGCGTCCTTGTCGGTACTTTCAGCAGCCTCATTCCCGTCATCGTCAATCGCGGCGCTCGCACCGCCAGTGTCATTCAACGCAGCCCAGGCTGGCTCGGTCTCAAGAGACCTTGCGCCGTAGGCTCGAATCACACCGGTTATGTTTGTGCCATCCCTTTCAGCGTGCATGGTCCGTCCTTGGAATCGAGCATCAGGTGGCTCGTGGAGCCGGGTTGCGGAACGCCAAGCATAGCCACTGTATAGCCACCATCCACTGAAAGTGCAGCTACAGGTGGAAATGCCCCGCAGCCTCGGGCTGATAGAGCACCTTCCGGATCTCGATCCGGCGGGTTCGATCAGCGATTCGCCAGTCGATGGCGTCCCCCTCCTGATAGCCGAGGATGGCGGCGCCGATGTCGGAACACACCGAATGCTTGCCGGTGCTGCTGTCCGCGTCTTCGGGGTAGACCAACGCCACTTCGATCTCCTCGTCGTCCAGCTGCAACAAGGCCCTGGAGTTCATCGTGACGACATTGCGCGCCACCTGCTGCGGCTTCACGACGATGGCTCGCTCGAGCTCATGCTCGAGTTCCACCACGGTCGGGCCTTCCTCTAGCGCGATCAGGCCCTCGAGCCTGGCCTTGTCGATTTCTGTGATGTAGATCCCGGTGGAGTCGCCCACGGCACCTTCGCGCAAGAGCGTGAGGTAGCGCCCCATCGTCATGGCAAATGACTTCAATGTCGGCGTTTCGCTCTCCAGCACAAAGCCGCTGCGTACAAAGGCTTTCAGCGAGCGCGTGTTGTCCGGGTGGATCTTGGCGATGAGCTTCTTGGCCCGCATGTCGAGGAAGGCCAGTTTCATGCCTTCGCGAATCGTACGGGCGCCAAGGTTTCGGCCCCACTTGTCGCTGTCTCCGATGACCAGGACGATCTCGCAGTTGGAGCCAGTCTTGACGAGGCGGACAAAGCCGACGGGGGCGTCATGTCGGTCATAGGCCATGAAGAATCGGCCGCCCCGATTGAATAGATGGGTCAGGATCGGCAATTGAGTCCGATCGATGGCTTGTTCGATGGAGCGAGAAACATCACGCGAATCACTCAGATAGCAGGTAACACGTTCGTCTTCCAACCAGTCCATCAACGTCAGCGCATGTGCCCGGGTAATTTCAGGGCACAGCGAAATGAAAGGCCTGTTCATCTTCACCACACTTGATATGCAAAGGATGAAAGCCCTTCATGGCGATTGCCATGACGGTTCTTTCGGCAACCGGCCATCCTAAGAGATAACGCCAGAATGCCAAGCCGTTCAGGCCCGCCGAACCTGCGACATTTCGGCGCACCAGCTGGGCAAGACTGCACGCGACAACCCCGCCCATCATTCAACCCAAGGCACGATTCGTTACGCTGGCATTAACCATCCGAACATTGATTACTGTGTGCCCGCCCATCCATCATGCACGGGCTATTCCACTCACAGCCTGTGGTTCAACTTTCGCTAGGGGCCCGATCATGCTGATCGATGAAGAGCTCACCCTGAAAAAGCTCGAAGTGTTTCTCGCATTCATGCGCACTGGCAACCTGTCCCGGGCAGCGGCCGAGCTGCAAACCAGCAATGTGAGCGTACACAGGGCCATCCATTCGCTGGAAAGCGCCCTGCGCTGCCCGCTGTTCAAGCATGAGGGGCGCAACCTCACGCCGCTGGAAAGCGCCTATGTGCTCGAGGAACGTACGCAAAAGCTGGTGCAGGATGTGGTCGATACGGTGCGCCTGACCCGCGAGGCCGCAGGCTTTTCCGCTGAACGATTCAAGCTGGGCTCGTTGTACTCCTTGACGGTCAAGACCGTGCCGCAGCTGATCATGGGCCTGAAGATCCGCCGTAGCGAGCTCAACATCGACCTGATCCTGGGCTCCAACTTCGACCTGCTGTACAAGCTCAAGAACATGGAGGCCGATGCGATTCTGGTTTCACTGGACGAAACCACCCATGACCCGGACTGCGAGTCGATCGAGCTGTTCAGCGACGATATCTTTCTCGCCACCCCGGTCGACTCGCCCTTCGCTTCCCACGCCGATGTCGACCTGGCCGAGCTGCGCGACTCGACCTTCATTACCCTGACCCAAGGCTTTGCCACGCATCGCGATGGCGTCAGGGTGTTCGATCAGGCGGGATTCGCGCCGAAGGTGGCGATGCAGGTTAACGATATCTTCACCTTGCTCAGCATGGTCAGCTCCGGGGTGGGCTATGCCCTGCTGCCAGGACGGATTGCCGCGGTGTATGAGAACCGGGTGAAGTTGATACCGCTGCAGGCGCGCTACAGCCTGCAGCAGCGAATCGGCGTGGTGTTTCTCAAGGCCAAGGAGCGTGATCCGAACCTGCTGGCCCTGTTGGCCGAATGCCGCCTGTATGCTGGCCGTCACGCCCAGGGTTGAGCCCCCTGCCCTGTCGGGCAAGGGGCGCAGGCTCATGCCCCGACCAGGCCGCGAACCACGAAATACAGCAGCGATGGCCCCAGCAGGCAACCCAGCCCGGTATGGAACGTGGCTGTCAGCGCGCCGTAGGGCACCAGCCGCCGATCCGTCGCCGCCAGCCCCGCCGTCACACCGCTGACCGTACCCGCCAGGCCACCGAACACCATGGCCGAGCGTGGATTGTCCAGCCCCATCCAGCGCGCCGCGAAGGGCGTGCAGACCATCACCAGAATCGCCTTGATCAGCCCCGTGGCAATCGACAGCGCAACCACCTCGGAGCTGGCCCCAATCGCGGCACCGGTCACCGGCCCCACGATATAGGTCACCGCGCCGGCGCCGATGGTCGAGATGCTCACCGCATCACGGTAGCCGAACGCCCAGGCAACGCAGGCGCCGACGATAAAGGGCAGTAGGGTGCCCAGCACCAGGGCCAGCGCCCCGACCATGCCGGCCTTGCGCGCCTCGGTGGCCTGCACCTCGAACGCGGTGGCCACGATGGCGAAGTCGCGCAGCATGGCGCCGCCCATCAGGCCGATGCCGGAAAACAGCGCCAGGTCCGCCAGGCCCTTCTGCCCACCGGTCAGGGTGCCACCCACCCAGGCCAGCACCAGGCCTATCACGATGGCGATTGCCGAGCCGTGAACGCGGCCAAAGGTCAGGCGCCTGGACAGCACCACCGAGACCCACATGATGACCCCGACAAACGCGAAGGC
>Ga0153980_1001034_pt1 | contig 12068 bp, 9 predicted proteins | sample TSGA064MetaG_FD_104722 | JGI IMG/M metagenome (GOLD analysis project Ga0153980, IMG submission 104722) | Attine ant fungus gardens microbial communities from Georgia, USA - TSGA064 MetaG | ecosystem: Host-associated > Fungi > Mycelium > Unclassified | place: USA: Georgia, Magnolia Springs State... | reverse complement strand
TTTTTATTAACTTTAAACATTGAAATACTTTTATATCTTTTTTATTTTCTTTAATTTTTTTCCAATAAGCTCATGTTTTTTTAGATAAAAAGAAATAATTTTTATTTTTTTAAAGTTTTTAATTTTTTTTTACTTTAACCATTGAAAGACTTTTATATCTTTTTTATTTTATTTAAATATGACAGTATAAATTATATTGGTGAAGTTAGCAACTGAATAGAAACATAGAAACAACAATTGGTTTTATAAAATCAATATATAACTTTATTTAAATGGTTCTTTTTTATTTGATCTAATTCTGCTTTTTTATAGTATTTTATTCAAAATTGAACATTTATTTATTTTTTCTAATAATAAAATTAAAATTTCTATCTCTATATTTTGACCTCAATTTATTTTGAATTGGATGATAATTAATAGAAAGAATGAGTAAATTTAAAAATAAAGGTTTAATTATAATATTTTATCTTAATTTAATATTAGTATATTTATTCATTTTTTTATTTTGTATTTTCATGTTTTTTATATTATTTTTTTGCTTAAGCTTAGAGTGCGAGTATTTGTTAGTTTATTATAGTCTTTATTTGCAGCTTAGAGTGCAGGTATTATAAATTATATAATTTCTTTGCAGCTTAGGGTGCCATTTTACCATCAGTTACTTTGCAGATCAGATACTGATAAATTTATACTGAAAGTGTAAACTAAGTAAAATAAACTTTTTCTAATTTATTCCAAGTATAAAGAATAAGTAAGTTATCTTATTGGTTATAAAGTATAAGCAAAATTGTGAATGAATGATCAGCCAAACCCACTTAGACAAAATAAGTTAATGTAAAATAACAGTTAAATATAATTATAGAGAATGTTCCCCATTGTTTTCAATAAAAGTAACAAATAGTTAGTTAATGTTCCTATTTTTTTTCTTAATCCCTCAATTTTTTTTTAATCATTTTTATTGAGTAAAATTTAATAGTTTCCTATAAGGAAGTTTTCTAAACTAATTCAGTTTTGTTTTTTCTGCTTTAAACCACAATGTTTAAATTCAATTCAATTATTAATAACGATTAAATTTGCCTAATAAATGCAGAGATGTATAATAATAACACTAAATTATAAAAATTTTATAGACAGGACAATAATGAAAAATTATTTGGTAAAATGGAGTTATCTTAGTTTCTAGTATTAAGAAAGTTCTATTTTTGTTTTACTAGTAGCAGCCTAGCTTACAAAGATTGCACCAGTTTATCTGCTGAGCAAAAAGATTTTAATTATTCTTAATTTAAGATAAGGCAAAACTCTAAATATAAATAGTGATTATTAATCTAAACTAAGGTTAAAGGTTGCCAGGCTAAGGTTAAACTATACAATAAATATTATCCTATAATTTATAGGGATCAAATGCTAAAAGCATACTTATTAATTAGGTTTTTTTTAGTTTATTTATTATTAAATTTTTTTAAGTTAAATTAATTAATATATAAGAATAATGTATTAAGATATAAATTATTATAAATAAATATAATTATAGGTTAATATATTTTAAGCTATTCTAGTCCGAGTTAAAATTACCCCCAATTTTTAATTTTTTTGTTCGATTTTGGATTATTTCTAATTTTTAAAAAGTTACAGATTTTGTTGTTTAGAAAATAAACTATATTTAAGCATATCTTCAGCTTCACAACTGTCAGTTAAAAAGCACCCTTCTTTACTTATCTTAAACGGATAAATTAAGTCAGTAAAATACACTGTTAAGGGATAGGCAGTTTAGGTTGTTTTGGTTTAACCTTTATTTTATTTCTTCAACAAACTCTAATTAATCCTTAAATAGGCAATGCCTTTACAAAGGTTTTTTAAAATAATCTTATTATGTAAATTGAAACTGCTACTAAAGCAGTAATATATTAAAAATATATAAACCAAAATTTATATAATATATCGAACCTAATGAAACTTTAAAGTTCACTAGTATTAAACTATAACTATAAGTTTTAAGATAGAATGTGATGAAACTATTTTAACAAAAAAGATGCTTCAAACTAAAACAATAAATAAATTTCAACATTTTCCTTTTCATTTAGTAGATCCTTCTCCATGGCCAATTTTAACTAGTTTTTCTTTATTAAATTTAACAATAGGAGCAGTTAACTATATGCATGGTTATCCTTATGGAGGTTATATTTTAACCTCAGGTTTTATTTTAACTCTATTTGGAATGGTATTATGGTTTAGAGGGGCGACCGTTCGGTTGTATGTGGAATTGTTTCAACAGAAAACTTCTAATAGTTTCAAAGAAGAAGCTTGATTGACTTACCTAAGTAGACGCACTCTTCATGGGGACAATAGCCTGTCAAAATGGACAAAACTGGAAATGAGCACTCCTTGTACCTTGTTCTAGAGCATGTGGTTAATGTAAGAATAATGGGTTATTCATGAAGTCGAGATCAGCACGGTTTACCACAACCGGTGGGTTACGCTCTATCAGCTATTAGCAGAACACTCCCACGCAAGTATGACATTGATAGTCTCTGAGTCATTGATCTAGAAACTAAACTTGCAGCAACATCAGTAAGATGCAAACGATCTGAAGATACTCTTACAATAACAACGCCCAACACGCCACACCAACCAAACCAAAAAATGTTGGGCAACACAGTCACGTATGATACCGGTGAACCACAATGCGACGGGCAAATTTTCACAAACCCGAACTTCATTACGGAGGCATACCATTAATAACGGGTGCACATTGTGGGGCGGAGGCCACGTAGTACCATTTCACTTAGACGAGCGGGAAGGAGGCTAAATACTGGGGATTGAATTACCCGGTCACACTATACAAAGTATTCACTCGCAGCGCCGTCCTGGAAGGATACTAAGGTTGCTCGTTGGTTGGATACACTATGAAAATGGAATGAACAAGAGCCTCAATTTATCACAAAACGACTTTTTAAAAATTTGGGAAACTTCTGGAAAGCAGCTTACATTAATTTAGCTATGTCAAAGGGTTCGAACACACCATTTTTGGGAAAATTAACTATTGACGGTATCACCCTCGATAAGTAAAAACAAAATTTAAAAGATTTGGTTGTTTCTGGACAATACAAAATGGGAATAACTAAAAAAATTTAAAAACTAAGAAAAACGGTAAGCTAAAATAACTGGTAATACCTCCTTTTTAGGATAGAATAGTACAGGAAGTGGTTATAACTATACTGTAAATTATATACGAACCCTTTAATCAATCACAGGGCTTTCGACACGGCCGTAGCTGTTTTTCTGCTTTAATACATATTTGACAAGAAAGCGCAAAAATTTAAGCAGGGTAAACGAAGGTTTATTAAAGGATTATGTGATAACAACAATCACACTATTCTGCTTAATTTGCTACAAAGATTCTCGTTTTTTCGTAATTATAAGCGAGCTTATTAAGGTAAGCTTCAAATAGGAGTAGGGAACCTTCGGAATTTAAACTGGTATATTATCTACAAGGTTTTATTTTAAGCCCTCTTTTTTTTTTTTTTCTAACATATATTTACACGAATTTTACAAATTTATGGAAGAGTATAACTTAAAATTCAATAAAGGTAAAACCAAAAAAAACCAAGCCTGTTTACAAAAAGGCTTTAAAATACCATGTTAATAAAGAAGCCCGAAAAGTAGGTTACTCACAAAAATTGACAATAATTAGCGAAAAATGAGCTACGTTATATGCGCTATGCTTTTGTTAACACTATTATAGGATCTAAAGCTGATGCCATATAAATTAAGAAAAAATGCAATGATTTCCTTGACTCGCTAAAACTAAGTCTTAGTGAAGAACAGACACTTATTACCAATCTAAAAGACCGTTTTTTGTTTTTGTTTTTTTGCTATTTAATCCAAATTAGCCATTACAAAGTAAGAGAATACTTCATAAGATACCACGGTAATTTAAAAAGGTGCTATGAGCGCCCCGTAGCCGGGATATCTTTATATTAAAGTTGACGCAAACAAAGTCAAACTAAGTCTGCAAAAAAGAATTTTTAAACGGAGTGGTGAACCTAATCCAAATTTAAAATATTTAGTTAATACTCAACACGCCACTATTTTGCAAATGAACTATATACTTAGAGGACTGGCAAATTATTACAAACTCGATAACAATTTTAGACACAAAAAATGGTAAGTCGCTGGAACTATATTTTTTATATTGCCCAAGTATTCGCCGCCAAGTACAAACTACACAGTATAGCGAAAGTATTAGCTAAAGCCGTAAAGGATTTATGAAAGCCTATACAAGTGTCTAACCTTAAGGAAAAGTGATTGGACAAACAGAACAAAGAATTTGGGAATACCTTAAAACAAAAGTAAAACAAAAAATAAAACAAAAAACAAACCTAAATTACAATTAGGTATTCCATATACTAAATACAACACAATTCTTATGCCAGATTACGCACCTCTAAGCAAAAATTTAATTTTACCTTCTGGACAACCTTTACAACTAATCACACAAATTCCAATCCGCTTGCAGCTTTAAACTTATTTGTATCACGTATCGCCCGAATAGCTAGCCCTCGAAAGCCAAAGCCAGGTTAAAATGGTAAATGTATATTATATAAGGAATTTTGTCCAGCCCAAATGTAAGAATGCATTATATAAAGGGTGTAAAATACCTTAAGGGTACATCTGTACACACTCTAATGATGCGCAGGCTTAACTGTAGCAAGCACCTTTGTGTCAAACCCATCACCGTATGGCCCACAAAAATGGACTAATGCGTTTGATTCTAACCAAAAGTAAAAGTGTTCTAGATAATGACGAAACTTAATTCAAAATCTTTCATAGTTAATATAAGTAGTAGTTGGAGAGCCTAGTGACAGGTGACTGTCTCGCTGGGTTCGGGGAGGACTTTAGTACGCTTTCGAGCCGAACTTTTTACTCCACATGTAGTAATAGAAGGTAGAGCGTTAAGCTTAATTACATCAAAAAGCATACTATTTAATCATGTTTATTTTATATAAACAAACTATTTCTCCAGAAGAAATTGACCTAAAACAAGGTATTATTAAATTTTTCACATAAAATAAAGGATATTTTTATCAAAATCAATTCTGTTTTTATTTAGCTGGTTTATTTGAAGAAAATGGACAAATTTTTTTAGCAGCTTTAGGTATTACTACTTTGAACAGAATACTAAATCCTAGAATAGTATTTACTTCACATATAAATAATTTGGGGTTATATGTATATATTCAATTTAAACTAGGAGGAATAGAACGTTTTAAAAAAGTAAGGGCAGAATACTCTTAGGTATATTATTGAAGATGTTCAAGGTATTCTCTTCTTTTTGACTTGATTCATGGAAAACTTCAAACACCTAAAAATATTAAATTTAATGAATTAATTAAGTTTCTTAATATTAAATATTCTTTAATAATACCAGAAAATTTTTGGATACGGCTTTTAAACTTTAGATATAATAGTTGGTTTACAGGATTTACTGAAGCTGATGGCCATTTTGGTATAAAAAGAAAATAAACCTAAATCAGAAACACGAAAAAGATCTGTTAGTGAAAATGTAACTATCCACCCTTGGTTATAAATTAATGACAGGTTTTACGGATGCTGAGGCTTCCTTTATGCTTTTTATTATACAAAAAATGTAAAATAGGGTATCAACCTCATGCGTTATTTCAAATAGGACAACCTGAAAAGGATCGAGCATTGTTATAAACATTTAGAGCATCTTTAGGAGTTAATTTTGCAAAACAAGACAAAAATTCAATTCATTATTAAGTTACTTCCGTTAAAGATTTAAGAGTAATTGTTGATCATTTTGACAAATATCCATTAATTACGCAAAAATTAACTGATTATGTATTTTTTACACAAGGATTTGAACTAATTCTTGCAAAAGAACATCTTAGTGAAGAAGGATTAAAAAATAGTTGCACTTAGAGCCTCAATTAATATAAGGCTATCTAATGAAGTCAGTCTAAAAAAGGCATTTCCAGATATTCTTCCTGCTCCAATACCTCTTAGTCCTATAGTTCCATAAATACCGAACTGGGTTGCAGGATTTACAACGGATAAAGGTTGCTTTTTTTGTTAATGTTAACCCACGTTTAAAAGCAGGCGCTCAGATTCAATTAAGGTTATATATTTATAAGCATTCTCGGGATGCTCAATTAATGATAAGTTTAGTTGATTATTTAAATTGAGGTTATTATGTTGTAAGAACACAAACAAGCGGTGTTAAAATTTTCATATTTAACTGATAAAATTATTTCTTTTTTAATTTTGTTTAACGGGATAAAAAGGTTAGAGTTTAAGAATTTCTGTAAAATTGTAGATATTCTGAAAGATAAAGGCCATCTAACAACCAAAGGAATAGAGAAAATTTTTAAAATCAAAGACAAGGAAATTTAAATTTTCCATATGAATAAAGAAATAAATAATTATTCCTACTCGTTTACTCGTCTGGTATTAGTATTAAATTTAGATTAGATCAACGATCATATGATAAACCTAATTATTCTTCTATGTATCCTATTATGGAAAGTATAGCCTCACTTTTATCACGAAAACTTAATATTTATAAGATAAATCAACAGTCTAATTCTAGAGAAGTATTGTATCTTAGTGTAACCGGTATAAATAAATTTATTTTAAACTATTTTAATAAATACCTTTGATAGGTGAAAAGGGAAAAGATTTACAACACTGGGAAGTAGTTTATATAGTTTATAAACAACATCTTACTGAGGCGGGTAAAATAAAAATTAGAGCGATAGCATCTGAAATTAAAAATTATAAATAACCTTTCATTTTTTTTTCTTACAAAACAAAAGCAAGTAAACTTTTTACAAAAGTATGTCAAAACCTATAGTGCCTTCTATAAATTTGACTATATGCTGGAAATTTCTAAAGCTTTAAATACTCCTCATTATAATAATATGGAAGTAAAAATTTTAAAGATAATTATATGAATAATCAGCAGGAAACCAAAATACTGAGAATTATTTTAGCAGGTTCCTCAGAGACTATACGTCAAAAATTAATACGTTATAAATAGTAAACCTATTGATTAAAATATAGTCCAGCCATTACTGAAAGATAATGGATAATTGACATATTTAGGTAACCACACCAAAGAAGTAAAAAGTGGATTAATGTTAGGTATAGTATTATTTATTATAAGTGAAATATTTGCTTTCCTATCTGTCTTCTTTCGACATGGACAATCTTCGAGGGAGATAGAGGTAACTCATCTCATTTACGCACTGATTATTATCGTAAAAAGGTTAAGCAATGTGCTAGAGTTCAACGAAGCTCTGGTATAAGGAATTGTTAAACGGGTAAAAAGTATTGGTAGATTCGTTAAGAATTTGTACTCTAGTTCCCTACCTAGTTCTTTTAATAATTTCAGTAAAGCGAAAGCTAAGCTTCATTTTAAAAATGGTTAACATAGGGCCGAACATCTACCTTGAACGGGGTCAATAAAATTAATGGAGTCGTTATCTGAAGACGTAATGATTCTGATCAGTATTAATAGACACACCATCAAAGAAGATTACTGAAAATATTTAACTGAGTTACTGATCTGTATAAAGAACAAAAACTCAGGAACTCCTCAAAGCCTAAACATGGGAACCCCGAAAAAGTTAAAATCAAGTAATCTTAATACTAGCCCTTCTCTCACAGTTAGAATCACATAAAGAGCAGGAGTCAGATTTCTGACCTGGTATGTAACAAATCCTTTATGGTCAGTTTATATCGGACTAGGCGGGGGCAAGATATCTGAAAAAGCAAACGTCTTAGGTAATGCTAAGAATACTGGCTATTTTATTAGAGCAAATAAACTACAAAGCCAGGGACTAATTAGTGGTCGTAGTCCGCTGAATTCAGTGTGCCTTAACATGGTTTCACAGTCTTTTTCTTCTGGAAGAAGATATTCCACCCAGGAACTCAAATCTAATCGTTTGAATAGGTCGGAACCTTTTTCACTTTTAAATCTACTAAAAAAATTTAATTACAGAGGCTCTCAATTAAAGAATCTCTAAAAGTAAAATTAAAAAAGAAGAAATTGGTGAAACTTGCTGAAAGATATGGTATTTTCCACACCAAAGTTCAGCATGCTCAAATTCTTATGGTAAGATCTCTTCTGTTTAAAATACATGCAGTTAATCTAATTGCTAAAAAAGAAAGCAGGGTCTCAAACACCCGGAGTGGATACTGAGATTTTTGACAAATCTGATATCACCTTATCCGAAAACCAATTAGCACAATGGTTAAGAAATATGGTGTACCACCCCCACGAGGTATAGGCCTAAACCTGTAAAAAGAGTTTGAATACCTAAACCAGGTAAAACTTAAAAAAGACCGATAGGTATTCCAGCTATCACATATAGAGCTCTTCAAACACTTGTCAACCTGGTCCTACTACCTCTAGTAGAACTAACAAGCGACAAGGGGGGGGGTTCAGACCGTATAGAGATTGCAAAATGGCGATTTTAGCAGCACGAATGCAATTGAGATCACTCTCACTAAATACTCAAAAACAGGCTTTCAAAAAGGGTTAAGATAATTTATGAGAATATACCCAGTTTAACGAAAACAAATACATCCTTGATGCCGATATTAAAGGTTTCTTCGATAATATTAGTCACGAATGGTTGTTATCGAATCTATTTCTACACCCTATTCTTAAAGAGTTCGTAAGATTATGGCTTAAAGCTAATATCTTAGATGCTGGAACCTTTACCGTTTCTACAACTGGTATTTCGCAAGAAGGTATCATTTCTCCTACCCTGGTTAATTTTACATTAAATGGGCTAGAAAATACGGTATATAAATCTATCCATCCTATAACAACTTTTAAATTTAGAAAACTTGCTATCCGGAAAAATGGTAGAAATATTACAGCGGTATCACTAGGAGTTGCGAATGTGCGTTATGCTGACGTTTTCATTGTATTTGCAAAGATTAAAAATATTCTAACTAAGTACATTCGTCCTGCAATTGACAAATTTCTAGTAAAAAGGGGGTTATTTTTATCAACTGTGCCTCAGAAAACTAAAATGTTTACATTAAGGGACAAGAATGCACAGATGGACTTTCTTGGTTATACTTTCAAATACAATACAAAATGGTCGTAAAAAAGATCCAAATTTTACCAAAAAGGATATGCTAGAGGGATAGCTCTATATCCTAATAAAGAAAAAGTAAGAAATTTCATACAAAAATTAACCAGCATATTTAGGGCTTCAAATAACATGTCAGCTGCAAAATTAATTACTAAATTAAATTCCATCATAAAAGGTTGGGCAAATTATTATAATTTGGAAAATTCCTCTCACTATAAAACAATCGTTGCGCGTGCACTATATTTGAGCTGCTGAAGCTGGATGAGAAGAAAACACCCTACTTTAGGAAAGAGAATGTTAGCTAGAATGTACTTTTTACAAGAAGATACTGAAAAATCCAAAGAAAAAAGAGTAACCTTTTTCAAATTTTTAAATAGAACTTGAAATTTTAGAGGCCTTTCTTTTAAAGATAAAAGATTTTTTAAGAATAACTCTGATAAAAATATCTACTTACTGGATCCTACAAATGCTGCTAATATTGTAACCACCACTAGAAACGTAATTCCTACGAATCTAATAAAGGTAAATGCGTTCCACGATGATATAGCAAAACTGAAAGATTTCAAACTCAAAGTAGCTATTGCCTCAAGTTCTAGAGTACCTAGCCTTAATAAAAAATTATTACAAAACAAAAGGGACTATGTTCACTTTGCTTGAAAGAAATCAATTCAGATTTTCTATTACATAATTCGGTTCAGATTCACCATATAAACCCGAATAAGGATGGAGGAAGCAAATTCGCAGTGAAAAATCTTACTTTAACCCACATTTGGTGTCACCGAAAACACAAACATTAGTTTATTAATTTATTTAAAGAACTAATTACCATATAACTGTAAGCAGACAGTCTGAAGGTTCCAGCTCTACTCATATGCCTGAGCACAATACAATCTACTGTCTTGTTTTGGTGAGCCGTATGCGCTGCGAGGTGCACGTACGGTTCTTTGAGGGGTATAGTCGTGAGACTTGTTCTATCTCTAGTTGGGCATTCTTCCACTCAAGTTTATCACCTGCAATAGAAATAGGAGGTACATGGCCTCCTTTAGGAATCACACCCTTGGATCCTTTTGCTATACCTGTGCGCCCTTTAATTAATATAATGCCCGTCGCACTAACGACCATAACTAAACTAACGTTACGTAAATCAACAGACTTACCTATAATCGAAATGAGGAGGGGAGTGGAGCATGTCGGTAAAGTCGAAAAAACAAACTAGTTACAAGATTGTAATCGGCGAGATAAATTTTATCCACGGTCTAATAACACATCCGTTCCAGGACGCAAAACTGAGTTTGAAAGTAACTGACACAAATTTATTCAATTCTACTATAGAAAAGGTATATGTAGTAGAGAGTTTATTGAATAGGACAGACATAACATATGTAAAGATGAGACCTACAGATAGAATATCAGACATTATACTAAGAACTGGGGATCGCCTAAGGGAAGCAATTCCTATGTTGGAACAAAAGGCCAATAACTACCAATCAAAAGGAAGTGGCGACGGAGTGATCGTAGTACGAAAAGTTACCAAAATTTAACTACAGGAAGGGTCACAGGAAATTTAATTGATATGAAACTTGCAGGTGTAAATTAACGCGAAACTCCTCTATCAATAACTAGAAAGGGATTTTGCTATAGTCCTAACATTTTAATTCAAAAAAGATATATATCAAGTAAACCTCTTCAAGACCTAAATCTATATAAAGACGCATACAACAAAATGAAATCCATACCTGGAAATATGACAAAAGGTGTGAACGGAAAAACATTAGATGGAATGTCGATAGCAAAACTGACTAAGTTAAGAGACAGTATAATAGATTGATCGTTTGATTTTAAGCCTACTAGAAGAATTTATATACCTAAAGCTAATGCTACAAAAAGAGCTATAGGAATACCTAGTACAAGGGATAAAATTGTCCAAGTCGTGTTAAAAGATCTAATGGAAGATAAATTCGAAGAAAACTTTCAGCCCGCTTTTAGGAAAAATAAATCTTTGCACCAAGCCCTAGCTAAAGCAAGAAAAATGATTGGGGTCACATGAATTATTGAAGGAGATATTAAAGGCTATTTTGATAACATTGATCAAGAAATATTGAGCAAGTTCATCTAAAGCCGTATAAACCCTAATAAAACTATTCTTAATCTAATTTGGAAATTTTTAAGAGCAGGATACCTAGAAAGAGGAGATGAATACAAAAACTCGTTTTTATTAGTTTTCCAAGGGGCCCCTATGTTGTCAAATTTATATCTAACACCATTTGATGAATTCGTAGAAGAGTTAAATAAAAATTGTATTAGCTTGCCTATTTCAAAAATGAACCCTGAATACCTCAAATATCAAACTCTTATTGCTAATAATAGGAATAAACTAAAAAGAAACAAAAAGAAGTCAGGAAGAAATATCGGAGATAAAAGAACAAATTAGAACAAATAGTGTTTTCCTTAGAAAACTTTCTTCGTCAGTTCGTGTGGGTAGTCGAATATACTATGTAAAATACGCGGACGACTTAATAATCGGTGTTTTAGGACCTAGAAGTCTAGCTATAGAAATTAGAGACTTAGTAAAAAACTTTATAAGGAAAGAATTAAAACTAGAACTTAGCATGGAGAAAACTAAAATAACCAATGTTGGTTCAGAATACGCAAAATTTCTAGGCCACTATATTAAGGTACAAACAAACTCGCAAAATATTTCCTCTAGAAGAAGGAATAGCAAAACAGGAAAAATTCTTAACAGTAGGAAAGCTACTGGAAAACCACAAATTTTGGTCCCCAAAAATATTGTTAAAGAAAAACTTATAAGCAAAGGCTTCGCTCTAGCAAATGGTATGCCAAAAAAATGTAATAAATGAATTTTCCTACCTGACCAAAATATTATCCAAAGATTTAATGGAGTATTAAGAGGCCTTATGAACTTCTATAACATGGCTGAAG
>Ga0153980_1001033_pt1 | contig 12077 bp, 7 predicted proteins | sample TSGA064MetaG_FD_104722 | JGI IMG/M metagenome (GOLD analysis project Ga0153980, IMG submission 104722) | Attine ant fungus gardens microbial communities from Georgia, USA - TSGA064 MetaG | ecosystem: Host-associated > Fungi > Mycelium > Unclassified | place: USA: Georgia, Magnolia Springs State... | reverse complement strand
TGTTCATTTGTGATATCTATTTGTGTTATTCGTGTATAAAATTGCAAAAGTTTTTCCTATTTTTGATTAGTTTTTTTCTCTCATTTCCATCGCGGATAAGAGTAAAACCGGACCAATATAATAATCAATCTACAATGGATAAAAATAATTTAGAACAGATCACTTTCGGAGGCGGATGTTTCTGGTGTGTGGAAAGCTGTTTCAATATGCTGAAAGGGGTAGAATCTGCCATTTCCGGATATTCCGGAGGTCATAAAGACCAGCCGACCTATGAAGAGGTATGCACGGGAGAAACCGGACATGCCGAAGTGGTACAGATCACGTATGATCCCGCAATTATCTCTTACGAGCAGTTGATGGATGTATTCTTCTTCCTTCACGATCCTACCCAGCTCAACAGACAGGGCAATGACATCGGAACACAATACCGCTCCGTCATTTACTATAAAGATGAAGCCGAAAAACAAAAGGCTATAGAAGCCATCAAAACCTCTGAAGCTTCACGAAGATGGCCGGGAACCTATGTCACAGAATTAACTCAATTTGAAAAATTCTGGCCGGCAGAACAATATCACCAGGGATATTACAACGTTAACCCAACACAGCCTTACTGCAGCGCCGTAGTAGGCCCTAAGATCCAGAAATTCAAAAAACATTTCGGAGAACTGGGAATGCTGACTGCAGATTCTGAATAAATAATAAAAGCGAAGAGATTGATTCTCTTCGCTTTTTTGTAAAAATGATTCTGATATTGAAGACTGTTAATATCCAGGATTTTGTGAAAATTCTTTTGAGGCATCTAGCGTTGCCTGAGGAATCGGGAAAATTCTTCTGTAGAGTTGAGAAGCTGGTTTTGCCGTTCCCGGAAGATCAAACTTACCGAATCTAAGCATCGCTTTCCTCCTATACATTTCCCAATACAATTCGTATCCAGATTCTTTAAATAATGTATTAGCATCCAAAGAAGCAAGTGCAACTCCGGGAGCGTTATTATTTAAGGCATCACGCTTTCTGCTTGTTCTTAACATATTAACATCAGCTAAGGCAGCTCCAATGTTTCCATTTCTGAAATACGCTTCTGCTCTCATCATGTAAATCGTTCCTAATCTGTATAACGGCACATCCATTCCGCTTGTCCCGTTATTGCCGTAACCTGGGTCAAATTCAAACTTGAAGTTTCTTACCCCTCTGTTGATCTGAGCCTGAGTGAATACCGCTTCTGAAGGATTATCAAAATTCAGTTCAGGGGTAAAATCTGCAGCTAGTGTCGGCGTTTTTTCTGTAAATAATTTATACACTTTAATTCTTCCGTCTGCAGTCATATCAAAATTTCCATTAGCAAGAAGTTTTGGACCATATTGCTGCCCCACCTGTAGTCCTCTGTTGAAATGAAACCAAGGTTTTCCTGTACCTTCTACCGTACTTGTTGAGGGTACACTTACATCTGTTCCATCATTTCTAAACCAAGTTCCGTCAGAGTATTGATAGCTTCTTTGGAAACGGGGATCATCATGATTTCCATTCCATGAATAGTAAAATTCAGGAGTGATACAAGATGCATTGGTTCCTCTGTTATCTGGAGAAGGTTTCTGGATTCTTTCCATTGACATATAAGCCAGGTCGTTATCTGCATTTCTGTTCGAATTTTTCTTCTGAACAATTGAGAAAATCATTTCCTTACTGGTATCATTATTAATATCAAAATTGTGGAAATAATTGGATTCTAAACTGAAAAGGCCTCCGTTGATCAATAGATTAGAATATTGAATCACTTTATCCATATCCGTTCCACCTCCATTCACAGCTTGTTCTAAAAAATTAAAAGTACCTGCTGTTTTATTTTTCAGCACCGCTCTATTCAGATACATATCTGCCAATAAAGCATAAGCAGCCTGTTTTGTGAATCTTCCGGCATGCGTATTCTGAGTGTTAATATCAGCTAAATTTGGAATAAGCCCTTCTACCTCTGTAATGAGAGCATCAATTGTAGTTTCCGCTTTTTTGATCTCAATTGGCGCATTGATGTCACTTGGATTTCTGTACGGAGCTTGGCCGAATAAATCTAAAGTGGTGTAGGTATAATAAGCCAATAATCCTTTTGCTTCAGCCAAAAATAAAGTTTTATTATTGATATTACTTTTATTGATACTGCCGATTGCCGTTAAAGATTTTGTAATTCCTAAAGTCAGTTGATTGAAAGTTGTCTTTACAACATCATTATTAGCATCCCAAGTAAATTCATGCATCGCTCTCCATTTTCCTCCATCTCCCCAGTCACTTCCTCTGGTTGGTAAGAGTGCTTCATCGGTAGAATACTCCTGTAATGCGAACACACTTCCATGATCTACAAAGGTTCCATCACCTAGCTGCCCGTACGCTGCCGCTAAAGAAGCTTCGGGATCTGCATTTACAGAACTTGGAACTTCATCAAGCAGTTTTTCATCCAGATTAGTGCACCCAATCAAAGCCAGTACAGCAACGGATAAAATGATTTTATTAATAGGTAAAAAATTAGATTTCATGATTTCTTTAACTTAAATTAAAATTTAACAGTTGCTCCCAAAATGAATGTTTTTGCAGACGGATACGTGGTGTAGTCAATTCCTAAAGACTGATTTCCTTCTACTTGTTTGCTTGTGTCAACAAGTGGATCATAGCCTGTATAGCTTGTAATTGTCAATAAATTCTGTGCACTCACATATAAATTGATGCTTTTCAAAAATTTCAATTGATGCATATCGAAAGTATATCCTAGTCTTACGTTGTTCAAACGAATAAAGTCTGATTTTTCAAGATATAAAGATGATAATTGCGGTTGGTTCGTAGGGCTTGCTCCTGAATCATAAAAATTTTTCAATACATTTCTGTCTGAAGCTAAATTATTAATACTTAAATCCAACGCTGTATTATTAACTAAATATCCTCCTGTTTGTCCTATGAAAGAGAATGCAAAATCAAACTTTTTGTATTTCATATAAGAATTGATCCCAAAAGTGAATTTTGGAATAGGTCCCTCAAAAATCTTTTTGTCTTTCTGACCAATTGTTCCATCACCATCTACATCTTCATAAATATATTTACCATTAGCATCAATGCCTAAATAATGATACATATAAAAAGATCCAGCTTGGTAACCGTTTTTATAGACATTTGCTGTAACTCCCGAAAGTCCAGGTCCAGATACTGCTCCTGAATAAATTTCCGAAACCGGAAGATCTTTAATTTTATTATTTACAGTGGCTCCATTCACATCAAGATTCCAAGTGAAGTTTTCATTCCTTATAATTTCAGAACCTAAAGAAAATTCAATCCCTTTATTGACAATTGTTCCATTAGAATTTCTCCAAATCATAGGTGTTGGACTCAATACTGGAGACGAAATGTTTAGAATGGCATCTTTTGTTGATTTATTATAATATTCCACCGATCCATATACCTTATTTTTCCATAAACTGAAATCTAATCCTATATTAGATTGTTCTACAGTTTCCCATTTCAGATCCGGAAATTCAGTTCTATTAATTAAAACTCCGTTGATTAAGTTTAAATTATCATATAAATAATAGCCTGCAGGCTGTGCCAATGAGTAGCTTGCCTTAGTAATTTTGTTAGGAACTTCCTGATTTCCTGTTTGTCCCCAGCTTCCTCTTAATTTTAATTCATTAATAATCTGAGAATCTTTCAGGAAATTTTCTTTCGAAATTGTCCAGCCCACAGCAACGGATGGAAAATATCCGTATTTGTTGTTATCTCCAAAACGAGTGGATCCATCAGCTCTCAATGAAGCAGTTAAAAAATATTTTTTATCAAAATTATAATTTACCCTTCCAAAATAGGATTGTAACTCATTTTCCTGGGCTGTCCCTGGTCCCGGAATGAAAGTTTCTCCAGAATATCCGGGATTAATTTCTGGTGCAATTCCTGCACCCTGATCAACAAAATTTCTTACTCCAAAATAAGTCGCTGAATTTTTAAATTTTTGGTAAGAAAAACCTCCTAACAAATTGAAATTATGTTTATTTAAGCTAAAATCATACGTTAAATAATGTTCCAAAAGCACATTATAAGAATCAAGATTAGCCTGAACGTACATCCCTTTCGGCGTTCTGTCGGTGATGTTCGGATACATTGTTGTATTTCTTTCCGATACGGTTTTATCAATTCCTAAATTAAATTTATAATTTAATCCGGGTAAGATTCTCAATGTTGCTTCTGTATTCCCTAATACTCTGAAAGTACTTGTTTTATCAGTATAAACACTTAATAAATACAACGGATTATAGTGAGCGTTCATATTGAAATTCGTATAATTCCCATTTTGATCGTACACTGAACGGGTAGGATTTGCCATCAAAGCATGGATAATTAATTGACCGTCAGATCCAGCATTACCACCATTTGGAATTCCGGTTTCTTGGATGTCACTCGCCGTAAGGTTTACTTTAACTTTTAATCTCTTATTATCAAAAAAAGATTCTTCTGCATTCAAACGGGCAGTTGTTCTTTTGAAACTACTGTTCAGAACAATACCATCCTGATCCATGTGAGAAAGTGATACGAAATAATTTCCCGTTTCCGTAGCTTTTGAAAATGAAACAGAATGATTGGATGAAGCTGCATTTCGGTAAATTTCATCCTGCCAGTCTGTATTTCCTCCATGATCGTATAATTTATCGATCCCTGCTGCTCTGTATTGATCTGCCGTTAATAAATCTAATTTTTTAATCACAGAAGAAAACCCTAAATACGTATCATACGTAAACATCGGCTCTCCTTTTTTCCCTCTTTTAGTCGTTACCAAAACAACACCGTTAGACCCTCTTGCCCCATAAATAGCCGCTGCAGAAGCATCTTTCAATACCGTAATAGATTCAATATCCGATGTATTCAAAAAATTCAATGGGTTTTTTGCCTGAGTATTTCCCAAACCAACGTTCGGACTTTGAGCACTAACCGCATCATTACTCAAAGGAACACCGTCTACCACGAACAAAGGTGTGCTACCACTTCTGATAGAGCCAATTCCTCGGATCGAAACATTCACTCCTGCTCCAGGTTCCCCACTCGACTGAACGATACGAACTCCGGCAATTTTTCCCTGCATTAAATTATCAACAGAAATATTCATTCCTTCTTTGAAGTTTTCTGCCTTCAATTGACTTACCGATCCCGTTAAATCTGACTTTTTCTGAGAACCATATCCTACCAAAGTAACCTCTTCAATAGAAGTTGCTGGTTTTTTAGATTGGAGTTTAATTGAAACTGATGAAGAAGTGATCTCCACTTTTTGTACTTCGTATCCATCATAAGAAATAGATAACGTTTGCCCTACAGAAGCGGAAATAGAAAAATTTCCTGAAGCATCGGTAGTTGCTGTAGTGCCTGTTTCCACGACAGTGACTTTCGCCCCTGCTATCGTCGAACCATCCTGATCTGTTACATTTCCGGCAATCGTTTCATCCACCCGAAAGGAAACAGAATAAGTTTTTGTAAATCCTTCAGCATGAACCTGGTTTGCCACCAAAAAGATCAATGCAATTGGAATTAGCTTTTTAAATTTAAAAAAATTAATTTTGTGGTACATATCATTAAGTAAAGTAAATTGTATAAACGTTGCTTTGCTTAGTAAAATCCCACTGTTGTTCCCGCAACAGTGTTTTTTTTAACTTATCATCCGTTTCATTTTCGGCATACAAAGTAAAATGATCTCTCACGAAATCACTTTAACATAATATTATCTTAAAATCAACAAAATATAAATATCTCAAAAAGAGAAAATGAAAACGCATTCATTATCAACAATTTATAAAGCCGGGTTTTTTCTCATTCACACAATCATAAAAAACACTTAACATAATATATAAATCGTCTGAAAAGAAGAGTCGTTAATTTCGCCAGTACAAAAATTGACGAAATGAAAAAGACCTTTTTTATAGTCTTGTACCTCTCTTCTTTACCCCTATTGTATTCTCAATCTCAGAATATTAATGATTTAAAAATCAATGAAATTCAGGTAATTGGCTCTCATAACAGTTATAAGAAAGCTATTCTTCCGGAGGTTTACAGTTACTTATCTAAGAAAGATTCTATGAATTTTTTACCCAGAATTCAATATGAACACATTCCTATACCTCAACAATTAGATTTAGGCCTTCGCAATCTTGAAATTGATGTATATGCAGACAGTAAAGGAGGAAAATATGCTCATCCTAAAATTTTAGACCTTGTCAAAACAACACAGCCTTTCGATCCTGAAGGAAAAATGAAGAAACCTGGCTACAAAATGATCCATATCACAGATATTGATTATCAGACTTGGTATTATACACTGGAAGATTGCCTGAAAGATTTGAAAAAATGGTCTGACGCCCATCCGGATCACGGTCCTATATTTATCACGTTGGAACCTAAAGACGGAGAAGCCAATAAATTTGGTACAGAGCCTGAACATTATACGTCTCAACTTTTTGATGACCTGGATAATGAATTGAAAAAATATTTAGGTAAAAATAAAATCATTACCCCAGATGAAATCAGAGGTTCTTATAAAACATTGAATGAAGCTGTTCTTAAAAAGAATTGGCCAAAAATGAAGGATGCGAAAGGAAAATTTCTTTTTGTACTGGATAATAACAGTGAAAACAGAGATCTTTATATGAAAGACCATCCTTCATTAAAGGGAAGAATGGTTTTCACCAATTCTACTCCCGGAGCCCCTGAATCTGCTGTCTTATTGATGAATGATCCAAGTTCTGAGATTAATGCTCTTGTAAAACAAGGCTATATCATCCGTACCAGAGCCGATGCTGATACGATGGAAGCCAGAAAAGAAGATTATTCAAGATTTGAAAAGGCTAAACAAAGCGGCGCACAGGTTATCACTACAGATTATTATCTTCCAAGTAAACTCTTTAAATCAACCTATACAATCAGCTTTGATAATAATACGTATGAAAGAAAAAATCCTGTGACCGGAAAATAATTAATTGTAAATCATATTAAAGGAGAAAGGCTGCCTAAAACCAGACAGTCTTTTTTCTCTCAGATTGAGCATAACTTATTTTTTGCTGCAAAGTTTAATTTTCATACTATTTATTTAGGGAGGAAAGATGAATCAACAGGATGATTAGATTACGCTTATATTCAAACTTGGCGTAGTATACTTTTTTGCCTTTATTTTTTTAATATAAGTAACACTAATCTTTTCCACGAATAACACAAAGAGAAAACGAAAATATCTGAATAATCTTTAAAATCTGCGAGAATTAAAATTATAACCTTTTTATATTTTGATGCTTTAGGTCAATTTCAAAATGATCTGCGGGATCTCCGTTTGAGAGTAAAGAAAGAATCTTGAACACCGATTTTAATTGCTTAATAAAAGGATCTTGAGATTGATTGGTATCAAATAGCTTTTCCAATGTTTGGTATTGTTGTAATCTTTCTTTTGGAATATCTTTTTTAGCCAATTCATCTGCAGATTGAAATTTATACAGATCAAATAGCAAGTCTTCAAAACTCCATTTTTTGAATGATTTGGAATCAATTTCTTTTTGTTTTACTTCAAAGCCTGAATTCTGTGACATCAAAAACAAGTCTTCTCCATTTAACGATTTTGCTTTCTCAATGAATTCTTTAGGCCAATCATTCGGAATCATCCTCAAGCGAACCAATTCTTTTAAATGAAACAACATAAAATCATTATACGATTTTGTTTTCAAAATGTCTTTATTCCAAAGCGTTGCATTTTTGTTTTGTCTTAATGCTTCGTATTCCTTTTCATATAAGGGAAAAAGATCATCAAAATGGGGAACATTATTCAAAATTTCTGTCTGTACCTCCATTTTTTCAGGAGAATGGATGGTCAGAATTTTATAACTTGGCAGATAGGCCGCCATGGAAGGAACCTGAACATTGACTAACATTTTCCCCTCGATCTTCCTGATTCCTGTATCATTGATGTGCATATGTCCCGCAAAATGAATTTGCAATCCAGTATCTGCAAAGACCTTTGCAACTTCTTCATCAGGAACGCGCTCCAGTTGCCATTTCTTTTCACCCAGCAAATTTTTAATTTCATGGGTTGCTCCATCATTAAAATCAATCATTGGGTAATGGGTAAATGCAATCAGGGTTTTACCATTTAATTTCGCCTCATCTGCAATTTTTTTCACCCAAGTAATCAAATGTTTCTTATGGGTCAAAACATTATTATACCCAACACTTGCTCCATCGTAGTTAAAAGAATCCTTAGAATTTACGTTGAGTTTTTTAGGAATATAGGTATTTCCGTCGATGGCGATCATCCAAATTCCTTTTATAGGTTCAACAACATAACTTAAATCCGGAACAGAAAACCCTTTCTCTACTTCATACATCCTTTTGGAATACTCAGCATTTTGAAAAGCCCTTGCGAATGAATAATCTGTATAAGAACATTGATCAAAAGGACTACCCCAATACAGATTTTCTTTTTTAGGATAAAAACCGAAATCTTTTAATTCATTCAAAATCTCCAAATATCCTGATTCTGCGATATCTTTTGTGATAACTTTAGGTCTGGTTTTTCCCAGATTCTCTTTGCTGTAAATGCCCAATGGACTTCCATCTTTCCCTAAGAAATCATCTTTTCCTGCATCCTGTAGAAACGGACCCACAGGATCATGGTTTCCTGTGGTTAGGTAAAACTCTGTTCCATATTTCTGATGATATTGATCTAAAATGTTACGCAGCCCACGAAGGTTATAGGCTTGTCCGTCATCCGTAAAATCTCCGGGCATGGCGATTATTTTAATTCCTTTTGCGGCAATATCATCCAGTGCTTTTAGAAAAGCAAAATAGTTTTCATTGAATACCCTTGTAGAATGCAGCTGAGAGTCCATTGTTCTCAAAATAGTTGACTTTCCTGTTTTTGGATTGATAATTCCGTTAAAATTATTATCCGAAAAGCTGCCATACAAATCCTGAAAATGCACATCGGAAAGAAATGCAATTTGTACAGGTTTCTCCTGAGCCGAAAGTAGAGTAAATGCAAAAAGTAAAAATGAGAATATCCCTTTGTTCATCTTAAAATAAGACGAAAGTAAGCGATTCTTCTGCAATTTGTTTTAATTGAATTTTAAATAATTGTAAAGGAAATTATTCTTCTACCTGTAAAGAATCTTGTGCCTTTCCTGCATATTTAAATATAATAATAGGCGTTGATCTTCTTAATTCTCTTCCGGTTTCCGGGTCTATACCATCATCTGTGAAAAATTCTACTTCGTTGTTGTATTTCGAATACCATGTTCTTCCAAGAGCATTCATTGCTGTTAAAGTATCTTTTCTCATGATCTTCTTGAGGTGTAGAAATTTATGCTCGTTCATGGCAACAATATCAACACCGGGCCTTATATAGCTGCTATCAGTCCCCTTATATCTTTCCCCATTCCAATACATGTACTTTTTTTCAATATCCGGGTTTCCACTTGACATAAAACCCATAGGTGCTATTTTCTTATTATTAGAAAAAACAACATTACCCATTACAAGACACAACAATAAACCGATTTCCATAATTCCCATTCCATTTTTCTTCATGAATTCGGGCATTTTGAAATGTTGTTCATTGGTAATGTTGATGATAATTTTTGAAAGCTTTTCTGTTAAAGACTCCTCATCTTCATCTACACTTATTTTAACTGTAGTTTTGTTCGCCTCTTCGTCTTTCTTTATAAAGGTTTTGGAGAAATCTTCAAAATCTTTAAATCCAACGTATTTACTTAATTTATCTAGCGTATCAGGTTCTGGACTCACTTCTTTTTTAATTCCTGATATAAATGAGTCATGATATCTGACAAATGTCCTTTCGTCAAGAAAGAGTTTAAAAGTTTCAAGATGTACTTTTAAATACATAGCTAATCCACTTTTTGATGTTCGATCAGATTCTCGTTTAGCCTGTTCAAATACTTCATTGATTAATAGTTTTTTCTTGGACATGATTAGTTTTTAAAGGTAATTACAAAATAGGTGATTTTCTACCATGTCTCATTACGGATTTCCGTAATAAAACTCCTGTCCATCTCTTGTCTATCGATGTCTATGTTTTGTCTAACACCTGCATTACTCATTGTCGCATCTTTGCTTCAGAAATCAGTGAGAAACAAAACATTACAAAAAACAAATTCAAAAAAACTGATCTCAAAATCACCAGATAAAACGGAGGAAAACTCCGGGTTGGGAAGCAGATGTTTCTCCTCCGTTTTTGAAGGTTCACTTCCCAAAAAAATTAGAAGCGCTTCGAAATTTTAAACGTGTACAGCTCGTGATCGAAAATCATGAGAGGAAGAAAAACAGTCTAAAAACTTCAAAATTTTAAGGAAATGATCCAGTTTATATTAATGCTATTAGGTTTAGCATTTTCAAATAATAACGCAAATACAACAGCATGTGACAATAACCCTAATCCAGTAACCGTGCAAAGCGGAATTCCGGGAAGCGGAATAGATCCGGGAGAAGGAGGAGATACCGGAGGAGATACGGGGCCAATTTTACCTCCAAAAAAATAAACTTAAACCACTCTATTTTTTAGAGTGGTTTTTTTTATTTTAGTAAAATGATACGATATTTATTATTTTTTCTATTATTTCTTATTTCTTGCGAAGAGAAATCAACAATAACCTCTAATACTATTAAAGGTGATAAATTTTATAAAGAGGGTGAAAAATTATTGTTAAAAGATAATATTAAAGCCTATTCCAAATTTCAAGAAGCAATAAACTACTATACAATACAAAAAGATTCTTCTAATATTTCAAAAAGTTTAATTTGTCAAGCGATTGCTCAAAAATATACGGGTGATGTTCTTGGTTCTGAAACAACTTTAGTTGAAGCTTTAAAATTGATGAAAAATAATGACGAAAGTATATACTCTGTTTATGGCACTCTTGGTGATTTAAAATATGAACAAAAAGAATATTCTGATGCTACTCAATGGTATAATTCTGCTTTAAATGAAAAAATTGAATCTAACGAAGCTAAATTTAGTATCCTCAATAATAGATCTGCAGCTGAATTTAGACAGAAAAAATATATCTCTGCTTTAAAAACTTTACAAGGAATTGACTTATCAAGAATAACAGATATAAGCTTAATAAACAGAATTAAAGAAAACATTGTATATATAAAATGGCTTGAAAATAATACCTACCCTGCACAAAAAGAAATTAATGAAATATTACATAGTAAATTACGAAATAATGACCTCTGGGGAGCTAATTCCAGCTATGCTCATTTAGCAGAAATAAATCAAGAAAACGATCCCTCCACGTCTTTAGTATATGCTAAAGAAATGCTTAATATAGCCACAAGAAACAATAGCCCTGAAGATAGGTTAGAAGCTTTTGAAAGGATCATGTTAGTTGATAACTCATCTAATCTCAGAGCGACATTCAAAAAATATAAATCGCTTTCCGATAGTATTCAAATTAGTAGAAACAATTCTAGAAATCGATTTGCACTTATTAAATATGATAGTGAAAAAAAGAATGCTGAAAATCAAAAATTAAAAGCTGAAACTGCAGAAAATAATCTTAAAATTATAATACGAAATATAGGCCTAGGGGCATTATCATTACTTCTAATAGGAGGTTTTTTCTGGTACAGAAAAAGAAAAAAAAGACTTGAACAAGAAAAAGAACTCGAAGTCAAAAATACCCAGCTTAAAATGTCGAAAAAAGTCCATGATGTAGTCGCCAACGGAATTTACCAGGTCATGACAAAAATTGAAAATCAGGAAGATTTCAGTAAAGATGAAGCTCTTGATGAGCTGGAATTTGTATACGAGAAATCCAGGGATATTTCCTACGAAAAGGAAGATGCTAGAGATGAACTGGATTTTAGCGAAAAAATTTCAACGAGTATTGGTTCCTTCAATAACGATAGTGTAAAAACCTATATCGCCGGTAACGAAAAACCTATTTGGGAACATGTAAGCCAGGCTAAACAGGAAGAAATCTACCAAATCATTCGTGAACTGCTTGTCAACATGAAAAAACACAGCCAGGCAAGTATTGTTTCTTTCCGTTTTGAAAAAAATA
>Ga0153980_1001030_pt1 | contig 12096 bp, 12 predicted proteins | sample TSGA064MetaG_FD_104722 | JGI IMG/M metagenome (GOLD analysis project Ga0153980, IMG submission 104722) | Attine ant fungus gardens microbial communities from Georgia, USA - TSGA064 MetaG | ecosystem: Host-associated > Fungi > Mycelium > Unclassified | place: USA: Georgia, Magnolia Springs State... | reverse complement strand
GTTTATTAGGAGGGAAGAAAAAATGAAAATGACTTTCAGATGGTATGGAGAAGGAAACGATTCAGTTTCTTTAAAACATGTCAAGCAAATTCCAGGCATGGAAGGCATCGTTTGGGCTTTACACGATGTTGCAGTTGGAGAAGAGTGGCCTATGGACAAAATTTTAAAAATAAAAGAACATATAGAAGCTCATGGATTTAATGTGGATGTGGTAGAGAGTGTAAACGTTCATGAAGCTATTAAATTAGGACTTCCGACGCGAGATCAATACATTGAGAATTACAAAAAAACATTAGTAAAACTAGCTAAAGTAGGGGTAAAAGTAGTTTGCTATAACTTTATGCCGATCTTTGACTGGACTCGCAGTGACTTATACAAAGAATTGCCAGATGGATCCACAGCCTTGTTTTATGAAAAAGCTAAAATAGAAAATGTTGACCCTTTTGAATTAGTGGCTGAAATAGAAAAAGGCTCAAAAGGATTAACGTTACCTGGTTGGGAACCAGAAAAAATGGCCCAGTTAAAAGATTTGTTTAAAGCCTACGAACAAGTGAGTGAAAGAGGTCTATGGCATAACTTAGCTTATTTCTTAAGAGAAATTATTCCTGTTGCTGAGGCTAACGATATAAAAATGGCCATTCACCCCGATGACCCACCTTGGAGTATTTTTGGGTTGCCGCGTATCATCACTAATGAAGAAAATCTAGCTAAGTTGTTAAACCTAGTGGACAGTCCCTATAATGGCTTGACTTTATGCAGCGGTTCTTTAGGAGCCAATCCAGCTAATGATATTCCAACTATGATTCGTCGCTTTAAGGATCGGATTCATTTTGCTCATATTCGTAATGTGAAGCGATATGAGAGTGGTGACTTTATTGAAGCGTCTCATTATTCCAGTGACGGTTCTTTAGATATCACTGAAATTGTTAGAGCTTATTGTGAAATCGGGTATAAAGGTTATGTCCGTCCAGATCATGGACGCCATATTTGGGATGAAGATTGTCGTCCAGGATACGGACTATACGATCGTGCTTTAGGGACTATGTACTTGCTAGGAGCATGGGACGCGTTTAATAAATATTAAAAGGAGGTAATGCAATATGATCACGATACATGAAAATCTCAAAGATAAGGTTGCGGTTGTGACAGGCGGAGGCGGCATTTTATGCGGGAGTATGGCCAAGGAATTAGCCCGTCAAGGGATGAAAGTTGCCGTCTTAGATTTACGATTAGAAGCAGCAGAGCTAGTGGTAGCTGATATCAAAAAAGTGGGAGGTGTGGGCCTTGCAGTTGCTTGTAATGTACTAGATGTTGAAAGTGTAAAAGCAGCAGAATTAAAAGTGTTTAAAACTTTTGGAGTTTGTGATTTATTGGTTAATGGCGCTGGTGGTAACCATCCTCAAGGAACTACGTCTAATGAAACATTAAAGCCAGAAGATTTAACAAGCGAGCAGCTAAACACATTTTTTGATATGACCATTGAAGGATTTTGCTTTGTCTTTAATTTAAATTTTATCGGTACTTTTATTCCAACTCAAGTTTTTTCAAAACGAATGGTTGGAAATTCGGGGAATATTATCAATATTTCTTCTATGAGTGCTCCATGTCCCATGACTAAGGTGCCAGCATACAGTGCTGCAAAAGCAGCTGTTAGTAATTTTACTCAGTGGTTAGCTGTCCATATGGCTGATGTTAACATTCGAGTTAACGCCATTGCTCCTGGTTTTTTCTTAACAGACCAGAATCGAAAATTATTAACAAATGAGGATGGAAGTCTTACTCCACGATCAGAAAAAATTATGGAACATACGCCGATGCGACGATTTGGAAAACCAGAAGACTTACTAGGCACTCTTATTTGGCTTGTTGATGAGACAGCAAGTGGCTTCGTAACCGGAGTTACAATCCCTGTTGATGGAGGGTTTATGGCTTACTCAGGCGTTTAACTTGTTTTAGGATTCAGTTAGTCATCAGTATATTGTTCTGGAATGATTGCAATAATCAGTCATATGATGGTAAGAGGACTTTTAATATTACGTCACTTAAAACAAATCACAGATCTAAGAAATCGAAATGTGTAAGAAGTTAGTGGGATAACCGACCATCCTGTTTTTGATCATTGTAAGTTACAAGGTAAGAATTAACATTTTTATCATGGAGTTAAATAAGTAAGAGCTTATTACATAATTTAACGATGTATTTAACATTGCTGCTATTAGAAATATGAAGGTAGGTGTGAAATGAGAATCCCGTTTGAGGAAATGAAAGCAGAGATTAAAGCAGTTTTTAAGAAATATGGAATGAGTGAAGAACAAGCCGAGCTTTGTGCACAGGTTCATACTGATGCCAGCTGTGATGGTATTTACTCCCATGGAACCAATCGAGTAGCTCGTTCGTTTTATTGATTATGTAAAAAAGGGTTGAGTCGAGATCAATCAATGCCATCCTCACTTTAGTAAAAAAGTTTGGTGCCATTGCCGTCTTTAATGGTAACTTTGGTTCAGGAATTACTAATGCCTTTGTCGCTGTAGATAAAGCTATCGAATTGGCAACAGAGTACGGCATTGGTTTAGTAGGTATTCATCATACCACCCATTGGATGCGTGGAGAAACATACGGTTTATACGCTGCGAGAAAAGGATTTGTCACCATCTCGTGGATCAATACAGAATCTTGCATGCCTCCATGGGGAGGAACCGAAGAACCCATTTGTCATGGCTGCACCCACTGATGAGGAGCCTGCTATGATCGATATGGCAATGAGTCAGTACGCCTATGGCAAGCTGCAAGTAAATCGTTTAGCTGGAAAAAAACTGACCTTTCCAGGTGGATACGATCAATTTGGGCAATTGACCGATGATCCGAGAGCCATTGAAGACAGTAGGAGAATTTTACCGATGGGATATTGGAAAGGAGCCTCTTTCGCCTTTATGCTCGATATTTTAGGAGCCATCTTAACTGATGGTATAGGCGCTGTCAAGATTGATGAGATTAAAAAAGGAAGTGGCGGGTGGTGCTCTAAGTCTTCGTTGTCATCGTTCCTGAAAAAACGTCAGAAAGAGAACAAATTTATGAAGTGATTAATCAAGCAAAAGAACATATTAAAAGTTCTGAATTAGCGGATGTTGCCAACAAAATCTTGTATCCCGGTGAAGATTACGAAAGATCCAGAGCTGAAAATATGAAAAGCGGTGTGTTTGTGGATGATTCAGTTTGGGAAGAGATTAAAGCCTTATCGGTTTAATGTTAAAAAAGGTTTCCTCGAGATTAGCAGCTAACTTAAGATAGGAAAATAATAGTGCAGGATGGAGCCATATTAGAGTTAATTGATCAGTTTGATGCAATATAGTCAGTTCAAAAGTTGCTACACTACATACACGGTGGACCTTTGAATTTTAGAGTTATCCAATACCAATAACTTAATAGGGGTGAGTAAATTGATTTCAATGATTATAGGATTAATTATTATTGTATCTTTTGTGGGTATGGTTATCTATTGCGTTAAAGGTCATAATTTAATGGTTGGATTTTTCGTTATGTCTGTACTTTGGGTCACGCTTTCACTTATTGGTAATGCCATAGATCCGTCTCCAGCAATGGAAGGTCTAACTTGGATCGATGTCTTAACAAATGTTTACCAGACAGGACCAGAAAACTTTGGTCGTTCGATTTTGGTTAATATTTTCTTTGGTGCTTTTTTTGGACGAGTCTTAATGGATACAGGAATTGCTGCTACCTTGATTAGAAAGACAGTTGAACTTGGAGGCGACCGTCCTCGTGTCACCCTGTCTTTACTCTGTGTCATGACAGCCGTTATTTTTACATCCATGACCGGGATTGGCCCCGTTATTTCTATTGCGGTTATTGTGTTACCGATTATGTTATCTTTAGGAACGCCAGCATCAATTGCCATGTTTTCGTTTGTGGGATCGATTATGGCAGGGATCTTTGTTAATATCGTCAATTTTAATCAATACTTAGGAATTATGGCAACGGTAAACCCTGATTATGCCAACTATACCTTTGATGATTACTTTGTTTTTGCTCTCATCGCCGCTGGAGTTTCTTTATTAGCAGTGTTAATGGTCGCTAATTTAAGTTTAGGAAAAAAAGTAACGCATTCGTGGGCAGTAGAAAATGCTCCTACAACTGGAAATGCTCCCGTTTTATCTTGGCTTTCAGTTATTTTGCCAGTCATTTTAGTTTTAGCTGTTAAAATACCGATTATCTTTGCTTTTATTTTGGCAAGTCTCTATGCTTTACTGACAACTAAAAAAATTGCCAAGAGCTTTGCAGAAAACTGCCGTATGTTTGCTAAACTATTTTCTGAAGGTGCCATTGATGTGGCACCGATGATTGGATTTTTATTAACTCTAGCCATGTTTAGCAATGCTGCAAACTTTGCGGCTCCCTATTTCGGTAAAATTGTAGGTCCCATTATTCCAACGACGGCGTTAATGCTTTGTTTAATGTTTGCTATATTAGGCGGATTTGGGCATTTTCGAGGTCCGATGAATCTAGTAGGTTCAGGAGCGGCCCTACTACCAGTCATAATCGCATCTGGAAATTGGCCTATTACCTTATTATTTCCCCTTTTTGCCATTACGACTATCGCCCCACAGCACCTAGATATCACTCAATCTTGGGTAGCTTGGGGATTAGGCTACACGAAAGTAAGCTCGAAAGATTATATGAAGAAAGCCATTCCTACATCTTGTGCGATCTGTTTTATTTTAGGAATTGTGACGTATTTTATGTATGGGATGTAAATGTTTATAAAGGGTAGGTGATATGATGACTAAAAGAAAAGTTCGGATGGGAATTGATGTGGGAGGAACTCATACAAAAGCAGTCGCTATTGATCATGACACCCATCAAATTATTGGTAAATCCTCAGTAAAAACAACCCACGATTTAGAAACAGGTGTAGCAGCAGGTGTAGTCCGTGCCTTTAAAAATTGTTTGCTCGAATATAAGATTGATCCTGATGAAGTGATTTTTGTAGCTCATAGTACCACGCAAGCAACCAATGCTTTAATTGAGGGTGATGTGGCAAAAGTTGGGATTATCGGCATGGCAAGAGGGACATTTGAAGCTTGGTTAGCTAAAAGACAAACGAGATTAGATCCTATTAATTTAGGTAACTCTAAGTTCATCGAAATTGAGAATCGTTTTATTAATTTAAAAAACCTAAATGAAGCAATTGTTGCTATGACATTAGAAGATTTGAAGAGCAAGGGGGCACAAGTGATCGTTGCGTCCATGGCTTTTGGCGTCGATGATGGACGTCCTGAAAAAATGGTCTACGATCTTGCAGAAGAAAAAAAGATACCTGCTTCCATGTCCTCTGATATTACAAAATTATACGGGTTAACACGACGTACGCGAACAGCGGCCATTAATGCATCTATCTTACCAAAAATGCTGGAAACGGCTAACTCAACCGAAGGATCTGTAAGAGCGGCTGGGGTTCAAGTGCCTTTAATGATCATGCGAGGTGACGGAGGTGTGATGGAAATCTCTGAAATGAAGAAGCGCCCAGTCTTAACCATGCTTTCTGGACCAGCTGCTTCCGTCATGGGTTCGTTAATGTATCTTCGAGCATCAAATGGAGTGTATTTCGAGGTGGGAGGGACTACGACTAATTTAGGAGTGATTAAGAACGGGCGTCCGGCTATTGACTACTCCATTGTAGGGGGTCATGCCACCTATATCAGTTCATTAGATGTGCGTGTTTTAGGAATTGCTGGTGGATCAATGGTTCGGGCTAATAAACAAGGTGTTATTGATATCGGACCTCGCTCCGCTCATATTGCTGGATTAGATTATGCTGTGTACACAGATGAAGAAAAGATAGTCGCACCTCAAGTCGAGTTTTTCTCACCTAAAAAAGGGGATCCAGATGATTATGTTGCGATTCGTTTAGAAAGCGGAGAAGCCGTGACCATTACGACTTCATGTGTTGCCAATGTACTTGGTCTCGTAACAGAGGAGCACTTCTCATGTGGTAATATTGCAGCGGCTAGAAAAGCTATTCAACCTTTGGCAGATTACTGCCAGACGACTGTTGAAAATATTGCAACCCAAATTATGGAGAAAGCCTATGCCAAAATTGCGCCTGTCATCCTAGAGTTAGTAGACAAGTACAAGTTGGAAAAGGATCAAATCTCTTTAGTTGGAGTAGGAGGTGGAGCCGCTTCACTAATTATTTATTATGCCAAGAAAGCCAAAGTAAAATATGATATTCCCGAAAATGCGGAAGTTATTTCTTCAATTGGTGTCGCCTTAGCCATGGTACGAGATGTGGTCGAACGGATTATACCTTCACCGTCAGAAGCCGATATTCGTGGTATTAAGCAAGAAGCCATTAATAAAGCGATTGGCAGTGGGGCTAATCCTGATAGTGTAGAAGTTCATATTGAAATTGATGCTCAAACGTCAAAAGTTACCGCAATTGCCACCGGGTCAACCGAAGTTAAAAGCATGGATTTACTAAAAGAGTGTACCCAAGAAGAAGCGATGGAGATAGCTGCAAAAGATATGAGACTAGCTAAAGCTGATCTTGATATTTTAGGAGTTACAGATTATTTTTATATTTTGGGTCATAAAGGCAGTCACAACAAGTCTAACACTATTAGAATTTTAGATAAAAAAGGCTTTATTCGCGTGCAGCGATCCAATGCAAAAGTGATTAAAACCACTGCTAAAACGTATATTGAAGCAGTCAAAACTTTGTGGGAAGAAATGGCTGTTTATAAGAGTGAACTCATTGCGCGACCAGAATTTTATGTCTGTATGGGTGCACGAGTGATGGATTTTTCAGCTGTAGATTTTGAACAACTTGAGTTATTGATGAATATTGAAATTCTTAACGCTGAACCTAATTCAGAAGTCATGATTATCGCCGCTAATATTAATACATAAATGGTTAGGTGAAAGTAAAAATAAGGAAGAGAAAGTAAAAATGCTGTGAGACATTTGTTGCTTATAGCATTTTTTAGCGGCAAAAAAAGCGGGCATTATCACTTTTAGTAAAAAAGATCTAACATCTTTCCAGGAAAAAAAGATAGCTATCATTCTTTCAAAAATGACAAAAAAAGCTAAATTATTTGACAATGTTAAAAAAAAGAACATATACTTATATTTTAAAATAAAAGAGAAAAATATTTGTTAATATTTTATTTTAAAAAATTTAAGACTAATAGTTTTATGGGAGATGTTTTATGAAAAATAGCGAGATTAGAAAATTAGCCATAATGGCATTAAAAGGGAATTGGTGGCTATCAACGGCTATCCTTGTTTGCTTTACTTTAATAGCGAACATCAGTGATTTAATTTTAAGGATGATGGGGTTATCAATAAATATCTTATTATTTGAGCCCATGTTACCCTATTACGTTACGATGATCATGACGGTAATGGGTGTTTATTATATCTTCATTACTTTACCTCTTTCGACAGGATTAACTTGGTTTTACCTGGATGTACTGGATGGTAAAGAGGTTAAGATTACCAATCTATTTAGTGCATTCAAAAACTACGGTAAAGTAATAGGAGCGACGATTACGATGATGGTACTCGTGTTTTTATGGTCGCTATTATTTATTATTCCAGGGGTTATCAAATCGATTAGTTACTCTCAAACATTATTTATTATTAAAGATAACCCAGAGATTAAAATTAGAGATGCCATAAATGAAAGTAAAGTCTTAATGAAAGGATTTGAATGGAAATATTTTTTAATTGACTTATTTTTTATTGGTATCGGTATTTTAATGTTTATAGGAATCATTATGGTGACGGTATTCCTTTTTATGTTCAGTGGAATGAATGTCTTAGTGGGAGGGCTATTATCTATGATTCTGATCCTTTTAAGTCTTATATTATTTTCACTTTACATATATCCTTATTACTTCACAACTCATGCCGGGTTTTATCGACAATTAAAGAAAAGTGAAGAGCAAAATTAATAAGTGACAAGATAAGTTAAAATCAAAGATTAACGTTTAAAGTTCAAAGAAAAGTTGTTAATTAAGAAAATTACTTGTATTTCTTGTCGATAAGGTTTACTTACTCTGTCATCCATAATACAATAGTGGTAGGTTAAAATTAAATTTAGTTTCGAGCAAAGTCATAGACTCATGATTGATTTTTCTAAAGAAGTACAAAGAAGGTTCGTTCATTTCTTGTGTATTAGAAGAATTTAGGTATGATTGTTTTGTAATTGGCGTTGCTCTAAGCTTTTGGTGGAGGTTTTTATGACAAAAATGTTAGCAAAAGTAAAAGATTATGAAATTACAGAGGAGATGCTAAACGAAACTATTGATTCGTTACAGGCACAACAAAAAGTGACTATTACAAGTGAAGAGGATAAAGCAAACTTGTTAGATGAATTAATTGCTCGCCAACTAGTGGTTGAAGATGCCATTGATTCAGGGTTAATAAATACGACAGAGTTTGAAAAATTATATCGTGATATTGTTTTCCAACATAGTATTGGACAATTATTTAAAGCAATAACCGTTACTGATGCTGATTGTACCGCTTTTTATAATGAAAATCAAAGTCAATTTCGACAATTAACCGTTCATGCCGCTCATATATTGGTAGATGCTGAAGAAAAAGCTGAACAATTATTAACAGCTATAAAAAATGGAGCTGATTTCCATCAATTAGCAAGTGAAAATTCCTCGTGTCCTTCCTCTGAGCGTGGAGGAGATTTAGGTGAGTTTGGTTCTGGGCAAATGGTTCCAGAATTTGAACAAGCAGCGTTTGCATTAAATGTTGGTGAAATATCAGAGGTCGTTAAATCTCAATTTGGTTACCATATTATTAAATTGTTAAATAAAAATGATGTGGTTCCGTTTGAAACAGCAAGAGATCAAATTCATCAGTACTTAACGTCGATGAAGCAAAATCAATTATATACTCAATTTACTGAAGGATTGAAATCGAAATATTCTGTCGTAAAAGCTTAACTTTATATTAAGAGATAATTAAAAAAGCAACACTCTACTGGTAATATACAGCTTTTTTATCTATAACGTGGATATTTCCTCATAAAGTATATAAATAAATTCAAAGCAAACGTAAAGGAGGATTATTAGTGGTATTTGATCGAGTAAAAGAAATTATAGTAGATGAACTAGGTGTTGATGCTGACAAAATTAGCATTGATTCAACCTTAGAGGATCTAGGTGCAGATTCATTAGACGCTGTTGAATTAATTATGGCTTTAGAAGAAGAGTATGACTTAGAGATTTCCGAAGAAGATGCAAGGAATATGCAAAGCCTAAAAAATATGGTAGAATATATTGAGCATCATAAACAATAAACGGTTTAGAAGTGAATAGTCATATTAAAAAAGAATGAGAATTCATTCTTTTTTTTGCGAAGTTTGTCAGATAAATAAGAAAAATGTAAATTTAGCTGTTTATTTTTGTTGTCAAAGTTGTTAAACTTATAGCAAGAGATGTTATCACTAGGGCAATAAAAGCTTAGAAACAAAGTTTAACTAAGCCATAAGCTTTAAACAGAAACTATAAAAGCACTTCTAAATATTATTATCTTATCTTTGGATGTCTTATCTTTAAAGAGGATTACATCCTTAGAAAAATCATTTATTATAAAGGTATTGGGGCTAGTATAAAAAAGTATGCAGGTACTTAGATAATATAGAAATGGTAAACCGTTTAAACAAAATTTAATGAATTTTACATATAAAAGAATTGCAAACATCAAGATAATGGAATTTATTTTGTTTTACGTGGCAATAATATTATTATAGTGTTAAACTAGAGGTGAATTTGTAAGTTGCAAAAATAAACATCTCGTAAATATGAAAAAATAAGGAGGGAAGCCGTTAGGCAAAACAAGCAACTTTGTGACAATTGATAATCAAAAAATCGTTTTGAATGTTGAAGGGGCATCCTCTTTATCCTTATATAAGTGCCAGTAGCAGTACTTATGATTAATTTCAAGTAATTGATTGCAATTTTTACGAGTTTTGGCAACGGCTATATATGAAAAGTTCTGAGAAAGTATTAAATGAATTGTTTGTAGATGTATTTAACCAAATCCTGATTTTAGAAGAGCGAGCATTAGCAGGAGATCGTGATCTTGATGTGACCATGACTGAAATACATGTTATGGAAGCTATTACGAAATGTAACCCCGCAACAATGGGAAGTGTATCTAAAAAGTTAATGATTACTATGGGTACCTTAACAATATCAGTTAATCGTCTTGTCGAAAAAGGTTATGTTTCTCGTTATCGAAATAAAGAGGATCGTCGTGTTGTCTTACTTAATTTAACGCCAAAAGGGGAAGAGATTAACAAATTACATGAAAAATTTCATGAGGATTTAGTCGCTGCTGCGTTAAAAGATTTAGAAGATCGTGAAGACTTAACTTTAGCATTAGAAAGTATTCATCGTTTCTTTAAAAAGTTACAAGAGCAGCAAATTAGCCCTTAATACAAATCAAACTTTATTTCTACTATAAGGAGTGAAATATTGATGTATAAAAAACTAATGTCTGCTTTGATAGTGACTTTTCTATTAATAGAAAATAGCTTTATCGTACAGGCTGCGGCTGCTCGGATAGAAGATATGATGTTTCCAGCTCCAGCATCTTTATACAGAACGGATATAGATGAGCTCCTGTTTATCCTTGAAAATGGTTTTGGTTTTAAAGAAAATCAAGTTTTGTTTGACGATGATGTAGAACTAGATATTTATAGCTCATATGCTATCTTGGTAAACCTTACAACAAATGAAGTGGTCTATGAGCGAAATGCAGATATTAGAGCTTATCCAGCTTCTCTAACAAAAATGATGACAGTTCTAATTGGATTGCAGAATGCAACTCAAGATACTATGACGGTCAACGTAGATTTTAATGAACTACTTGTAGCAGGCGCAGCTGTTGCTGGCTTTAGTAATTACGAAGTGGTAGCTACGAAGGATATGCTGATGGCAACCATGTTGCCATCTGGTGCAGATGCAGCTCTTAGTTTAGCCGAAGAAATAGCGGGCTCGGAAGCGGCTTTTGTGGAACTGATGAATCAGAAGGCAGATGCACTCGGAATGGAGGAGACACACTTTACTAATGTAACTGGGCTTCATGATGATGATCATTATACAACAGCAAGAGATATGGCCATATTAGTAAAATTTGCTTTAAGAAATCCAGAGTTTAGAGAAATATTTTCAGCAAAATCATATACGACCCAAATGGGAAATCCACTAACATTTACAAGTCGGATGTTTGATCGCATGCCTTCCCCTGTCCTTGCTGGAGGAGAAATATTAGGAGGTAAGACTGGATATACGTGGGAAGCGTTTCTATGTTTGGCAAGTTATGCAACTGATGGTGAAAATGAATATGCTTTAGTCACCATGCACGCTGAGGGAGGTCCTAGGACACCCCAATTTCATGTCATGGATGCCTTAAATATATATGAATACTTCTTGAGCAAAGACTTTACAAATAAGATGACTTTTAATTAAAAGCCAGTTAAATTAACTGGCTTTTTACACTGGATTTAAGATCTTCTAGTTTAAAGCATTGATACTGCATAACTTTAAATAGATTGGCTCATATTCTAATAGAGAAGATCTTACTATTAGCATCCTCATAATTAGACTTTCAAATATGACATAACCTATCTTCTTAGCATAATCACTTCTCAGCAAGACGGACAAGTTAATCTAACTAATTCTACTTTAATTTGTGATTACTATAGGTAAATAGGTAAAATGAGTCTTTTTGGAAACCTTATTAAAGAGCTAACTACCCTCAATGTTTAATCCCCTATATTACTTAATAATAAAGTTGACGAATTTTAGAAAATTTTCAAAAAAGGTCTTGCTAGTTAACTAAAATCGTGATAATATAAGTAGGTTCTTGGCTATGATATTCTTATAAGTTAAGATATTTTTGACAAAAAGAATCAATGTATAATCAAATTAAAAAAAGTATTTGACAAAAATAATTGGGCATGATATAATGTTCAAGTCGCAAAAAAACAAAGCGATGTGAGAAGTTCTTTGAAAACTAAACAGAACGTCAAAGTTTATTTTAAATTATAGCTAG
>Ga0153980_1001029_pt1 | contig 12097 bp, 10 predicted proteins | sample TSGA064MetaG_FD_104722 | JGI IMG/M metagenome (GOLD analysis project Ga0153980, IMG submission 104722) | Attine ant fungus gardens microbial communities from Georgia, USA - TSGA064 MetaG | ecosystem: Host-associated > Fungi > Mycelium > Unclassified | place: USA: Georgia, Magnolia Springs State... | reverse complement strand
TTGCCTTACCGGGTTAACGCCCGGAGATCACTTCAGTGACGACGTCGTGCATGACCCCGTTATTCACCTGAATCACTGCTTTGTGCGGATCAAAACGCAGCACGCGTGAGAGCGCATCGCCGCGCTGGCTGTCCAGCAGTGAACTCACCTGCTCGCTGCGCCAGCAATGGCGCATTTGCGTAAGGGTTAAACCAGAAAGCTGCTCCAGCTGTTGCGCTACCAGCAGATCGTCGTTATCGCCGCCCAGCAGCGTGCGCACTGCCGCTTCGTCAGGTGCATCCTCTACCTGCTGCAGCCAGTTTTTCAGCTGGTGGCCTGCGGCGATAAATGGTGAATAGATCATGCAAATCAGCTGGGTTTCATTCAGACCAAAAGCCTGCTCGGCGAACTGCGCGGCGCGCTGGCGGGCGCGTTTAATCGCTTCATCGTCTTGATAACGTGCTGCCATTTCATCGATCAGCTGCGGTGGGAAATCCTTTTTCACCATTAACCCAAGCGCAAAGCGCACATATTCGCGAATGCCTTCGGCGTAGCTACGCTGTAATAGCGTCTCCGCACGCAGACCGCGAATATGTGCCATTAACGTCGGGTTGCCGCAGTCCGATTCGGAAAAGCTGAACATCAGCTCATCAAAGCGGAAATGCATAAATTCCGTCAGCAGTGCCCAGTGCGCGCCGGCTTCATAGGCGGTGTCTTGATAGATGTTGAAGAACAGCGGATCGCGCGCCAGCTGCCAGGTAATACGGTGCGCGGGGGTCACCTGATCGGCGCCGTAAATATCAGCAAAGTAGCGCTCAGCGACGCCATCTAAGGTTTGCAGGAAGCCGCTAAAGCCGCGTGACTTATCCGCCACCGGTGCATTAAACAGACGTGATAGATGGCGCGCCCACGCCAGATAAGCGGTTTGTTCCTGCGGTGAATCGCCGGTGATGATCACATCAACGCCGCCGTCATAATGCGCCGCCAAACCAAAGGAGTTCACCATGCTGAGGTTGCAGGCATTACAAAAGGTAGAGCGCGCATCGGCACGGAAACGGTGGCCATTCATCAGCACATCGTTGCGATTCTGCTGACGTACGCTATCTGGCATGGGCAAATGACGATCGAAAGGGCGGATTTGCAGGCCATCGGTTACCAAACATTCGGTGAAGTCATCTTCAAAGATATGCAACGCGCGATACACGCGATCGATATTCTCCATCACGCTGTCGTTCATCGCCGCATGGCGGTTGGTGCTGATGCGCAATTGAAACGTGCTGCCGTGCTGCTGCCAGATCAGTCCCTGAATGTAGCGTACATACGCCACCATATAGCTGCTGTCTTTGCCGCCGCCATAAGCCAGCAAAACGCGATTGTTTCCAGGATTGGCCGCATCGGGTAACGCGGCAAGCAGACGGCGCGAGCAACGCTGGGCTGAGTCGATAATCGTGGCAGTGAGATATTCTTCAATTTCTCTCATCATGGTGGACAGATTATTCATTTTTCACTTCATCCTTTGGCTAAGAAAATCGCAATTGTCCTGCTGGCGGCAGCGAGCGGAAAATGGGCCACGAAGGGGTTACGGAATGAATTTTTCAGCGCGCAGGGTTCTCAATTAACTAATGCAGCCTAAAGTACTTTGAATGTAATCTGGTGAATACGCACAGATCATCACGAAATAGGGTGGAACAGATGGCGGGTGAAACGGAACAGGGCAGTCGTTACCGTCAAATTGCAGAACAGATAAAACAAGCCATTCATAGCGGTTCTCTGCCGCCCGACAGCCGGTTACCTTCGGTGCGCACGCTGGCAACGCAGCACAGTGTCAGTATGACCACTGCGCTGAAAACATTACGTACGCTTGAGGATGAGCACTACGCGGTCGCGCGGCCGAAGTCCGGGTTTTTTGTCGCGCCGCGCAAGGCCGATAACGTTTTTCCGGCGGTCATCAATGAGCAAGCGCGCGACGTTGCGCCGCTCGACGAGCAAACCGAACTGCATCTGGCGATGCTGGGATCGGACTGTCGCGTGCGGCTGGATCTGGCGAACGGCGATATTTCACTCTATCCGGTCAAGAAAATCGGCTTGCTGATGCGTCAGATGGGTTACAGCAAACCGGCGCTGCTGGGGAATACGGTTAAAGGCACCGGTTATATGCCATTGAAAACCGAAATTGCCCGCCGGGCGGTGGATTATGGCTGCAATATCAGTGCAGATGACATCCTGATCACCAATGGCTGCATTGAAGCGATCTCTCTGGCGCTGCGCGCGACGACGCAGCCTGGCGATATCGTCGCAGTGGAATCGCCCTGCTATTTTGTACTGCTGCAAATGCTGCATAACCTCAATCTACGCGTGATTGAAGTGGAGGCTGGCCCGGCAGGCTACGTGAATGTTGAAAAACTGACGTCGCTATTTCAGCGCAAAGCGGTGCAGGCCTACCTCACCATTAACAACATCAATAATCCGCTGGGCAAAAGCATTCCTAACGAGCAGAAAGCCTATATCGCCCGCCAGGCCGACGAGAACGATGTGGTGATCATCGAAGATGATATTTTCGGCGATACCGCCTTTGGCGAGCGTCGTCCGTTCCCGATGCGCGCCTTCAGCCCAAATGCCATTTTGTGCAGCGGCTTCTCGAAAACCGTCGCGCCCGGCATACGTATTGGCTGGGTGCACAGCAGCAACTACATGCGCAAAATCGCCTCGCTGAAATACACCACCAGCATGGGAACCTCGGTGCTGTCGCAGGCGGCAATTGCCGAACTGCTGCGCAGCGGCGGCTACGACGCCCATCTGCGCAAGCTGCGGCGCGAGCTGAAAAACCAAATCCAGCACATGCGCCAGGCGGTGCTGCGCTACTTCCCGCCGGGCACGCGCGTCTCCGATCCCGAAGGAGGATATGTGTTATGGGTGGAGATGCCATTGGGCGCGTTGAACGTGCGCGCGCTGTTTCTTAAGGCGCGTAATGCAGGCATCGGTATCGCACCGGGGCATATTTTCGCCACTGATGACCGCTACGATCACTGTTTCCGACTCAACGCCGGCTTTGGCTGGAATGCCGAAGTGGAGCAGGCGATTCAGCAGCTGGGGCAGTGGTGCCAGTTGTCGTTGGGAGCGGCGATGTAAATATACTCTTAGGAAAGGGTCGCGTTAATAGCATAAACGGCAAAGGAACAATGACTTTGTCGCTACTCTTCATCTACGAATTAATAGATTCATTAAACACTTCTTTTAATTTTAGTAACTACGCTCATTGCTCTGATTAATGTTAATCTTGATATCTGCCAGCAATAAAATCGCAAAAAAATAGCACGAACCTGGTGATTTAAATTGAATCTAAAAAACAATAGTTTAGCCAAATAATACGCTATTTTATTGGATTCTTATTACAATACCAGCTAATTAGTTCCGAGAAAAACCGCTTTGCACGAAATAAAAAGTGAGGTATTAATCTCCTCGCTGAATAGGTATGTGGGATTACAACATTGAACAAAGGAGTTGTTTATGAAAGTAATTGAGAGAGAATTACTGAGCTTCATTTCTGGTGGTGGTGGTCGTAACGATCCCCCTCGGGGCTCAAATAGTAAAAACAATAGCAATAACGGTGGCGCTGGAGGTAGCTCAGGTTACAACAGCGGCTATGTGGTTGGTTGTAATAATGGCATCATTGGCGGCACTATTGCTGGGGCCGCTGGTGGAATCGTCGGCGCAGGCCTGGGAATGGTCGGTGGCGCGATAGCCGGGGGTTGTTTCACAGGCAGTGGCAACGGTAATAATAACGGTAACAGTAATTCCTCTGGAAATTGTAATTCAGGTGGGATGGGCGGTTCCTGCAGCCGATAGATAACCCTCACCCGCTCCTTATTTGCGAGCGGGTGAATAGGAGTTAGACGTGTTCTTTTTATTCAAGAATTTTGTTTTTTTTGTGTTTTTGATGACTGGTTTTTTATTTATTAGTGGCGCTGGGGTTGTTGCAGAATTCTTCATTTACACCCCGCCACCTGAGTTGTCAAAATTGGTCGTCATTATCAGTTCATTATTATCCTTTGTTGCTCTGGCTCATAAGGTAAACAGTTTTTTAGCAAAAAAATACAAAGTGTCATGATGACGATATAATGCTAAGGGAAAAGGCTGTATGGAAACAAACACTAAAAAAGAAGGTTTGTTAAACGTATCTCTTTTTCTTCTGATGTTTCTACTGACAGCTGTTCCGTTGCTCTTTCCCAATCGAAGAGAATTAATTGCGTCTGAATTGTTTTTACCGTATGGCTTTATAGTTGAGTTTTTTGTAATTGTGCCCGTTTATCTATTTAAATTTCAGAAGAAAGAGGGGTTCGGTGTCGGTAATTTTACGATCATGCAATTCATTATGTTTTTTGCTTTAATTTTAATCATCCAGTTTGTTATACCAAAAGTGCTTTTTAACACAGGCGAAGTCGTTGTCAGCCATCAGCAGATTTCGCTACCGCTCTATACGCTTATTCTCACGCAAATATCTTATATTTTGATGGTGCCAGTTTATGAAGAGATAGCCATCAGAGGCGGGTTATTTGGCGCGTTAACTGTTTTTTCTAATAGTAAAATATTCTCTGCGCTTGTAACGTCCTTAATTTTTTCGCTGCTGCACACTCAGTATTCTGGGTTTAAGCCTTTCTTTCTTCTCTATCTTATTTCTTTAACGCTGGTTGCTGCGAGAGTCTTGTCAAAGGGATTGTTATTACCTGTATTGCTGCATGTCTTTATGAACGGCATTGTGGTCAATGGACATTATCTATTCGGCCACTAAAAAATGAGTAAGGAATACTAAATTGTTTCGCCAGGAAGCGGTTGAGAATCACAGAATGAAATGGCGCGGTCGAGCCTTGCTGCTCCCCGGCATCCCTTTTTGGCTCATTGCGGGGCTGTCTCTCTTTTTTATTACTCTATTCCTGACCTTTGTTATTGCTAGCACTTATACCCGACGGATCAACGTCACGGGAGAAATATCCACTTATCCTCGCGCAGCTAATGTCTATTCCAGCGTTCAGGGTGTCGTGGTTAAGCAGTTCGTTACTGCAGGGCAGATGATTGAAACGGGTGCACCCATTTACCAAATAGACGTCAGCAAAACTACCCACAACGGCGTGGTCAGTGAAAATCAACGCCGGGATATTGATCACCAGCTTGAACGTATTACACAGATTATTAGCCGGCTTGAAAGCAGCAAGAAAGCCACTCTCGACATGCTGGAAAAACAAAAAGAGCAGTATGCCGGCGCGTTATTGCGCTCTACTGACATCCTCCGCCGCGCCCAGGAAGGGATCAGTATTATTAAGGAGAATATGGATAACTATCGGCGTTATCAGCTCCGGGGATTAGTAAATAAAGATCAACTTACCAACCAAGTAGCACTGTATTACCAACAGCAAAATAATCTCCTCGGACTATCAAGCCAGAATGATCAAAATGCGCTGCAAGTCACGGCGTTGGAGAGCCAGATATATACTCAGGGCGCTGAATTTGACAATCAGATTTACCAGATGGAACTGCAGCGTTTTGAATTGCAAAAAGAACAACTCAACATTGATGCCGGTGGAACCATCATTGTGCGAGCGCTGGCTGCTGGCCGTATCGATTCGCTGAGCGTTACGGTTGGACAGATGGTTAACGCTGGCGACAGTTTGCTGCAAATTCTCCCTCACACTATCGACCATTACGCCCTGGTGTTGTGGGTACCCAATGACGCAATCCCTTATCTCACCCTCGGCGATCGGGTCAATATTCGCTATGAAGCCTTCCCTGCGGAGAAATTTGGTCAGTTTGCTGGCACCGTTACTGCCATCTCCAGAGCACCCGCATCACCGCAGGAAATGCTGACCTACCAGGGCGCACCCCGATCGGCAATAACTGCCGCGATACCCTATTACAAAGTCATCGTCAGGCCAGAAAAGCCGGTTGTTATGTATGGCGGTAAACGTCTGAGTTTGGAGAACGGCATTAAAGCACAGAGCACGCTGTTCCTTGAAAAAAGGAGGCTATATCAATGGATGTTTTCGCCGTTCTACGACATGAAACACAGCGTTATGGGGCCAGTCAATGAGTAGATTGACCTGCAAAACGCTGGTCGGTCAGCTGGAATTATGGCTGCGCCACCGTGTCCCAATGATCCACCAAACCGAGTCAGCCGAGTGCGGTCTGGCCTGCCTTGCAATGATCTGCGGATACTACGGCAAGAATGTTGATTTGATAGCGCTGCGACGGCAGTTCAACCTCTCGGCTCGCGGCACTACGCTGTCGGCACTGACGGGCATAGCTGATCAGCTAGGGCTGAGCACCCGACCGCTATCACTCGACATCGATGAGTTAGGCGCATTGAAGATACCGTGCATCTTGCACTGGGAATTCAACCATTTTGTCGTACTGGTAAGCATCCGGCGGAATGGTGTGGTGCTACACGATCCGGCGCGCGGCCGCCGGACGGTCAGCTTCGCAGAGCTGTCGAAAAATTTCAGTGGTGTGGCGCTCGAAGCCTGCCCAGGCAGCACATTTACCGCCGACAGCGTCCACAACAAAATCAGCTTCCGTACTCTGATCGCTAGCGTGCACGGCCTCAAGACCGTACTCGGCAAAATACTTTGCTTATCACTGGTGTTCGAGACCATTAATCTTGTGGTGCCGGTCGGCACGCAGCTGGTGATGGATCACGCCATACCCGCAGGCGATCGGGGTTTACTGACCTTAATCTGTGCTGGATTACTCTTTTTTATCCTGCTGCGTGCTGCAGTGGGGATGGGACGCGCCTGGACCGCGCTGGTTATGGCAACGTTTATCAACGTGCAGTGGCAATCCGGCCTGTTCAATCATCTGGTACGCCTGCCGCTTGGTTACTTTGAACGGCGTAAGTTGGGTGATATTCAGTCTCGATTCGCTTCACTGGATACGCTGCGCAGCACCTTCACTACCAGCATCGTTGGCGGCATTATGGACAGCATCATGGTGATTGGCGTGCTGGTGATGATGGTCCTGTATGGCGGCTGGCTGACCTGGATCGTGATAGCGTTTACCACCTTTTATGTTCTGCTGCGCCTGGTAACCTACAAGTATTACCGGCAACTTTCTGAAGAGTTATTGGTCAGGGAAGCGCGCGCCAGCTCGTATTTTATGGAAACACTCTATGGCATTGCCGCCGTCAAAATGCAGGGCATGGCTCAGCGCCGCGTCTCCCACTGGCTGAATCTCGAAATCGATTCAATTAACACCGGTATTCGCGTCACCAAAATGGATATGCTGTTTGGCGGTATCAGTACCTTTATTGCCGCCTGCGATCAGGTTGTTGTTCTGTGGATGGGAACCCTCCTCGTGATCGATAACCAGATAACGATGGGTATGTTTGTCGCATTTGGCGTTTTTCGCGCACAGTTCTCAGACCGCGTTGGGTCGCTGACAGAATTTTTACTGCAGCTACGCATGATGAGTCTGCATAACGAGCGCATTGCCGACATTGCTCTGCACCCGCGGGAAAATTATAGACCTGAGCTCTGCTACGAAGCGAGACTGCAACCAATGGGGCTGGTAACCCATGCGCTGAGCTACCGCTACGACAGCCAGTCACCGGCAATATTTGATGCACTGAACATTTCGATCTTACCGGGAGAGTGCGTGGCGATTGTCGGCTCGTCCGGTTCGGGAAAATCCACGCTGTTGAAAGTACTGTGCGGTTTATTTTCTCCTACAAGTGGCTGTGTCGAGGTGGATGGCGTTGATATCCAGCAAATCGGTATCAACAACTATCACAAGATGATCGCCTGCGTGATGCAGGACGATAAACTGTTCTGCGGCTCAGTCAGGGAGAATATTTGCAGCTTTGCAGAGGAAATAGATGAAGCGTGGATGAAGGAGTGTGCTCGGGCCAGCTATTTGCATGAGGTTATTACGCGTATGCCAATGGGATATGAAACGCTGATTGGTGAATTGGGCGAAGGGCTGTCTGGCGGGCAAAAGCAGCGGTTGTTCATCGCCCGGGCATTGTACAAAAAACCTGCGATTCTATTTCTGGACGAGGCCACCAGCGCACTGGACAAAGAGAGTGAAGCAATGGTGAATCAGGCAATCAAAAAACTGAGCATTACGCGGGTAATCATCGCACACCGAGAGAGCACGATAGCATCAGCAGATAGAGTTATTACGCTAAAGTCATGTAATTGACGACCTTACAACTGACTGAGCCAGGTACGCATTCAGGCGCACCTGGCTACAACGCGGAATTTTTTACTCGCCGTTAAACGCGTTTTCCAACTCTTGCGCCAGAATTTGCACCGCGCGCTCAATCTTCTGCGCATCCGGCACGTAGTTCATGCGCATGCATTGATGGGTATGCGGCCATTCATGTTCCAGGCCGGGGAAGAAGAAGTGGCCGGGCACCATCAGTACGCCGCGCGCTTTCAGGCGCTGATAGAGCGTTTCGGTGCTAATAGGCAGATCGCGGAACCACAGCCACAGGAAAATGGCGCCTTCAGGTTTATGAATCAGACAGCGATCTTCCGGCAAATAGCGGCGCAGAATGGCAATCGTCTCGCTGACTTTGGCCTGATAGAACGGCTTAATCACCTCTTCTGACAGACGCAGCAAATCTCCGCGTACGATCATCTCATTGGCAATCGCCGGCCCAATGCTGCCCGGCGCGAGGCTGATAATGCCGTTCATGTTACCAATGGCGGCGATGGTGCTTTCATCGGCGACGATAATGCCACAGCGCGCACCCGGCAGGCCGAGTTTCGACAGGCTCATGCACAGAATGGTATTCGGGTTCCACAGCGGTCGCGCTTCGCTAAAGATGATGCCCGGGAACGGCACGCCGTAAGCGTTATCAATCAGCAATGGAACGCCGTGCTGCTGTGCCAGCGCATCGAGCTGCAGCAGTTCGTCATCGGTGATCACGTTGCCGGTCGGATTGGTCGGACGCGAAACGCAGATCAGCCCGATATCATCATTCAGCGGCAGGTGATCGAAATCGACGTGATATTTGAATTGGCCTTCCGGCAGCAGCTCAATGTTCGGTTTGGCGGAGACAAACAGATCCTCTTCCAGTCCGGCATCGGCGTAGCCAAGATATTCCGGCGCTAACGGGAACAGCACGCGTTTTTTGCTGCCATCGGCGCGACGTCCGGCGAACAGATTAAAGAGATAGAAAAACGCACTCTGGCTGCCGTTGGTCAGCGCAATATTTTGCGCGGTTAACGGCCAGCCGAGTTCCTCACGCAGCATCTTCGCCAGCGCTTCCAGTAGCAGCGCTTTGCCGCGCGGGCCGTCGTAGTTACACAGCGCTTCGCTCAGCTTGCCGTCCTGATGCATCTGCAGCAGCAGTTGATGGAAGTAGTCGTTCATCGCCGGGATTTGCGCGGGATTACCGCCGCCCAGCATGATGGTACCGGGCGTGCGCAGGCCTTCACCCATGTCTTCCATCAGACGGGAGATGCCGGAATGTTGAGTAAATTTGTCGCCGAACTGAGAAAAGGACATAGGAAGTTAAAACGTTGTGAAATCGAATGGGGAACCACCATAGCGCCCGCCGCTGGCAGGCGCAATGGGTAAAGCAGCCGGCTTAGCGTTGGATCTGTGGGTTCACGCAGTTTTTCTCCACTTTACCGCTTAGGGCTGCAATCAGATTATCAACCGCGTCGCGCGCCATGCCATAACGGGTTTCATGGGTGGCAGACCCAATGTGTGGCAGGGCCACCACGTTTGGCAGCGTTAAAATCTCGGCATCGGCAGGTACCGGCTCAACTTCGAAAACATCAAGCCCAGCGGCATGAATTGTGCCGTCTTTCAGCGCGGCAGTCAGCGCCTGCTCATCGACTACCGGGCCGCGACCGGCATTGATCAGGATTGCACTTGGCTTCATCAGCTTGAGCTGCGCCGCGCCAATCATATGGTGCGTCTGTTCGGTTAACGGCAGGCTGATGCAGACAAAATCACTCTCTTTCAGCAAGGTTTCGAGATCGCAGGCGCGCGCGCCAAAGCGGGTTTCGGCTTCTTCATGCTGACGGCGCGCATTGTAGAGAATATTCATACCGAAGCCGAAATGTGCTCGTTGCGCCAGTGCCAGACCGATGCGGCCCATGCCAAGAATACCGAGGGTTTTGTGGTGCACATCAATGCCGAAATGATCCGGGCCGATACTCGCTTTCCATTCGCCGCCCTTCACCCACTTATCCAGCTCGGTAACACGACGTGCAGTGCTTAATACCAGCGCCATCATGGTATCGGCGACGGTTTCGGTCAGCACGGTTGGCGTATGCATCAGTAATACGTTGCGTTGATTCAGTGCATCGACATCAAAATTATCGTATCCCACCGATACGGTTGAGCAGGCGCGCAGCGCGGGCATTTTTGCCAGCAGATCGCCATTCACTTTGCCGCCAGAGCCAAGTAAACCTTGCGCCTGTTCGAACTGTGCCTGGTGCTGCTGGATAGTTTCCGCGGAAATATCATCTACTTCAGTGACGGAGAAATGATCGTCCAGCTTGGCGCGCAGGTCATCTGGCAGGCTCTTATACAGAATCACAGCAGGTTTCATCTTTTGCTCCCTTTAAAATGTTGGGGAGGCCTTGCGGCCTCCCGAATCGATTACGCGTGCTTCGCCCCGTGGACGGGCGGCGAGGTTTTGTTCTGGGCGGGTTTCACGACAAGCGTTAGCCAAACCGAAGCCAGCAGCGCTGCACCCATGAAAATGTAGGAGGCAGCAGGGCTGCCGGTAGCCCCATTAAGATAGCCTACAATCCACGATCCAATGAAGGAACCGAGCGCGCCCATACTGTTAATCAATGCCATAGCCCCGCCGGCGACGTTGCGCGGCAGCATCTCGGGAATGATGGCGAAGAAGGGTCCGTACGGTGCATACATCGCACCACCGGCGATCACCAGCAGCGTATACGACAGCCAGAAGTTGCTGGAACCGACCAGATACGAACCAAGGAAAGCCAGCGCGCCAATCAGCAGCAGCGGCCAGACAAACAGTTTACGGTTCTGGGTTTTATCGGACGCCCACGACACCACGATCATCGCAATGGTCGCCACCAGATACGGCACGGCAGAAAGCCAACCGGCTTCCACCATACCCATCTGCGAACCATTGCGCAGAATGGATGGCAACCACAGTACGAAGCCATACACGCCGATGCTCCAGGCAAAATATTGCAGGCACAGCAGGATGACGTTGCGATTGCGGAACGCTTCACCGTAGTTACGTACCGCTTTAATGCCTTCCTGCTCTTTTTGCAGCTGCGCCTGCAGCGCCGCTTTCTCGCTTTCGCTCATCCATTTGGCCTGCGCAGGTTTGTCCTGCACCATAAACCACCAGGCCACCGCCCAGATGACCGCCGGGATGCCTTCAAAGATAAACATTTCGCGCCAGCCAAAGGATTCAATCAGATAGCCAGAAACCACCGACATCCACAGCACCGTGACCGGATTACCGAGAATCAGGAAAGTATTGGCGCGCGAACGCTCTGATTTGGTAAACCAGTTGCTGATATAGATCAGCATTGCTGGCATCACCGCCGCTTCCACCACGCCGAGCACAAAGCGAATCGCCGCCAGCATCGGGATGTTACTGACGATGCCGGTCAGCGAGGCGCAGCCGCCCCATAAAATCAGGCACCAGAAAATCAGTTTCTTAACGCTGCGGCGTTCGGCATACAGCGCGCCGGGGATCTGGAAGAAGAAGTAGCCGAGGAAGAACAGGGCGCCCAGCAGCGATGACATGCCTTTGGTGATGCCGAGATCTTCATTAATCCCTGCGGCAGAGGCGAAGCTGAAGTTCGCCCGGTCCAGATACGCCAGACTGTAGGTGATAAACACGATGGGCATGATAAACCACCAGCGTTTTGGCGCGATTGTCTGCGATTTCATGGGTGACTCCTCTGGTTGAGGTGGGCGCATTCTATGGATGCGCCTCGGAATATCGTTGTTGTAGGTACAGCTATTTTTGAATCTTTGTCAGGTGGTCGCCATGAATGGCGACCCTACAAAAACCGCACTGACGTCAACCGCACTGACGTTGGGTGGTCGCCATAAATGGCGACCCTACAAAACCGCACCAATCTCGTAGGGTCGCCATTTATGGCGACCTGGGTTT
>Ga0153980_1001026_pt1 | contig 12123 bp, 9 predicted proteins | sample TSGA064MetaG_FD_104722 | JGI IMG/M metagenome (GOLD analysis project Ga0153980, IMG submission 104722) | Attine ant fungus gardens microbial communities from Georgia, USA - TSGA064 MetaG | ecosystem: Host-associated > Fungi > Mycelium > Unclassified | place: USA: Georgia, Magnolia Springs State... | reverse complement strand
ATGGAAAATGAAAAGTAAAACTATATGGAAAGAATAGGCGCGATATCCTAATAACATAGGCATTGTGACTTCTTTTCTTTTCATATTTTATCTAAATATTTAACTGCATGTAGAAAGGGAAACATAGTACAGATACGCATTATGATTATACCACACGATTGTGAACAGCCATAATAATTAAGCTTTCTTTATATAACGCGAGATAGGAGCAATAAAAAATGTTAATTAACTTTCAGGAAATAGGTACAATAATTACATATTATAAAGCAAGAAGGGGTTTTCTTTAACTTATCCTACTTGACATGCAGGCCAGCAACCGGTATACTTGTAACAAGTATTACAAGATATGGAGGTTGAACCAATGGAATGGTTGATGCTTAATTTCACCCTGCCTAAAGAGCCTTCCCGTGTACGGGTAAGCGCATGGAGGAAACTCAAAAAGTCCGGCTCGGTTAATATCGGACAATCCATGTGGATTTTGCCTTTATCGGACGCGCATATTGATATTTTTAATGAAATATCGAACAACATTTTGCAGAACAATGGTGAGGCATATATTTTAAAAGCTGCCTTTATCAGCACCGGCAATTCAGAGGATATTACTGATATTTTCAACAAAACAAGAGATGATGAATACAAAGAGTTTTTAGGCAAATGTGAAGATTTTTTCAGAGAAATAGAGAAAGAAACTGAAAAAGAAAATTTCACTTTTGCCGAGATCGAAGAAAACGAAGAAGAATATAGTAAACTCGAAGAATGGCTGAAAAAAATTACCGCGAGAGATTTTTTCAGCGCTTCATTAAAAGAAGCGTCAACCGGAGCGTTGGAAAAATGCAAGAAGCTGCTGGATGATTACAGCAATAAGGTCTATGAATTAAATAATACCTGACAAAAAGAGGACACAGCATAAATTGCCGTGTCCTCTTGGATTTATCGCTTAATTAATCATCATCGTGATCATCGTCATGATCATTTGTTTCCACTTCATAATCCGTTATTGCGCCGTTGATTGCGTCAACATCCATTTCGTACTCTTTGTTTCCGTATACAATTTTGATTTCATACACTTTCCGCCCGTTTTCATAATCAACTTCACATTTGGTAACCGTACCGCCTCCAACCTTTGCAAGTGCGATTTCTTTCGCTCTTGCCGCTGTTATCTCAGAGGTTGCCGTCGGAGATGAAGTGCCGGATTGTGATTGTGTGGCGGACGAACCGCTGGTAGATGATGTGGAATTGCTGCTTTGCTTGATTGCCTCAATTTCATACTTCGTAATCGTGGAATTGATCGCGTCAACATCCATCTCATATTTATTGTTCCCATATACGATTGTGATATCGTAGACTTTTCTACCATTCTCATAATCAATTTCACATTTTGTAACAGTACCGCCGCCGACTTTGGCAAGCGCGACTTCTTTTGCTTTTTCGGCGGTTATTTCAGAGGTTGCTGCCGGAGATGACGTGCCGGATTGCGATTGTGCATCAGCAGAATTATCGGAGGATGATGTTGAGTTATTGTTTTGTGTAATTGCCTCTACTTTATAATCTGTAATCGCTGAACTAATCGCGTCAACATCCATTTCATATTTGTTATCTCCATATATGATTTCGATTTCATATACTTTTCTGCCGTTTTCATTGTCAATTTCGCATTTGATAACAGTGCCGCCGCCTACTGTGGCAAGCGCGGTTTCTTTCGCCTGTTCTACGGTTATTTCGGAAGGCGTTGCCGCCAAAGTGTTGGTGGAAGCCAACGCCGCCCCGGTCATCACTGTTGCTGTCAAAACCAATACACCGCATAAAACGGCAATCCCGATTTTTTTCTTTCCTGTATTCATTATTGAAAACAATCTCTTTTTCATCGTGTTCTTGCCTCCATAAAAATAAGTTGATAACGCCGTTCGCTTTGCGTTTTTAGTATCTATAACGCCTATAATTGCCTCGCCGTATACTCTTCTGTTTTCCGTATCAGTATCCCCCAACAGAGCTTCGTCACAGGAAGATTCACAATCAGCTTGTATTACGTTTACCATCCAGTACACGACCGGATTGAACCAATGAACTGCAGTTGTAAGCAAAATAAATGCTTTTACCCATAAATCCTTACGTTTATAATGAATCAGCTCATGCTTTAAAATCATTGGCAGTTCATCTTCGTGAATCGGCTTTTTGGGTAACAGGATTGTAGGCTTAATGAAACCTATCAGCATAGGGCTGGTTATCGATTTGCATGTTTTTAATTGAATCTGTTTTTTATCCAGACCTAAATCCGCTTTTACCCGCTGTAATACAGTTAAAGATTGTTCATCTTCCACATCCTCGCTCCAGCGCCTAACCGCTCCGGTGAATCTTTTATGCCGCCATAAATGGAACGCAAGTGAAAATAAAGCGCCGGTCAGCCAGACAACAAACAAAATCGAAGTAATCGGCCACATAGTTTTTTGAGGTTGGATATCCTCTGCTATTTGGTTGTCAACCAATCCTAACGGGGTATCGGTATTGTTTTGCTCGTTTTGCACCTGTTCATTAAGGTTATAGATAACCGTATCGTTCGTATTGGATTGCATTATGCTGTTAACAGGGATTTGTGTCGGTAATCCTAAATTTGGCCTGAACGGAACGAGCAAACCGATAATTACAATAAGCCAGATATAATAACGCCATTTCGCCGGGTATTTGCCCGAAAACAATTTGTTAAACAGAATCAAGGCAAGAATTACCGCCGACATTAAAAGGGATGTTGTTAAAAGAGCCGTAATATATTGTCCCATACCGTCACATCCTTTCAGCCAGCAATTTTTTCAAATCGTTGATATCATCCTCCGAAAGGTTTTTTCCATTGTAAAGGGTATTTACAAGGCTCGATAAAGAATTTTGATAATACTTCTTTATAAAGTTCTCCGTTTCAGCCTGTAAATATTCTTGCTCGGCTATAAGCGGGATATAAGTTCTCTCCTTGCCGAGCTTTTCACTGCTTAAAAAACCTCTCTCTATTAAACGTACCAATAACGTGAGAACCGTTTGGGGTTTCCAGCGGTAATCTTTATCCAGCTTGGCGGTAATCTGATTTGTGGAGACAGGCGGTTCGCTTTGCCAAATGATTCTCATGATTTCAAACTCTGCGTCAGGCAGTTTCTTTATTACTTTCATAACGGTTACCTCCGATATTCTACAACTGTGTTATTTATATTCTACACTTGTGTTAGTTGTTTGTCAATGGGTTTTTAAAATTTTATTTTTTATCTGTTGACAAATGAATATGCCCCTGCTAAAATGTAATCAGTATTACATGTAATACTGATTACATTTTATGTTTGGAGGGTCTAAAATGAAAAAGATAAACGCGCCGTGGACAATGAAACAAGCTGATATAGAGCATGAACTAAACTCAAGCACGAAGAATGGATTAAGTTCCGGCGAAGCTGAAAACCGTTTAAAAGAAGCGGGAGAAAACAGAATCACGCAATCAAAACCTATTACCTTTTGGAAGATTTTACTGGAAGAAATCAGAGAACCGCTGATTCTTATGCTTCTTGTCATCGGCGTACTGTACAGCATTTGGGGAGATATTGGCGACACCATCATGATTATTTTTGTTATCCTCACCGTTTCATTGGTTGAAGTCTATACAGAGTACAAAGCAAAGAAAAGCATAGAATCATTGAAAACGCTTGCTTTGCCGACATCATGGATTATCCGTGACGGTAAAACAGTAGAAATTCCGACAAGTCAGATTGTTCCCGGCGATATCCTCATATTGAAAAGCGGCGTAAAGATCAGCGCAGACGCCCGTGTTTTGGAAAGCTATAGACTGGAAGCGGACGAATCACAATTGACCGGCGAATCAATGGGCATATCTAAAACTACCGACCCGATAGCGGAAGATACCGGCCTGAATGACAGAACGAATATGGTTCATATGGGCAGTGTTATCCTTAAAGGCAAGGGAAAAGCGATCGTTACCGCTACCGGAATGGATACGGAGCTTGGAAGAATCGCCGGACTGACCGAAGAAGCCAGAGAGCCGAAAACGCCCCTGCAAAAATCAATGAAACAGTTGTCCAAAACCCTTACTTGGGTAGCACTGTTTTTTATTGTGCTTATTCCTGTTCTTGGGCTTTTAAGGGGTATGCCAGTCGGGGAAACGATTTTGACCGGATTGTCGTTTGCCTTTGCCACCATACCGGAGGAAATGCCGATTATCATTACGATGGTTCTCGGTCTTGGCGCAATAAAGCTGTCAAAGAAGAACGTCCTTATCAAGCGAACCAAAGCCGCTGAAACATTAGGCAGCGTGACCGTCATTGCCACAGACAAAACGGGTACGCTGACCGAAAATAAAATGAGCATTGAAAGCTATTTTGCAAAGGATGATAAACAACTCTTCTCGCTTGGCTCATTGATGGCGGATGTTACCTATGACAACGACGGTGGATTTTTAGGTGACCCAATGGATAAATCCGTTGTAGATAAGGCGGTACAACTTAATATTAACAGAAATGAACTTATGAAAAAATATACTTTGATAAAAGATTATGGCTTTGATGAGGATAAAAAAACTTTTCAATCAGTATTCCAATATGAAGAAAGAAATATATCTGTTATCAAAGGCGCTCCCGAAAGCATTTTTGCATTGTCTGTACATGATGATGAGATGGAAAACAAGTTAAAGGAAACTATGTCCATTGGACTTAGAACAATCGCAGTTGCCTGTAAAGAGGATTCCGAGGAATTATTTACAATCATTGGTTTAATCAGCTTTGACGATCCGGTTCGTCAGGGCGTGCCGGAAGCAATAGCAAATTGCTATGATGCCGGAGTGAAAGTAATTATGATTACCGGCGATCATGCCGCTACTGCGAAAAGAGTTGCAGAAAATGCCGGAATACAAGTAACGGGCGTACTCACAGGCGAGGAACTCAGTAAATTACCGCCTGAAAAACTGGCAAACGCCGTTAAAGAATGTAATGTATTTGCAAGGATTTCACCGGAACAAAAATTAAACATCGTAACCGCGCTTCGTGAAAACGGGGAGATCATTGCGATGACGGGCGATGGAATCAATGACGCTCCCGCGCTAAAAGCGGCTGATATTGGAATATCTATGGGCATTGCGGGGACGGATGTTGCCAAAGAAGCGGCCGACATGATTTTGACAGACGACAGCTTTACATCTATCGTGACCGCCATTGAGGAAGGCCGCCGCTTGTTCGATAATCTTTCAAAGTGCGTGAAATATTATCTTGCCTGCAAGGTGGGGCTTATCCTGTCTGTTTTGATTCCCACGCTTTTAAATATTCCATTACCCTTTTCACCTATACAGATTATTATTTTAGAGTTGTTCATGGATTTAGCTGCGTCAACTTCTTTTGTGGTCGAGCCTGCGGAATCTGATGTGTTAAAAAGAAAACCGAGAAACCCCAATGAAAACTTTATGAATAAAAGAATGAATACAGGCATTTTCAGCGGCGGAATAACGCTTGCTGTAACCGTACTGGCTGTGTACCTTTACAGTTGGTTCAGCGGCGGTGATATTGCCACAGCTCAAACTTTTGCTTTTGTCATTTGGTTGTTCGGTCATGTGGCGTTAGCATTTAATATGCGAACGAATAATGTGCCGCTGACCAAAAACGGTGTTTTTTCAAGCCGGGCTTTTAATATCTGGATGGTGGGCGTTGTCGCATTTCTTGTGATAGCATTGAATATTCCAATACTCCGGGAGTATTTAAATTTAACAGCTATTGGCATTATACCTGTGTTGTGTCTTGCAGGGATAGCGGTTGTGGCGACTTCTTGGATGGAGATTCGCAAGTTGGTTCAAAAACGCCCATAATGACCGCTACAAAAAATTTTCGTGTTAGCTTAAAAAATCAGATTGTGCCATGATTATGATATTAACTATGTACGGTATAAGCATAATTTTACACGGGAGCGGCAATAAGTACCTATTAACAACGGTTCTAGTAATATTATCTTAAGTTAAGAGGTAAGTAGTTTCTACTTACCTCTTAAATAGTGGTTTAATTTCGCCCACACAGGTTCGTAAGCATAGCCATCAATGCCTTGTCCTCTGCCCAATCCGGCAAATTGGGATCAATACGAATTTGCGCTTCCTCAATCGCTATGCGCTTCATCTCTGTGTCAGCCTTGGCATAAATTTCGGTTGTCTCAACATGGGCATGCCCGAGAAAGTCGCGAATATATACCAAGTTAATTCCAGCTTGAAGCATGTGCATCGCTTTTGAGTGCCGGAAAATATGCGGTGAGATTTTCTTTGGAATTGAAGGATTGATCTGACGCGCGGTACTACAATGCTTTTTGAGAATGTATGTTACTCCTGCGCGAGTTAATTTTCCGCGCTGATGATTAAAAAACAACGGATAATCCGCTTTGTCAATAGTTTGAAGCCGATTTTCATCGAGATATTTTTCAAGGACATCAGCGGTTTCTTCCATTATTGGAACAGAGCGCATTTTGTTGCCTTTGCCCGTTAGTGTAATAATGTAGGGTTTTTGTAATCGAATGTCGCGGACTCGTAAATCACAAATTTCCTGTACTCTTGCACCGGAGTCATACATCACGCTCAGAAGCGTCACATCACGTCTTCCGTACTTATCCGAAATATCTGGCTGCGCGATAATATCTTTAATAAAATCCGACGTTAAATGAGGCAAGAAGGTTTCCGGTTTCTTCTTGGTGCGAAGGTCAAGTATTTTTTGCGATTCATAAAGGTATTCCGGTTTTTTACCCCTTACGTATTTTGCAAAAGCGCGTACTGCCGTCAGTCGCTGATTTCGAGTAGCCACACTACATCCACGCTCACGTTCGAGCCATAACAAGAATGCTTCAACAAATTCAATGTTAAAATCCTTTAGAGATAGCTTTTCCGGGCGAATACCTTGCTTTATTTCAGCAAACGATAATACAAGTTTAAAGGTATCGCGGTATGACATTATAGTGTTTTCACTAAAGCCCGCTTGCCCAGGCATGTACATCGTTAAATAAGAGGCGAGGCATTCTGCAAAATCTGTCGTTTTCATATGGGTTTGTCCTCCTCATTTTTAGGAATGACATACCCGTATTTTTCTTGCATAAGCTCGGATATTTCCGGGTAAACTTCAGCAGTCATACGCAAATATCGTTCGGTTGACTCAAATCCGTCATGGCCGAGATAAGCCGATAGCCTTGGTAAAACAGTAGAGGGGTCTGCGCCTTTCTTAACCCATTTTTGCAGACAATGAACGCAAAATGTATGTCTGAAATCATGGACTCGAGGACCTTTTCCCCGCCCACCATGTGAAATTTCAGCTTGCCACAATAAATTACGGAAGACATAGTAAATTTCTTTAACACTATAATGACCGCCATCCGGAGCCGCGAAAAACCAGTCGTCACCTTGTTCGGCAATGAGACGAGTTTTAGCGTACTTTGCACATACGCCTGTCAATTCGGCAGACATAGGAACATATCGAGTTTTTCCAAACTTGCTGTTATGTATAACTAGGATTCCTTCATCCAGGTCAACATCCTTGTCACACAATTCCGTTGCCTCTGAAACCCTTAGACCGCAGCAATATAGTATTCTAAACATCACAGGCATAACAAGATGCCGTCTTGGAGATATAGATCTGACCGGCATAGCATCAGCCGCTTCAAAAAATTTCTTAATTTCTTCGTGTGTAAAAATATATGGAATATAATTATTATGGTATGTTTTTCCGATCTCATCCCTTTTAGGACAGTACGTTGAATATCCCATACGTTGCATATATTCGGAAAACTGCTTAATTAAAGAGAATCTGGCATAGCGGTTACGGTCTGAATCTGTGGTTTTTTTATTAATCCAAGCTTTAACCACTTCTTCTGTAAGTGTATTTGCTGGAATAACAAAATTTTCCGAGAAGCGCGAAAATTCGCTGAGCTGCTTGGCCTCCCTTTTATACAAATACCCCACAGCGCGTTTTTCTATAATGAAGTTTTTGCATATATCCGCAAGTACGCCACTGTATTTGCATTCCTTAATTGCAGTATAATCACGCATTGTCAAACGCCTCCTTTATAGAGAGAGCACATTCGCGCAATCCCGTAATATCAATTTTTAGATATGGCGATGTTGATAAATAACTCGTATGTCCCATAATATTAGCGACCATGGGTAATGGCGTACCATGTTCCAATAGCCGCCGCGCTAAAGTATGTCGAAGCGAGTGCATTCCGTTGACTGTTCCCGGTTTCTTCTGTATTCCGCAACATCTCATTTGCCGTTTCAATATGCCACCGACCGAAGTGGGATGAAGTTTCGTATATGGAGCGTTGCATGTTATGAAGACAAAAGATTCACCTACATCTGGTCTGGCGTGTCTAATATAATCAATAATTGCCCAACCTACATCGCCAAGCATAGGATATACGGCTTTCTTTCCTGTTTTGCATTGTATAAGTTCAATTTCATTGCGTTCCCATCTAAGGTTATCCAATTTTAAGTTGGCTACATCAGAAATTCGCAATCCTAATTGTGCAACTAGAAGAATTACTGCGTATGCTCTTTTACCGTTTGGGCTTCCACGATCAATACTTTTTAGCAAATGTTCAAGTTCGCCTACAGTCCACAAAGCAGGAACATTCAAATTTTTGGGGTTCATTAATCGCGGAACGGCGTAAGACCAATCTTGGTGGCAGTATCCGTTCTCATATAGAAAACGAAAGTAAAATCGCAAGGTCACCAACCTGTGCTTTGCGTAGGTTAGAGAACCGCCCTGAAGGGATTTAGCGTAATCAGAAATTATTTGTGCTGTCATTTCGCCAATTCCGTTAACGCTACGAAGTCCCAGAAACTCGTAAAAAAGTTTGATACGATGTTCACGAGCTCTCTTTGTTTCATCAGTATTATCTTTTGTTTGAATCGCTTCTAAGAAGGCTGATATTATCTCTTGATCTTGCTTAATCCAGTCACGTTCATTTTTTATACGTGGTTTCCGTGGATTTACAAATGAACCATACAGATGATACTCACCAAGTTTGCGTATACACCGCACAGCTTCTGCTGTCCTTGCCGGGATACTACCACCCATTTTTTCAGGTGGAAAGTCGAATTTTTCCTTTAGATACTTACTTCCGATTTGCTCTGTGAAAATGTCCTCACCGACCACAGCATAAACAAAATCAGTAAATTTTCTGCATTCTAAACGGAAAACTGTGATTGTTTGCGGAGCATATTGTAAAAGCTCCAGTGCTTTCGCTGTGCTGTCAATTAATTCTGACAGTTTTTGTTTCGATTCCATAAGATTCCTCCTTGAGATTTATTGTCGATAGCTCGACTAATCTCAAGTATATATGATTATGGAAAGAGATTTAAAGATTATTTCTTTGTTTTGGTATCATTACGGAGATGTCTTTACATTTTGTATATCTTTACATTTTCCATGCCGCAGCCAATATCCAAACCCACCAGATTAGGCACAACCTTGTCAGTAATGGTCATAGTGGTGCCGATGGTGCAGCCTGCACCGGCATGGGTGTCCGGCATGATACGAATTTGGCTTCCTTGAACAAACTCCTGATTCAGCAGGTTAATGATCTGCGAAATCGCTTCCTGCTCAATATTGTCGGTAAACACCTTGGCGGTGTTGTATTTTCCTTGTAATTCAATCATAATAGATCCCTCATTTCCATAAATAGGCTCAAAAAAACCCGGGTAACCGTTACCCGGGCTAGATTAGCATAATATTAGAAAGCGTTAAATAACGCCATGCCAATTCTGACAGCGCAGGTACAATTATTATTCGTGATTAAGTTAAATCTAAGCATGACGTCACCTTCCTTTCTGAAATTTATGGTATAAGGGTAACATGAATACGCAGGCGTGTCAAGAGTTACTAAAAGTCATTTCAGCGTCATTTCAGATAAGTACCGCTAAAAAAGCACAGATAATCTTTGAAGCAAACGGGTGCTTCTCTTTATTATTTGAATAAGCACTCTTTTATTTTTTCAATCAAATCTTTATCAGCCGGCAGCCACTCTACACTAGTTAAGGTATTTTTCGTAAGCCATTTTGCCGCTTCATGTTCTTTCAAAACCAACTCACCGCCATTGATACTACAAATAAAACAATGCATCGTCAAATGAAATTGCGGATAATCATATTCAACAGTACTTATTAATTCTCCTATTACAATTTCTAAGTCTAATTCTTCTTTGATTTCCCGTATCAATGCCTGCCTGGGATTTTCTCCGATTTCCATCTTTCCACCTGGAAATTCCCAACCACCTTTAAATTCTCCGTAACCACGCTGAGTTGCTAATATTTTATCATCCTTTTTTATTATTGCTGCCACCACTTCAATTGTTTTCATCGATCACTCCTTATTCTTCTACCTGAGTTTTGTCATACATGAAATATTGATATAAGTCTTCCCTCACCGGAACATCTAATCGATAATGAAATTTCAAAACCGTATCACCTACATTTTGTCTCTCTACAAGTTCTTTTTCTCCGGTATTATAAAGCTGTCCCAAAAAATAATAATCACTTGCACCTTTATCATTACTTCTTTTTTGCATAAATAAGTAAATTTGGGTTTCATTACTATAAAAATATTCCATTTCCGGAGATTTAAAATTTCGTCCAGACTTGGAAATTGATATGAATTCTGAAGGTGATATAAAGCTGTCTTCATAATTCTGGCTTTCTATGACATCATCACTTTTACGATATGTTATGAACACCGGTAATGTCTTGGTCTCCTTATCATAAAAATATCCACCTACACTTTGAGGATTTTGATTCTTACTCCAATTAAGCAATCTGAATATATCGCTCTTTGTGTACTTTTGATACAACACAAAATCGGTTGTTTTATAATGATCACTATAATACTTCTGATATCTAAGAATTCCATAATCCAGTAATTCATTAAGCATCAATACAAACACGTCATTCCTTTTTTGTTTTTCTAATTGCAAAGATGCCCTTAATTCCCCTGAATTCTCTTCAACAAAAATGCTTCTTGAAAATCTTTTTTTCTGTATTTCTGAGGGCAGAAAATTGTTCGTCAGTACATTTACTACATTGGCAACACGCTTTGAATCTACTTCAATCCCATATATTTCTTGTAAATCCCTTTCATATAATTTACTAACCCCTGTTTGATATGCAAGCAAACGTTTTAATAGCAGCAGTTCATCCACTCTTTTTCCATTTACAATTTTTTGCGAAATAAACATTAACATTTCTTCCTGAGTAGCTGACAAAAAGTTCTTATATAAATATTCTTTCTCATATTTTTTAAGAAACACATGATAAGATCCCAAACTAGAATTATTAAAAATGCACATCATATCAATCGTATTGTAATTTTCAAAATCCTCATATGTTGGAATTTTACCTAATTTATTTCTTAGGCAACGGTATTCATATATAATATCATTTACCTTATTGATTGACGACACATCAATCGATCTGTAAATTTTGTCTTTTGTTATTTCATCAAAATGAATACTGGAGCTTCCTGGTATAATCCTTGCCCCTTCCGCAATATATCTACGCAGATTATCCTTATTTCTACTCCTATCTCCAGAAAGAGCTATCGGAATCAAATAGTTATTAGAGTAATTACCAATGAAGTCAAGAATTACAACATATTCTTTTCCCTCAAACTTACGAAGGCCTCTCCCCAACTGCTGAATAAACACAATAGATGACTCGGTAGGTCTTAGCATTACAACTTGATTCACCTCTGGAATATCAACACCTTCATTAAAAATATTAACGGTAAATATGTAATCGAAATAATCTTCTTTTTCATCTTTTACTAATTTCTCAATTGCTTCATCCCTAGCTTCCGGCTTATCTTGGGCTGATAATGCACAAGTTTTATACCCTCGCTCATTAAACCTGCGGGATAGAATTTCTGCCTCCTCCAAGGAACTGCAAAAAATCAGACCTTTTACTCGATCACCAGAATATCCAAAATATTCTATCTTTTCAATAATATAATCCACCCGCTGATCCGAAGCCAGTATGTTGAATTGTTTTAACTTTCCTGTCTCATCGTTAAAAGCTTCTCCATCTATTTCCAAATCAGTTATTCCAAAGTAATGAAAAGGGCACAGTATATTATT
>Ga0153980_1001019_pt1 | contig 12188 bp, 10 predicted proteins | sample TSGA064MetaG_FD_104722 | JGI IMG/M metagenome (GOLD analysis project Ga0153980, IMG submission 104722) | Attine ant fungus gardens microbial communities from Georgia, USA - TSGA064 MetaG | ecosystem: Host-associated > Fungi > Mycelium > Unclassified | place: USA: Georgia, Magnolia Springs State... | reverse complement strand
TATTCCTGGAAGTTTCCGACACAGGTAAGAAGTGGCCGAGAAGTAGGGAGCATCATTGGAGTCCGTCTAGCTCGCTTCGGTCGGCGGAGCTCATTAGGTACGTCATCTTGTATCTCCTCATCTCCTCATCTGACTTCGACTTCCCTGAGTGTGTTTTCGCCAAAAGTGAGTTGATATCACCCGAATAAAATATAGAGCCAAATACAAGCCTATTATTACCATCAAATCTATTGGATTTGAGAATATATGCAAAGTATGATAGCAAAATATGATAATTTCCTCGATACATCACTTGACATTAATCCTGAGTACATCGCTCGATAGATATATATGAAAGAGGTTGAAACACTCCTCGCTTGATCGTCGGTTAAATGACAACAAGGTTGACTGGTGAAGAGAGAGAAAAGGGTGTGTAGCCTGTAATAGAATACGAGCGTTACGGTATCTCGTAGACGACTGAGGGAGGAGTATCGTCCTTAAGTAAAGTGTACAAAAGAAGAGTACCATAGCAGTGAGGACGAAAGAGTAATGGTAGTCCAACTTTTTCAGTACCTCACCAGTCTTGCCATGACGTCACATTGAATGCGGATGTCCCTCTCTAATAGCCTGCAACCAAAAAGTGTCCCGAGTCTACAATATTCTTTGTTCCTTTCGTGGATCCCTTGCCAACAGTATGGGCAGGAAATGTCTTCTTCAATCTACAATACATTCTCATCCCCATAGATTGGTGCTCAACCTATCTCTCAGCAAAATTGAGTTATGATCCTACCATGATAGCAACTGTAAAATCAATGTCGCTTGACTTCTGGATATCAAAGGAGATAGTGCGAGTATGTGAGCTTATGGGTGACAGTGACAGTGTAAATACAGTCATTTCCGTCTATACAATCATCTCCATCCGCTCATTTGTATTCCCTATGGAAAATTGATTTTCATATACCACGCTCTGAGACCTGACGAGAAAGAAGTCCCATTTTCTATATCATCAGCTGTAGCTGCTCCTCTCGACCCTGGTGACACGTGTACACTAATTCTAATTTTGGCACCGAATACACCCCTGTTTCTTGTGTTCTCTCATCCCTGTCTTGTGCCTGAAAAATACCATATAGAAACAGAGTGAAGCACATCTCAGCCTAATGCACCTCCGTTTTCCATGTCCTCTCGTCTTCATCTTCTGCCTGATTAAAATATCTAAGTGATAAACATGAACAGAGTGAAGTACGCTTGAGATGAGTCTGGTTTTTATATGTATAAATTTCCGGAAGTGTTGGGATCACCTGTAAAACGAGTGGATATATATATGCGGGGAACGGCACAACGCAGTCAGTATAACGGGTAGTGACTTCAACGAAGCAGGGAGAAATTGTGGGGTAGATGTACGAACCATAGAGACGCATAATTTGGTTTAGAGCATCTGAAAGGCCGAGCACAGCTTTCAAAACCCGCGATGCCATACTTCCTGGGATGGACTATGTACTGAAAAAAAACTGGACGACATGTCATAGGTTCTCAGAAAAGACAGAAACCTAACTAAATTACGGACAAAATTCCCTCCAGGATCTGTCTTGTTTTTGACTTGTGCCACATAAATGGCGTTAAAGAGCGCACTGGACAGTTCAAATGACGATCTGGACATTGTAAAAGACAATAGATCAGCAAAATCACTGCCACTGATAACTGGTACTTTGTTTAGCCATGTTAATCCCAAATACAGAACTCATCACATGACGGTCTTTTTCTTGTATCCGACATTTCTATTCCGCAACACATGACTCCGTCAGACTTTAGCTGGCACGCATTCCGTGGTCCACGCGTAGTCCACACGTGCTCGTAACCGCAGGAACACGAGACCGCTAATGATGTTATGCCTGAGGGCCTTCTTTTAGTTTCGGAGAGCTCCCTAATCAAGAATGCCCATTCGAGGCATGACCGGGTCCGAATATGCTAACGGGTCTCAAGTCGTTGATCTGCTCGCTGCCCCACCACTTGTCTCCGAAAGTCGCATCAGGTCCTGGCTTGCAATGTGTTATTCGGGTGTGCATCGGAATCGGACGCTTCAGGTGAGCTCCTATACCACAAGCCGCTCCTTCTGTCCCTTCCTCGCTCGACTGGTCCAGACACCTTATTAACCCTCTGCTAATGACTTTTACCATCATGGGCTTAGGTTCAGCTGTAAATAAGACACAGACTTTCCATTCGGACCTTTTGCCTTGTTATCAATGCTTCCAGCCTTAAAGGGAAACGAAGCCAGCATCCTCGCCGCGCTCAACCTCCCAGTTTTTGTGCCAACATTGCCACCGCCTTTGCTCAGCAAAACGTTAAACCCAAAAGCGAATTTCAAAGTCCGTACTAGAATTCGTTTCTGATCAAGCCAAGTCCTTCATCCTACGTCTCGCCGCCCTCAATTCACTCCATCGTCTCACCACCTAGGAGGCCTTACGTGATCCTTGGCCTACCCCTACCACCACCACCGACTTGCCATCCCACGTCGATCTCTACCCCACCCTCAGACAAAACTGGACTCCCAGAGCGGCACCAGGGCCGCCAACAGGTCAAGCTACTTTCTGCTACTGCGAGTCGCTCGAGCACACAAAGAGGTGGAGGATGGAACAATCAAGATCCGTGTCGTCACTCAAGCACTGTAGAAGGAGGAAGGGGAGGTCTTTTGAATCTGCTCATCGAGAACCGCTTGCTTGGACAAAGGTGGTCGGAAAATTAGATGATTTTCTGATGTTTCTTCAACTAAAGTAGAATATGTGATTATTGTCATATTACACTTTGAAAAATTCAATCACTGGAGGGTAACTAGGACATAAAATAGTTCTAAAATCAAGAATGTACTGTTCACTTAGGTAACATGAGACGGCGATAGAGGGTAGCAAACACAGGAATTACCGAGAAACCAACGACATATTGCCAAATCAAGGGGAAAAGATAGACCATCTAGTTTCCTAGAGTGCTGTCTTCGGAAAGTCATATTTACCTCCATAAACTTTCTACCCTTAACAACCTCCATCACATTTTTGTAGCAGGCCAGTATAATGATCGTTACCAAGGAACCGACGAAAGAACACCAGCCTTGATTTGCAAAAATACAAGCCGACATAGTGCTGCGCTTGCGAAGGTTTGCCAGATCAGAGTTGATAATGGCAGACATCGGATGGTCACCACCAATGCCGATTCCCGACAAAAATACTGAATATGGCAAGATAAATAGGCGATCCCCCTGGATAGATGGAACCAGCGGGTGTCGTTATTGAAAGAATCGTGGCCAGGATGATAAACATCAATTGCTGGCCACCTGTAGAGCATAGTATCAGGCGTATATGGCTGAAATGGAATGAAATGTACAAACTGCCTTCTGTCCGAGAGCACCCCGAAAAGGCGAATTATCAGTGAAGGCAGAAAGCGCTCAAGAAGTAGATGCTCACAGAAGCCGAATGGATTAATGGCACTACTGATGTTGGCATCAGCCTTCGTGAGGCCAAAAGGAAGTGATGCTCCACCGTAAAGTCGACACTGGTGCATTGTTGCCACGGGCTGTTGAAGACAATAAGGATGATTTGATAACGAGAGATAACCAACTAACGTACATTTATGATGGATAGATCCTAGATATCAGCATCGGCAAACAAGAATCTGGAGACTTGGAAAGCACCTTATAACCTCTCCTTTTCTCGGGCAGCTGCTGTGCAATATTGTATTCGCATCCTCCTCACGATCATGGCTATTGAAATGAGCAACACGCTCTCTAGTATTAGGCGCCATGATCAGGACAATGATGATTTCTGTACGCGAGTGATTGAGGCCTACTCAAGAATGAATCAAAAATCGGATGATTGACAAGTGCTTTGAGAAAAGATACCTCATTCATAAAATCATACCCCGCACACGTAGAGAGGGTGTTATGAAAATGATCATGGCCACTGTGTGACGAACTTTGGCCATTGGCCGGGCATATTCTGAAACCAATGTACAGCAATGAGCTAGAGGACTTGAAGCTACTCGGCAATTCATCAACCAGTTTCCTCCTGAAGCCGCAAGATGAGAGAGATTTGTAAGGCTAGACTGAATGATTGACACGCGATCAGAATTATCAAAACACTTTTTCAGCCGAACTGACAGTGATATGAGGCAAGAAGGATGGGATGAAAGAAGGCGATATTATCAAGACAATGGTGAATGTTGGTATTGTGATCATTGTGTTTGTATATTAACGCAGGAATATGACGTCTACAGGACTTTTCTATGGTAATTTATGAATAGATTTATAGTGAAATCGTTAAAGTATGCGACTATACGTTCTGAAATTCTACTCAAGTAGCTTCCCCACCCATTTCCCCCTTTCCTCAAGTTCTTTCAACCACTCTTGGTCAACGCATTTGGCCCACTCGGTGCCGAACTTGAACTTAGAGAAGTTCACCTTCGTTGGCCGCCCCCCAATCGTTCTCACTTGAGACGGGCATAGAACTTCCCTGTTCTCGAGTGGGACCCAAAATAGTAGCTCATTATCCTGACCCATCATCCATCCATCCTCCTGGACACGCTCATATTCATGAGGAGCATTTCGGTGCTTAGCTGCGATGTCTGCTATGTCGTAGATTCTGGTTGGATGACGGGACATCAACTTGGTTCCGTCTTGAATAAACGCCATGGGCCATCCTGAGTCCCAACGCTGAGCATACAAATGGCCTGTGTGGACGTCGAAAAGAGTTGTGGTTCCTGTTCTCTCGTCTCGAAGAGCGATGAGCCGATCACCATAGGATATGCCATTTAGGGCAGGTGATAGGGCAATCGCTATCACGTCGAACATTGTGGTGAGCTTGCGACAGAGTTGACCAGTTCGAGTATCCCAGACTCGGACATCATTATCCTTGGGAGAACGACATGCGAAGAACTTCCCGTCAGGTGAGTATGCCATCCAAGACCCGCCAAGGTGCGCTTCATCAGCAAAATGGAAAGGATCAAACTGGGCAGTGTCGTGATTCCACGAATAACATGAGGTGGGCCTGAGAATGATGACGGTCAAGCCATCGGGTGCCAGAAAGATATCCGAGTCTTTGTCCATATTGATGTCGAGAGAAAATGTACATTCAGTGTGATCCTTCACTTTCCAAACCTGGAGTAAACCTGAGATCTCATCGAAGAATGGCTTGGCACATATAACCAGGTCATTACATGTTTGGAAGGCAGCTTCCTTATTGTAGACACTCCTTCCTGGACAGGGGTCAAATGAGAGGCGATTCTTCGGGTGATTTATATCGCGTATAATGACGGGAGAACCGGACCAAACGGCTATCCGATTGTCATCTGAAGAAAATGCGACCGCATATCCGTCCTCAACATCCCTAGGTCCTACAAGCTCCCAGGTAGCTGTATCCCGCAGTTCGATGTAGGTAGCTGCACCACTTAGTCCGATGTGGGTAGATTGCTGTGATCCTATAGCCACCGTCTTTCCAGAGGGCGAGAGTGCAATGATTCGTTGTCCATCTGTATCATCTTGAGTGATAGGTTCGTTGCTTCTCAAATCCTCCAAGTCCAACATTCTCACACTTCCATCACCACTTCCCACCAAAAGCCTGTGGCCATCGCGCGATGGACAAATACTGGTTATCCGCCGAACTGTCAGGGGCTCTGTTTTAAAGATTATATTTGAGCCGGTTGTTGATACCTCCCATATCTCCACTGTCTCATCTCGTGGTACGAATATGCGATTGATGTGGGATGAATGAATAACAGCTAAAAGAATATTTTTGACATCAAGATCAAAGGACACCATCTCTTGTGTATCCAGTCTCCGAAGATATTTGCGGAACAACGTCCTAAATGCAGCTGTTAAATAATAGTTGGTTGGCGAAAAATGGAGTGATGAAAGGTCATCAGAGGGATGCAAAAATTGGTGAGTGATCTTGCCATCCTCCAAATTCCATAACTCAACAATACTCTCAGACTGCCTTTCTGCAGCCAGATATTTCCCATTAGGAGAGAATTGGGCGACAGTAATACCATTCATCTCGAACAGCCGGTGGGATATACCATTCCCAATATCCCACAACTTGACCATGATGCGAGTTGGACGACGTTGGTGCACTGAGGGCATTTTCCGAATTGAAGATCCATCTTCATCTATCCAATGCATTGACGCAATTTTTCCCTCATTACAGCCACTGTGAATGAACACGAAATCGAAGCCCTCAATTTGAAACACCTCCTCCCCCTTTTCAATGTTCCAGACTATTGCAGGGCAAGATAACGTCTTGTAATAACAGTATTTGACCAGTATAAGGTTCCCATCAGGATTGAAACAGGCATCAGCTCGATCCAACAAGCGAGAAAAATCTGGGTTTCTCAGCTTGAATGGGCCTGAAATACAATGACCCGTTTCAGAGTCGCAGACATACATAGTTGCATGTGCTGATATGGAAGCGAAGGTCTTTTCGTCCGGTGACAAGACAATGCAATTCACCTCATCCTTGTGGTGCTCAGCAACAAAGACCGTCATTGGCCATTGAGAAGGCCTGCCATCACTGATGGTAAGAGTGTTTGGGAACCTTGGGCGGAATTTTTCGGCAACGAGGGAGTGTGTGGGTGCAAACGGAAGGGCTGATAGATAGATTTGAGGAGCGCTTCCAGAAATAGGAATGATAAATGCTGAAATGAATCGGAGGGCATCACGGATATACGATATCAGCTCCTTCTTGGGGTCAATTGTCTAGCCGACAAACCTCAAAATTGTATCGTAGAAAACAAACTCAGGACATACCACCAGTGCAGGCCATTCTAAAGCCCGTTTGAGGATTGCAGGCACCTCATGAGTCTTCCCTAATATGCTCATCACTTCGATCCAGAACAAAAGCTTCTCGTACATCACAAACTCCACTGCCTTCATCAAAATCTCCGCACATTCAGTTTGGACAAGGTGGTCTGCCCAGAATTGAGACGAATATGAAATGAGAGGAGAGATGGTAGATTTGTTAGTGGGTGGAATATCCATGTTCTTGATGTTTGAAGATTCCAAATTGCACATATTGAAATGGAGCTTCGAGGAAATCATAGCATTCAAACACAGCCTGGCGAGCTGGCGTTCATGAATGTTTTGGTCCTGAACACCAGAAAGATCAGGTAGGTGGTGACAAAAAGAGGGAGACAGGAGGAAGTCCTCGAATGATTTGTGATGGAAACGAAGAAGGGGGCCAGAGTCAATGACAGACACAAGACCCTTTCGGATGAACTCCAGCATATCCAAATCCGAGCCTCGAATTCTTACTCCGGATAGCATGATAAGCGCATTGTCATCAAGTGGCTGTTTTGCAAATATCATTGCACCCATAACAGACGTGATCGCCTCAATCTCTTGCTTTGAAACCCTTTGAAAAGATGTTTCGAGAACGGTTGAGTACAAGGAATACAAGTCCTTGAACCTCTCTACGCTATCCTCTTGCTTCCTTGTCTTAAGAATATAGAAGCGTGGTGCGGTATTTTCTTGAAGGAAGTCGGCAGCAGTTTTTGCCCAGATAAACATACCAGCAGCGCCAGGAACCAGATGATCAAGAGCCTCATTAACCCACGCATCTCCCATATTTGTGTCCTCGAGTCGCTTCTTGAGGAATGCACGAATGTCATTGGAGGTACTATCTCCAGGCTCGACATCATTTCCAGAAGGAATATTAATATGGGTGCTGATGGATTCTGGGAAGGTTCGAGTGATACGGTCCTCTGGCCGGCTCGTAATGATCAATTTGAACTTTTTCAAGTGGCCGACGAGAGCCCAGCGCTTCAGCGTGCGCAAGAGCCCCCAGAAATCATCCCTCCCAGATGATTCATGCCTGAGGCCACCACATTCGTCCAATGCATCTACGACAATCACCGGAAGTTGCTCAAGCTGATCGTGATCCAGGGTGAGCGTGGATAATGGCTTCTCTATGAGCATCTCGAAAAGGTGATCTATGTTGGAGGAGCTGAGTTCTGCATTCCCTTGGGTTAATCGTTGACGAAGAGGTGGATATCGGCGGGCAAGACCACAGGCGACGACACGCCAGAGAGCCTCTGTAGTGATTGTGGAGGATTGTGTACGGTCGAACCGGAACCATATCACATGTCGCTTCTGGTCCTGTAGTCGAGTCGTAATGCTAGCTGCCAAGGCTGACTTGCCAACACCAGGAGATCCCCTTATCCAAATGACATTTTTGCTGTTGGTGCTCTTGATCTTAGTTTCGATCTCTTTTAAGATGTCAAGGCGGGTGCCTTCCATACATAGGTCGCGGAGAGGCAGCCTATTTTCTCCGAGGGCTCTCACCAAATCATCCAGCTCCTTATGTTCAGTGCTTGTTTTCGTAGTTTCTGGTATAAATTTTCTATTTCAAAAATGTTAAGCAGGGATCACAGACAACTCACCTCCGAGATTTACAACACCGGCATGCACAGACTTCACATCGTCCGCTATGGAATCTGATACCACGAATCAGGAAAGTTGGACAATCAGTTTCAGACACAAACACCAGACCTTGCTTGAATCGCATGTCTATCATAAGCTCTCTCATTAATCTGTCCTTGAAGTTATCAATTTTGTTCTGTAGTTCGACCGCTTTATTCTTCTCGGCGGCAACAAAAATGTAGTGGCCTAGTACCGATGAATCAGTGATAAATCTATCTCACATGAGTCTTACATACGTGTCCAATTGTCGAGCCACCTGTGAATGAAATCCATTACTTCTCCCATTGTGCTGGAAAAGTCATTTATTGCCCGGCGGAGTTTGTCCGAGTTCGGAATTCCCTGGAGTCTGTAGAGCTGGTCGGCCAGGATTTGGATGCTTTCTGCGAGACTTTTCATCGACTCATGAGATTCTTCTTGCGTCTTGAGATGCTACAATTTCATCAGTCATATGATTTGCATCTAGAGCAGAAGGGAGCCCACCTTGTATGCAACACCAATACAAGAAATCACCGTGTTTGCTATAGGATTTAGCTGCTTTGAGTCAGATAACAGGCGTGCATGTTTTTCAAGGATGATTTACCACACTGATAGTCTTTCCGATTTCAACACTCATTTCTAAACCATCGCTTGCAGATCCAAGACGGCCCAAAACGGGCTTGAACTCGTCCAACTTATCCATTGCGTCCTTGACTCGTGCATTCTGTGCGCTCAAGTTACATTCATAAGCCTTTGATTGAACTTGAGTAGGAAATTTTCATGTGTTGAAAGCGATTGAGTGCATACCTCGGCAACGATCCAGAACTGCAACCCTGAAATCGTATTAATTAAATCTACCTCAGAAGTGCTATGAGTATACCAGAAGCGATCAAGGCAAAGCTCAACTCACAATTTGTTGTCTTCCGTGACTCAGAAACCAGGTGTTTCCAGAGATCGTCAAAACTGACGCTGACTTGACATAAGAGTTCACCCTCTGAGGCACGTCCAAGGGTAAGGATCTTCTTCCGTCGGGACTCCTTGTGGATGTCAATTTTCAGGTTACTTCCTTGCTTGAAAATACTACATCACATGAATATGTAGGACTGCATGCACAATCAACGCTCATCTCACCATCCATTTTTGGCCAACTTCAAAGTCTGTTCGGTCCTTTTTCTGTTATCAAATTTTTCTTTGAGAGTTTGAACATCCGCTTGATGAGAGTACTTGATGACAAGGGGTCGTGAAAATCGATCATTGAATTTTCCAATAAATTCTGAAAGTGAATGTAAATAAGTCGCTGATGGACTGAGCTGATGGGGCAGAGTAATACTTACTGAGAACTCGTATCACTTGTGTCATAGTAGATTCAGTGTATGCTGCCATTATTTTGATTTGGGAGGGTGGGACAAGGATGTTGGGAGTGTGAGATAGTAATAAGAACAAGATAGTGACACAAGTAATGATCAGAAGCAGCTACGCCGCCTCATGACTTGCAACGGGTGGGAAGTTGGACATGTTTAGCGTAACTGTCAGTGTGGCAGTTGTCACAAGCTCTTCTCGAACCCATTATCACCGCTCAGTCAGTTCATTCTCAGACCACTGTTGGGTTTTTTTAGAACTCACACATTCGTACGGATAAGATTAGTTGTATTTTAGTTGTATTATATGGCCCTTTCCCACCTGGGTAGACTGTTCAAGGCAAACGGTGGTGAGGACAAGGGTAAGAATGACAGCGTACAATGAATACAACATCTCATTTACAAAATCCGCTCATTTACACAAGAAATCATCTGCCACGCTCTAGGAATCGACGAAAGAATTCATGTCTTCCTTCAATATCATCAAGTGTAGCTGCTCCTGTCTAGATTATCACAAATTTGTTGCATATGTGTCATGGAGCTCGTCAAGCACAAGGGCAGAAAACCATTAGGCGAAGAACAGATGGAGCATGCACATGTTAACATTATAAGATAAGAGAGGCATAAAACAAGACAAAGAGAAAAAGCAACGACAGCAGATAGCAATACTCACATATTCCATTCGCAATTTCCGATTTCTCGATATAAACTTTCATGAGCACCATCTTCCCCTTCGACACACCTTCCCGATAACGGTGCTGATGCTACCCAAGAGATGCGGGCGACTGCTGGTGAGACGGAAGAACCTGCCGCAGAGGGGACGGATCATCATGAGAATACACGCCTGAGTAGGAGTCATGTTGAGGCGATGATGATTATGAAAGGGATGCTCCATGGGAGGGAGGTGGAGGATAAGGACTGTAAGGTGCGCATGCAGTCAACGGAGGCAGAGGTAGAATTCACGAGTGAGGGCGTGAGATGATGGCAAGGACAATAACGCACATGAATTGAAAGGAGCCGGTGATGCATGAGGTTGTGGAGGATAGTATAGATGAGATGGAGCGGAGGATAAGGAGCTGTTGGTGCAGTTGGAGTTGGGGGTGAAGTGTTTGGACGGGGATCAGTGGACTCTTTGGGAGTTGCCCGAGCTTCCTGATGGGTAGTCAGACTCAGTTGGTGTCGTGGTAATGTCTTGATGTTGATGCTTTGTTGATGTTTGCAAGGTAGCGCGTTCGACCCGGCCAGACGCAACATCACATCTCACGGTCAGAGGCCGCCATCATGGCATGGAGCTTTGATCCGTCTATCCATAAACGGTTAGAGGGGCTTTTAGCATCCAACCCCTGGCAAACAAAGTATCTGACTTGATCGGGAACAGAACAACCCAGTTGGTTCCAGAAGGGCAAGTTGAGCGTGCTCACAGCTATGATAAGGTTTGTTCCTGCAAGTGTGGGCATGTGTTGCGATTGTCTATTGCCATCGATGGTCACTCCAAGTTCTGGCTTGATTGGATGATGATCTTCTATTGCCGATCATGTTGGGATGGAGTGTTTTTTTAAACATCTAGGGTGATTTCTGTTTTTGTGCATTGTAGTGATCAATAATCAACGGAAAATTCTGAGTACATGTCATGAGACCTTGCATCAATGATGACTCGCAGTCTATAGTTAACCACTGAGAAGCATCACTGGCAGTGGCATCCGAAACGCATGCTTTGGCCCATAATTGGCTTGACGTTCTGGTTCCTCTGAGAGTTTTAGTGGGATACCAGGAGACATATTTCTTGCATATGATGAGGTATTTGATGTGCCTATCACAGGAACAGGAGACGATAAGATAGGTTGAAACATGGCCAGAGGCGAGAATAAAAAGAGGTCACAAAAGGGTCAATATTATGCATCGGTCGCTCATTTGTCAACCTTATTGATTGACTTGATAGCAGAAGTTGAGTAATGAGCATTACATCACTAAGTATCCATTGATTGACAAAACCAACATTTTGAATAGCATTTTTCAGAAGCGCTTCGCTGAACATGTCTATTACCGGTATTCAATCTCAATTGATTGAAGCCCAGATAAAATTGTCAGCCTCAGCTGAATTCTTTCAATTATCATAATTTTACACTACCCATCGTGAAAGTTGATATGCGAGAACAGCTCATGATATTATTTAATTGGGGTCAAGACTGTACTGAGGAGAATGACCTTCATCAGATTCTTTCGCTTACGTGCAAAATGATTTCTTTTCCAGTTGATAGAAAATTTAACCATTTGGATGCTCGGGCGCCTAGCAGTAACAGCAAAGTAGCTCAACCTGTTGACGGCCCTGATACTGGTCAAATCGCTGTTCCACTGTGCACTGGAACTCTGGTTTTGTCTGAGGGTGGGAGAAATCGACGTGGGATGGCATATCAGTGGTC
>Ga0153980_1001017_pt1 | contig 12204 bp, 5 predicted proteins | sample TSGA064MetaG_FD_104722 | JGI IMG/M metagenome (GOLD analysis project Ga0153980, IMG submission 104722) | Attine ant fungus gardens microbial communities from Georgia, USA - TSGA064 MetaG | ecosystem: Host-associated > Fungi > Mycelium > Unclassified | place: USA: Georgia, Magnolia Springs State... | reverse complement strand
GCCTTCATCGGTCCCACGGTGTGCGAAGAACTCGGGCCAATGCCGATCTTGAAAACGTCGAACGTGCTGACAGCCATGATTGCCAAACTGCGGGTATCGGATGGAGCGCTATTCTATGCGCTTCGTGCCGCCGGCTCTGGCTGCGGCGCAACATTTTCCAAGGCGGGTGGGCCGGTGTTTACCTTGTACCAGCGTGATGACTGCCATTTGTGTGACCAGGCCCTGGCGGTACTGGCCCAGGCCCAGGTGGCCGATCTGGACAGTGTGTTCATCGATGACGACGCCGCGCTGGAGGCCCGCTACGGGCTGCGGGTGCCGGTGCTGCGCGATGCGCAGGGCCGGGAACTGGACTGGCCGTTCGACGTGGCGGCGGTAGACGCCTGGCGCCGGTAGAGCCGACCGTCGGTCGGCTGTCCGGACGTCTTCATCGCCAGGGCAGCCGCCCATATCGCCAGGGTAGCCGAGCAGATCGCTACGGCAGCCGACCAACGGTCGGCTCTACCGGGGCGAGTCGGCCGGCACCCGGCCAGGTCGGATTACTTCGCTTTCAGCACGACCTTCGTGCTGATCGCGGTCTCGTTCGGGATGGTCTTGGTGTCGGCCCAATCGCCGCCGCCCACGCCGAAGTCCAGACGCTTCACCGTCGCCTTGCCGGCCAGCACCGGCTGCGCGCCCGGCGTCCAGGTGAAGGTCAGGGTGACCGGCTTGCTCACGCCACGCAGCTCCAGGGTACCGTCGGCGGCGTACTGGTTGTTGCCGAGCGAGCGGAACTTGGTGGCGCTGTACTTGGCCTGGGCGAACTTGCCCACGTTGAAGAAGTCCGCGCCCTGCAGGGTCGAATCGCGGTCGCTGTTGCCGCTCTTGGCACTGGCCAGCGGAATGGTCACTTCCAGCTTGGCGTCGTCCAGCTTGGCCGGATCGAAGCTGATCCTGGTATCAAAGCCCGGGAAGGTGCCGGTGAACACTTCACCGTCGTACTTGGTGGCAAAGGCCAGCACCGAGCCGGGGGCCTGCACGTAGTCGGCGGCCAGTACCGGGGCGGTGGCCAGCAGGCCGGCCAGGGCGGCGGCGACCGCCGCGGGTGAGGTGAGTTTGATGTTCATGGTCAATCCTTCTGGGGGGAGGCAAGCCAGCGCTGCGGGAGCATGCGCGCAAGCGTGGCATCGCGTTGGTAAAAATGGTGGTAAAGCGCCGCGCCGGCATGGGCCACGACCACGGCGATCAGCAGCCAGAAGCCCCACTCATGGATGGCGTGCGAGATCTGGGTGACACGCTCATCCGGCGCGCTCAGCTTGGGCACATCGACCAGGCCGAACCAGCGGAACGGGCGCAGGCCGCTGGCCGAGTCGTACAGCCAGCCGGACAGCGGAATGGCGAACATCAGCACGTACAGCAGCCAATGCGTGGCCGAGGCGATGCGTTCCTGCCAGGTGGGCGTGCCCGGTACCGGCTGCGGCGCGCCGGCGTACAGCCGCCACAGCAGCCGGGTGACCACCAGGGCGAGCACGGTGATGCCGATCGATTTGTGCATGGTGTAGACCCAGAAATACTTCGGGGTCTTGGGCAGTTCACCCATGGTCAGCCCGACGATGCCCAGGGCGAGGATCAGCACGGCGATCAGCCAGTGCAGGGTCTGGCTGACGCCGCCCCAGCGGGTCGGAGTGTTCTTGGCGGTCATGGCGTGGTCTCCTGGACCGGCTGTGGGGTATCTGAGTCGATCGGCATGGCCGGAGTTCCCGGCACATCGGCAGGTTCATCGGCGTTGCGATCGCGCACCGCCTCCGCTTCGATCCGCAACTGCACCTCATCGCCGATCATCGAGGCCCAGCCATCCACGCCGAAGGCGCTGCGGCTGAGCGTGGCGGTGGCCGAGAAGCCGGCGGTGCGGCGGAACGGCGGCAGTGGATGGCGCTTGAGCGCGTTGAGGGTGACCGCCAGGGTGACCTCGCGGGTCACGCCGCGTACGGTGAGCTGACCGATGACATTGGCGTGGGTCGGATCGATCGGCTCGACCCGGGTCGAAACGAAGCGCGCCTCGGGGAAGCGCTCGCCGTCGAGCAGGTTGCGCGCCAGCGTGGCCTTGTTCCATTTGTCGTCGCCCAGGTCCAGGCGTTGGATCGGCACGCGTACCTCCAGCCGCGCGGAGCGCCAGTCGTCCGGGTCGAACACCAGCACGCCGTCGCTGCCGGACACGGTGCCCAGGGCATGCGAGAAGCCGGCATGCTCCACCGCGAACAGCACCCGGGTGTGCACCGGATCGAGCCGATAGCTGTCGGGAGCGGCGATGGCGAGCAGCGGGGTGGCCGCCAGCAGCAGGGAAAGGGTCAGGCGCTTGAGCAAGGCGCTGGCTCCATAAGGGTCTGGGGCGATCATACGCACAGCCGTGTCATGGGATGCAGCGTCATGGCTGCAACAGATCGTGGTGCCCCCGACAACAGCACCACGCGCCTGTGCCGTCTTCCGCGGACACGTCGGGAACAGCCCGTTCCATCCACGGCCGCCCGCCCAGAATGCGGACACCGTCCTGATCGCTGTGTGACAATCCGCACCAACAGGGAGACCGGATCGATGAGCACGCGCCGCTGGGGTGCAGGCATCGTGCTGCTGGGGCTGTGGTTGTGCGCAGTGCCGTCAGTGTTGGAAGCCGCAGGAACATCGGCGGAAACGCCACGCTTGCGCCGCCTGGGCGCGGCCGAGGGCATGCCTTCGCGCATGGTGCTGGCGCTGGCCCAGGATCGCCAGGGGTATATCTGGGCCGGTACCGATGATGGCCTGGCCCGCGTGGATGGCGTCGGCCTGCGGGTCTGGCGCAATGATCCGGCCGACCCCGGCTCGCTGCCCGGCAACGAGGTGGAAACGCTGCTGATCGATCCGCTGGACCGGGTCTGGGTCGGCAGCAATGGCGTTGGCCTGAGCATGCTCGGTCCGGACCGCACCGCGTTCACCCGTTTTGCCGCCTTGAGCGAGGCCTGCGAAGGCCAGTTCTGGTCGCTGGCCTATGCCTCGCAGTCGCTGTGGATCGGCACCAACCAGCATGGCGTATGCCGGCGCAGCGAGGACGGCACGCTGGTCAAATACCAGGCCGACCCGGACGATCCGCGCAGCCTGCCCGACAACACCATCTACAGCCTGTTGTCCGATCCGCAGGGACGGGTGTGGGTGGGCACCTCCAACGGCGTTGCCCGCTGGGACGGCGACGGCTTCACCCGTATCGCGCCGGCACTGCTCGGCGGCAAGAGCGTGTTCCGCTTGACCCGTGAGCCCGATGGCACGGTCTGGGCAGGCACCGAAGGCGGGCTGTTCCAGATCGGGGCCGACGATCAGGCCCGCCCGGCGCCGTGGACGCTCAGTGCCGACGTGCGAGCGGCCACGGTCATCCATGATCGCAATGGCGGCTACTGGCTGGGCACCGCCGATGGTCTGTACCGCGGCGATGCGGCCACCGCGCGGCTGCTTGCCGGCGACGCCGGCAGTGGGTTCCTGACCGCGCGCAGCGGCGTGCTGGACATGCTGCAGGACCATGAAGGTGGCCTGTGGGTGGCGATGCTGACCCAGGGTCTGGCCTATCTGCCACCGGACTGGAAGCGCTTCTCCAGCTGGTACCAGCTCGACGGTAAACCGCTGGACAGCGTCTATCTGCTGGGGGCTGCGGCCGCCGGCGATACGTTCTACATCTCCGGCGCGCACGGGCTTTACCGTCTGGATGCGCAGGGCCAACTGCGGCAGCTCGCCGATGACACGCAGATCGGTGTCGGTGCGGCCTGGTCGCTGCTACCGCGCGAGGATGGCGCGGTATGGATCGGCCGTGCCGGGCGATTGAGCCTGTACCAGCCTGCGACCGGCAAGCTGCGCGAATGGAAGATCGGCGGTGGCGCCGATGTGCGCCAGCGTATCGACCTGATCCGTCAGGCGCCCAATGGCGAGCTATGGCTGTCGATCATGAACTTCGGCATTCAGCGCCGCGATGCGCAGGGCAACGTGCTCGATACGATCCGCAACGATCAGCACCGTGGGCTGGCCGAGGACCCGGTCGAACAGATGGGGTTCGATCCGCGCGGGCAGCTGTGGGTGATGGGCGGCGCCATGGGCCTGCGGCGTTGGCGCAACGGACGCTTCGAACAGGTACCGGGAATCTCGCGTGGCAGCATCTACGATGCGGCATGGATTGGTCCGGATGAACTTTGGCTGGCTCGCCAGGGGGCGCTGGAACGGTATCGCTGGGACGGCCTGAGCATGAGCCTGCGCGAACGCGTCGGCGCCGCGCAGGGGCTGCCTGCGGTGTCGATGGGCGGGCTGGCGCTCGGCAAGCACGGGCAGGTGTGGGCCACTACGCCGCGTGGCCTGATCTGCTGGCACGCTACCGAGCGCCGCTTGCGCCTGTACGGCGAACGCGATGGGCTGCCGGACGTGGAGTTCAGCAACCGCCCACCGGTCCAGGCGCGCAACGGACGGGTCCTGGCAGTGACTGCGACCGGGCTGGTCGGCTTCGACCCGGATGCGGCGGACATGGTGCTGCCGCCGTCGCAACTGGTGATCGACAGCGTGCAGGTCCGCCGCGACGATGCCGAGGGCCAGCAGATGTTGCCGCCGCAGGCACCGATCGTGCTGGGGCCGCAGGACCGCGACCTGATCGTGTCCGCACGCCTGCTCTCGTTCGCCAATCCGCACGGCAACCGCTACCGCTACCGGGTCTCGGGCTATGACCAGAACTGGGTGATGCAGGCTGCCGATGGCGAGCGCCTGCTCTCGCGGCTGCCGTCCGGGAGTTACCGCATCGAAGTGCAGGCGGCGAGCCCGCAGGGCGCGTGGACGCCGCCCAGCACCTTGGAGCTGGACGTGCGCCCGCCGTGGTGGCGCAGCGGCTGGGCGATCGTAGGCTACGTGCTGCTCGGCCTGATCGGCATCGCCGCGTTGGCCTACGTCGCGCGTGCGCGCCTGCGTCGTCGCCAACAGTGGCAGTTGACGGTGCACAAGCAGCAGCTGGCCGAGCAGGCCTCGCAGGCCAAGAGCCGGTTCCTGGCCACGCTGGGGCATGAAGTCCGCACCCCGATGACCGGCGTACTGGGCATGAGCGAACTGTTGCTCTCCACCGAGCTGGACGATGTGCAGCGCGGGTATGCCGGTTCGATCCAGCATGCGGGCAAGCACCTGCTGCGGCTGGTCAACGACGCGCTGGATCTGGCCCGGATCGAGGCGGGGCGGCTCGAACTGGATCTGCGGCCATTCGATCTGATGTCGTTGCTGGACCAGGTCGAGACGTTGATGGAACCGATGGCCCATCACCGCGGCCTGGCGTTCGAGCGCAGCTTCAACCTGCCCGGGCCGGTACAGGTCAGTGGTGACGAAATGCGCGTACGCCAGATCCTGATGAACCTGCTCGGCAACGCGATCAAGTTCACCGAGCACGGGCACGTCGGTCTCGGTGTCGAGTTGGACAAGGACGGTCGCGCGATCGTTTTCGAGGTCTCCGATACGGGGCCCGGCATCAACCAGGACCAGCAGGAGCGCCTGTTCCATCGCTTCGAACAGGCTGATGGCCCGCGGACCGCGTCGCGCTATGGCGGCAGCGGCCTGGGCCTGGCGATCTGCCAGGAACTGGCCTTGGCGATGGGGGGGCGGATCCAGATCGACAGCCGATTGGGGGATGGGGCCCGCTTCACCGTATCGCTGCCGCTGCCGTGGACCGTGCAGCCGGTCGGCACGCCGCGCGATCCGGGTCAGGAACTGCGCACGCAGTTGCCACCGCTGCGCATCCTGCTGGTGGAAGACGACGCCACCGTCGCCGACGTCATCGTCGGGTTGCTGCGCTCGCGTGGGCACGAGGTAGTGCATGTGCTGCATGGATTGGCCGCGCTGTCCGAAGTGGCGGCGGGCCATTTCGATGTGGGCCTGCTGGACCTCGACCTGCCCGCGCTGGATGGCATCGCGATCGCGGGGCAGCTGCGCGCGATGGGCTATGAGTTGCCCTTGATCGCGGTGACCGCGCGCTCGGATGCCTACGCCGAGCAGCAGGTGCTGGCGGCCGGGTTCAACGGCTTCCTGCGCAAACCGGTGACCGGCGACATGCTGGTGGACGCCATCGTGCAGGCGCGCGCGGGCAAATCATCCCGCGCCTGAAACGTCCCGCGTGCCGCTGCGATTGCCGCGGCGTCTCGAACGCTCTGACTTGATCTGAAATTTCATTGGTCAGGGTGTGATGTCGTCCGGGCCTGATCGCCCCCGCGCGCGTGGCTTCGACCTACCGTGCAGTCCAGGCAGCGGAGGACGGTCGGGGTAGGCGTGGCTGGCAACCAATCCGCGGGAATGCGCAGGCGCCGGGCAGCGGTCATGCTGAGCATCGTGCTGTGGCTGCCGATGGCGGCCGCGGCGGGCACCCTGGTCACCTTGCCGTGGCCGCGGCCACTGGGCCCCGCGGATGCGTTGACGACCGTGGCGTTCCGCGCGGTCGTCGAAGACCGCGGAGGCTGCCTGTGGTTCGCCAGCGACGATGGACTGTTTCGGTTCGATGGTCATCGCTTCCGTGCGTGGCAACGGGAAGAAGGGCTGCCGGAGATGGACCTGCGCGCCCTCCACGTCGATGCCCACGATCAGCTCTGGATCGCGACCGCCACGCAGGGACTGGCGATGCTCCCGGCTGATCGCAGTGGGATCCACGACGTGCCGGGCAGTGGGGCGGTGAGGCTGCCACCCAGCGGCATCGTGCAGATCACCAGCACGTCCGATGGCGTGGTGTGGGTGGGGACGCTCGACGACGGTCTGTTCGCCCGGCGACCCGACGGCCGCTGGCAGGTCATCCGGCTGCAGCAGCGGGGCAGCGACGTGCATCAGGTGAATGCCCTGGCCACCGACCACAGCGGTCGGCTCTGGGTCGGCACACCCGGGGGAGCACTGCGACGCGAGGGCGACCGCTTCATCGAGCTATCGCTGCCGTCCGGTGAACGTGGCGGTGTTCAATCGCTCTGGCCCGATCCGGAGGGGGGTGTGTGGGCAAGGACACCGGGCGGCGTCCATCGCTGGAACAGTGACGGCGTGCTGCTGCCGATGTCACCACGCCAGGACATGCCGCTGCTGCGCAGCACGCACGGCGAGATGTGGAGCGCCGGACCCACCGGCCTGTTTCGGCATCGGGACGGGCAGGTTCCGCAGCCGGTGCCGTTGCGTGGCCACGACGGTGCGACGCTCACGTCCGCTGCGATCCGGCATGCACTGGAAGACCGCAACGGTGGCATGTGGTGGATCGGCCAGCGCCAGGGCCTGTGGCACCTGCCGGCACGCTGGCGTCAGTTCACGCTGCTGCGCACCGCCCGCGATGGGGGGCCGCGACTGGCGGGCGACCATGTGCTGGCGCTGGCGCCCTCGCGGGACCAGCGGCTGTGGGTCGCCGATGACAGTGGGCGCGTGCAGCGCGTGGACCTGGGGACCGGGCGCAGCGATATCGGCTTCGATTACCGCCCCGAACACCTGCGCAGCGACGCGGTCGGCGTCGCCGAGGATCGTCGTGGGCAGCTGTGGGTGGCCCGCGGCAACACGTTGTCGCGTTACCTGCCCGGCACTGGCCGGCAGCGCCACTGGCTGCTGGGCGGGGACACCGGCACGGGGCCGATCGACCTGCAGGCCTGCCGCGATGGTTCGCTGTGGCTGGCACGTGCGGACCGCATCCAACGACGCGATGCCGACGGTGTACTGCAGCTGTCGGCCACCCCGTACACGCTCGGCCTGGTGCCGCCGACACACGGTCCGCAGGTGCTGTGCACCGACGATGGCCTGTTGTGGGCAACGGACCGGGACGGCATCAAGCGCTGGTTGCCGGCACAGGAGCGCTTTGCGTCCGTCGACGGTGCGCCGCGCGGGGTAGTGGGCGCGATCGCGCGCGGCCAGGACGGCCATTACTGGATCAGCAGCGCGGGGATGCTCGGCCGCTATCGATGGGACGGGCAGCAGCTGCGCAGGACGCACGGTTTCGGCGCCGCGCAGGGCTATCCACAAGTACTTGCGCGTGCATTGCTGGTCGATGCGCACGGCATCGCCTGGGCAGGCGACCCGCGCGGCCTGATCCGTGTCGATCCGCACGGCGGCGGCGTCCACCGGTTTGCCGGTGACGATGGCCTGCCGGCACACGAGGTGTTGCCGCGCCTGCTGGTACGCACCGATGGAGACCATGCGGTCGCTGCGACGCGCGAGGGCGGCCTGTTGCTGTTCGATCCCGCGCTGGTACTGCCTGCCGCACCGGCCCCGGGTCTGGTGATCCATGCGATCACCGTGCGCCGCGGCGGCGCACGGATCAGCTTGCCGGTGAGTACTGGACCGGTGCTGCTTTCGCACGCTGACCGGCATATCCGCGTCGCTGCAGGACCGCCCGGTGGTGGACCTGCCTCCATGGCGTACCGTTTCCGGCTGCAGGGCCACGATGCGGAATGGCAGGACGGCGGCGCCGTTGGTCGGCACGTGCTCCAGCGTGTTCCAGCGGGGCTGCAGACGCTGGAGGTGCAAGCCCGCCTGGAAGAGGGGGGCTGGTCACCGATCCACCGCGTGGCATTGCAGGTGGCGCCGGCCTGGTGGCAGACGCCGCCGGTACGCTGGAGCGCTGCGGCGGCCGCGATCGGTGCGGTCTGGCTGGGCGGGGCTGGGTACCAGGCCTGGCGCGGGCGGCAGTGGCGCTGGCGCTGGTTGTGGGCGCGGTATCAGCACGCCGAACGCGCGTCCCTGCAGCGCACCCGCTTGCTTACCACGCTGGGCGCGCGCATCCGGGTGCCGATGACGGCGGTGCTGGGTTGGAGCGAACTGCTGCTGCGCACGCCGCTGGCACCCGAGCAGCGCGCCCGCGTCGACTGCCTGCACTACGCCGGGCAACACCTGTTGCGATTGGCCGATGACGCCCTGGACATGGCCTGCATCGAAGCGGGGCGATTGCAGCTGCAGCCGGCACCGTTCGCGCTGCAGCAGCTGGTCGACGACCTGCATGCGCTGCTGCTGCCGGTGGCGCAGGCCAGATCGCTGGTACTGGAGTGCCACAGCACCCTGCCGGCGTCGGCTGTTTTTCTCGGCGACGCACCACGCATGCGGCAGATCCTGCTCAATCTGTTGGGCAATGCATTGAAATTCACCGCATGCGGCAGCGTCCGGCTCGAGGCGCAGCCGGGAAACACCGGCGAGGGCGTGCTGCTGCGTGTGCGCGATACCGGGCCCGGCATGACTGCCGCGCAATGCGAGCGCCTGTTCCAGCGTTTCGAGCAGGCCGAGGGGATGCAGACCGCCGCACGTTACGGTGGCAGCGGCCTCGGGTTGTCCATCTCACGCGAGCTGGCCCTGGCCATGGGCGGGGACATCACGGTGACCAGCCGTCCCGGCGAGGGCGCCTGTTTCCAGGTACAGCTGCCGCTGCCACGCGTCCTGGCGACGGGAACGGCGCCGCGGCGTGCGCGCGAGGAGCCCTGCGCCGGCGGACCGCTGCGCGTGTTGGTGGTGTGCCCGGTCGCAACCGTCGCCCAGCTGGTGCAGGCCATGCTCGCCTCGCTGGGGCATCGGGCGATGCTGGTGCCGGCGCTCGATGGCATGCCAGGGACCGCGGGCGATGGCGCGTGCTGGGATGTCATCGTGGTCGATCCGGCGTTGTGGATCGACGGCGAGCGGGCGGGTGCGCGCGTGGCGCGCTGTTGGCCGGGCATTCCGCGGGTGGCACTGAGTGCGTGTGCGGATGCCCGGGCCCAACGCGAGGCGACGGCCGCCGGCTTCAACGTCTTCCTGCGATTGCCGTTGAACCGGGCGGCGCTGGCCGACGGCCTGGACCGATGCCGGCGTCACGTGTGAGCGACACACTGGGCAGGCGCTGCCTGTGCGTGCTGCTGTACGGGCTGCTGCCGGTGTTTCCGGTCCTGGCCCTGTCGACGCCCGTGGTACGGCTGACCACCGCGGACGGACTGCCCTCCAACGTGGTCCATGCGATCGTGGAGGACCGGCAGGGCTATCTCTGGTTCGCTACCGGCGACGGCCTGGCGCGTTACGACGGCACCGGTTTCCGGCTGTGGCGGATGGAGCACGGTCTGGCCGACAACATGGTGCGCAGCTTGGCGCTGGATGCGCGCGACCAGCTCTGGATCGGTACCGGCAATGGCGTGCTGCAGCGTCTGTCGGCCGATCGCCAGCGATTCGCCCGGGGGTACCGGCCGCCCGCCACCACTGCGGGGGCCAGCCCGGTGCTCGCGATCCAGCCCATGGACGATGGCAGCGTCTGGTTCGGCACCCATGACGCGGGACTGTTCCGGCTTGGACGTGATCGCCGCCTGCGCCAGTATCTGCCGTCCGCCGGGCGTGATGGGCTGCCGTCGGCGCAGGTGGAACAGCTTGCGGCCGATTCCCACGGCGGCGTGTGGATCGGCACTGCCGCGGGTCTGGCACGGTGGCATGACGATCGGGTCCAGAGCCCGGCGGTGCTGGGCGCCTCGGCGCTGCCCGTCGTTGCGCTCGGCCTGGATGCGCAGGGACGGTTGCGGTCGAGTACCGCCGAGCGTGCCGAGCTGCGGCAGTTGCCGACATGGCTGCCCGATCCCGGCCACGACAGGGCGGCACGCTGGCTCGGCCCCGGCCGCGCGGGTGGCAGCTGGTTCGCCGCAGGCGCGCAGCTTTGGTGGGAGGATCCGCACGGACACGAACGCCACGCGGTCATGTTGCCCCCGGTGCTTGGGCATGGTCCGCCACGCATCGAACGGGTGATCGAAGACCGGCAAGGGCGGGTCTGGTTGCTGGACAGCGATCAGGCGGTCTGGCGGTTGGGAGCCCACTGGCGGCACCTCACGCATTTCGCTGCGCCGGGCTTCGTCTCCGCTGCGCCGGGCGCGTTGGCCGCTGCGGCCGACGGGCAGGCGTGGTGGGCACGTGGCGGCACACTGAGCCGGGTCTCACCGGTGCACGGATTCCATGGACCGCGGTGGACCTATGCGCAGGACCCGACCCGCACCGACCGGCACGCGGTGGTGGAAGATCCCCAGGGTGTGGTGTGGGCCTTCGCAGCGCCCTGGTTGACCCGGATCGATCCGGCGCGGGAACGGCAGCAGCGCTGGCAGGTCGGGGAGGCCGGGGCCGGTCGGCAGGGAATGCCAGCGCCGGCCGCGCTGCTGGCCTGCGATGAGCGGCTGTGGCTCGCAGGCAATGGCTGGGTGGAACAGCGCGCTGGCGACGGCAGTGTCCTGGGCAGGGGCACGTTTGACGCGGTCGGGCTGCGCCCCGGCGGCGCTGCGATCACCCTTCACTGCGACGCGGCCGGGCAGGTATGGCTGGGCGACCGCGACGGCCTCAAGCAGTGGCGCGCGGCGGCGGGGCGCTTTCTGTCCATTCCGGGCGGACCACGCCGCCAGCCAGGCGTATGGCATTTCGGCAATGACGGCCGGTTATGGCGGGGCGATACGGATGGCTGGAGCGCGTATTGGCGCGATGGAGCTCGCCTGCACCGGACCACCTACGTCGGTGCCGCGCCAGGCCTGCCGGCGCTGCAGCCACGCGCCGTGGCCGAAACCGGCGACGGCGCGATATGGGCAACCACGCCGCGCGGGATCGTGCGGCTGGCGCCGGATCACCGCAGCGCCCGCCTGTACACGGTCGAGGATGGCCTGCCGATGATGGTGTTCGAGTCGGCTCTGGTCGCCGCAGGCGGGCACCTGCTGGCAACCGACGTGGACGGCGCCGTGCTCGCAGTGGATCCGGTCGGCATGGCCGCGGCCACGAGGCCTGCGTTGCTGGTGATCGATCCCGTGCAGGTGCGCCGGCAGGGGCGTCGGATCGAACTGCCGGCTTCGGACCCGCTGCGGTTCAACGCAGACGATCGCGATATCCAGCTGTCGGCGCGGCTGCTGGGCAGCGGTCAGGGCGGTGCGACCGAGTATCGCTTCCGGTTGCAGGGCGAAGACCCGGCGTGGATCCGGGCCGGGCGGCGCGGCACGCATGGCTTTGCCCGGCTGCCCGCGGGTGAGCATGTGCTGGAATACCAGGTGCGCGATGTGGATGGCCAGTGGACGCCGCTGCAGCAGCGGCAGGTGCTGGTGACCTACAGCGGGTGGGCGCACCCTGGTGCGTGGGCGCTGCTCGGCCTGGGCGCGGCCGGTGCCACGGCACTGCTGGTGTGGGGGCTGCGGCGCCGGCATCGCCGGACGGTGGCCTGGCGCGCCACGGCAGGTGGCCAGGCGCGTGCCGAGCAGGCCGCGCAGGCCAAGG
>Ga0153980_1001014_pt1 | contig 12211 bp, 8 predicted proteins | sample TSGA064MetaG_FD_104722 | JGI IMG/M metagenome (GOLD analysis project Ga0153980, IMG submission 104722) | Attine ant fungus gardens microbial communities from Georgia, USA - TSGA064 MetaG | ecosystem: Host-associated > Fungi > Mycelium > Unclassified | place: USA: Georgia, Magnolia Springs State... | reverse complement strand
TATTAACGCTTTTTCAATGCTTTATAAGTTCCTTTTTATTGTTGTTGTTTATAAGACTTCTTAATGGAATAGCTAATGGGATGGTCTTTGTTTTAACCCCTGCTTTACTTCTTGAATGTTTTGTAGCGAATGATAAAGTTAAATTAAGTGGATTAATATACCTAGGTGTCGGAATGGGGTTTCTTATTAGTGGATTTTTGGTAGAACATTCTTCATTACAATTCAAATCAGAAAAGAGGTGGTTTCCCTTAGCTATCTTATCATTACTACTTATGATTTATAGCGTTGTACAATACATTAAAATACGGACACCAATACCTGTTGGCAATAAAAACCAGAAAAACCAAAATCAAAAATTATTTGAGCGAAAAACAAGAGCTTTGTTTTTAGCTTATGCAGGAGCCGGTCTTGGATATATTATTCCTATGACATTCTTACCCACCTTAGTTCATGAAATTTTACCTGGAGAAATAATTTCAGCTTCGGATGTCTGGATAGTTATTTCCATATCGTGTGTTCTTTTCACTCCTTTTTGGAACTGGATGGGTAATTATTTCAACGATAGAATAAGCCTAATATTTAGCTATTGTGTTCAAAGTATAGGAGTAGGATTACTTGCTATTTATCCTTCTATTCTAGGAATAATTGTTTGCGCTATTTTAATTGGAGGAAGCTTTTTAGCATCTGTAATGTGTACCCAGAGATTGGCAAGATTCTTTCTTCCTACACAAGGACCTAAAATATCTGCTTTGCTTATCACCATATATGCTGGGTCACAACTTGTTGGACCTTGGATAAGCAAACTGTGGATCCAGAACGGGGGATCACTGCTTCAATGTTTTTCTATTAGTCTAGCTGCTTTTTTGTGGGGAGTATTTTGGTCAGTAAAAATCCCGGATTTTAATGTCCTCTACAAAAATGAATAGGCTAGTACAGATGTATCACTTTAATAAAGCCCTGAATGTATTGTTTACAAACAATTTTTGAATAATCATTTCTTCAATATTAAGAATTTTTAATTCCCGATAGCTCATTTAATCTACAGAACTAATAAAAATTTAATATGGTAAATATTTTTAAAAGAGTATTCTTTTTTCTAACTTTTCTTTTATTTGTAAGTTGTGAAGTTCAGGAGCTTCCTAACATCCAAGGAGAATATAATAGTATTGTTACTTTTGCCCATAGCTCCGACATATTTATTGATGGCGAGTATGGAAAGGTAAAAAATTATAATATTCATTCTAAAAGCTCTCTTCCCAACCAATTAAAGAGAGTAGTTTTTGCTGCAGGAGAGTTTAATGATAATGTCCGGCTATATCGATTTAGAGATCATTATACAACCATCAATGGATTTACTACAATTTATTATAGTATTGATACTCCTCTTATCTTCAGAGTTCAAGGTGATGTTGTAACTCAGGTATCTGAAGGTCAGATTTATTCTCAAAATATTCCCTCTGGGGAGATCATAGACTCACGAATACTTTTAGGTGAAATTGTACAAGACCTTAATGCCATCTTTAATCAGGTAGAGCTTAATTTAGCTTTTGTTGAAGTACCCCAGACTGATTCTAGATCTCAACTAGTAATTGAACCTTATCAATCCTCTGGATCTGCGGCGCTTATGAGGACTCTTCGGTTAGGAACTTTTAATAACAATAGGACTACAGTTTATTATCTGGCGAATAACATCCAAGCAGCAGTTTCATCGCTTTCTGTGACTGATAGAGATCATTTCTTAGGAACAAGAGACTCCCGAGCTATATTGCAGGAAATAATGAGACGATCTTATACTCACGAGCTTTTTCATGCATTGGGGCTTAATCATTCTGAGGAGAATGGGCAAGAGGAAATTCCCTTAACCCATAATTACGGGGGGTCCAGGATATACAGTAACTATAGTACATGGAGTATGCCCAGCTCCCTTCCTAGATGGCCTATAATGTCATCCAGAATGTTTCCTGCCGATTTAAGAGCGTTCTTTGAATCAAGTGACCGATATAATAGAAATAATGCCCTGCCAAATGCAAATGAATTAGCTGCATTGAGAAGATTGAATCGTGTGGAACCCAATATATCTTGGCTTCCTACAGCTTTACTCATGTGTTGGGCATCTAATAGCAGTGGGAAAAGTAGTGCTTTAACCGTCTGTAAACCTAAATATGTTTATAGGGCTGATGCTCGCCCACCCAACATTGTTTTTGCCGACGGCTTTTCAGTATCTAAACAAAACCAATCATCACTTTCAAATATTATCACAGGACATAGCTTAGAAGGCTCTATATTAACTTCTGGCTCTGTAAGTGATATGATTAGTGCTTTAGATACTGATACTTTTAATCAATCATCAACTATATACATTTATAAAATAAGAGCAGATCATAACACCTACAGGGTATTAAATAGCTTTGATAACCATACAGAAAAACAAGCTTTTGTAAACGCATTTAGCCCTCTTTTTAAAATTATAAAAGAACCCTATTATACCTATGCTCAAACTAATACTATTTTTACAACACCGGACATAAGGTATGAAAACATAGAATCCGCCATAGCTTATAAAAAAGAAAACACACAATGGCTTTCACAAGAAGAATATTATAATGATAAGTATCTGCTTTCAAACACACAGGCAAATTCCACTATAGCTTCACCACTGACATTTGAGATAAATACTTATAAAAGTGCTAGCAGTGATATCAATAAGGTTGTACCGTATGGCTTTTGTTCTAACGTAACAGGTGGTGAGGGATATGGAGTACGATGTATGGCTCCTTATGTGAAAAGCTTAAGTCAGTTTGGTCCTTATAAAACCTATTGTTCAGCTGGAGGATTTATTCTAGCAGGATCTATAACCTGCAAATTTTCAAATTACAGTAATCAGGAAATAGGCCGTTTCTATGGTGCATTTGGAGGAATCTCTCCTTTGGGAGTCGGTTTAAATGGAGAAGCCTATTTTAGTTATCCTGTAAGTACCCTGGCCCACAAAGAAGAAGATCATGGTTTTGAACTAGGATTGGGTGGCGTTTATGGTGTTGGAGGCAAGCTACGTATATGGAGGGGCTCAGATCACTATTCTATTGACCTCTCTGGAGGCGGAGCTGTACTAGGAGGGGCTGTCGTAGGGGGGCAATATGGATATTTTTACAAATAGTGGAAAGTTTGCATACTCTGATCAGATAGCATATTTGGCTTAGAGTTTAGAACATTAATTGGATCTGATTCCTATTACATGATCAGGGTTAGAAGAGATAGCGGTTTATTCGTTATTTGAATAGTGTTCCAATTTTTTGCGTCATATTTCGTTACCTGTAAGTACTTTTGTTAATTGTAGCTTAGTGTATAATGTGGCAGGTGATCTACAGTAGCCTACAGTCGTATTGCCCAAAAATTCTAGAGCATGGATGAAACATAATTAGGAGTGTATACAAGCCAGGTCCTTATGTACTTGTTCAGTTCATCCACGGGAACCATTGCCGATACAAGAAGACTAGGTGTGATAGCAATATGAACACTCTTCCTGCATCAATTGTCAGGTTTACTGTAAAATAAATAGCCTTCAGTATTTTTAGTTTCTTATTAACTTTATTGGTCCCCCCCCCCTCTTAGTAACAAGATGTAAATTATTGGGACAGAGTAACATTGTTTCTTTTAATCGACTTAATGAGCCAAAGTATATACTAAGAATTTCCGGGTATATTTTTCTCATATTGTTTTAAAGTTTAATTAAAAAATTGTATCTCAAATATTGCCACATGTCCATATTGTCTATTTAATATGCTGTTATGTCCATTTTTTAGCTTATTGAAATCCTCTAAATTAGCAATCAAATCCATATTTTAATGAAAAAAATTTATTTAATTGCGGCCTCTACTTTAGGGATAGTATCTGTGTTCGGGCAAATAGGTATAAATACGACAAGTCCAAATACAACAATGGATGTACAAGTAAAGAGAGATTCATCCGGAAACATTATTAATAACTCTCTTAACGTAGGACTACAGGCTCCTAGGATTACTAGAGCTGAATTAACAGCAACCACTGCGGTTTATGGAACCGATCAAATAGGAGCTATAATATACATAACAGACATCACAGGGGGTGACAGTTTACCAAGTTCCCCTCGCAAGAATATTAACGCTATAGGCTATTATAATTTTGATGGAACAAATTGGATTAAAATGGACACCAGCCTTTATCACGATAATGGAACTATTCCTGCAGCTACAACTCGGACTGTAACATTAGGAGACAGGTCAACGTCAAAACTTACTATTGGTCCTATTAACGAACAGCCTGCGATATCGACTTTAAATGTTATAGGAGGGAACTTTAATGATATCACTTCGGGTATTTCAATAGCCAGTAACTACGCTGATTTTTCTCTAAAATCTGCAGTAATAAAAGCACCGCAATATGATATTTCTAATCCACCTGTTCAATTGCTATCAATAGATAATACTTCTACAGCTAAAACTTTGTATATTGGTGGTAGGCCAACCGCGAGTAACCAAGCAAGCCCCAATAATATATATTTTCAGGTAAGTGAAAGTTCAGATCTTACCACAAGTACTGCAACAGGAAATAGTCATATTCCTGTTTTCATTAAAAATACGGGGGCTGTTGGGATATCAACAACCACTCCGACATCAGCATTAGATGTGAATGGGTATGTAAAACTAGGCTCATCTGATGCAATTTCAGATGCCGGGACGGCAGCATTAAGAACAGGAAGCATTCGTTATATAGCCGGATCTGGGGTACAATATTATAATGGCTCAGCTTGGATACCTACGACGAATATTTATAATTCTAACGGAACACTCACAGGAAACCGAACCGTAACACAAGGAGCTAATACTTTATCTTTTGCGGGAACTGCAGTAAATGCTTTTTCTGTAGCAGGAAGTACTTTTTCAGTAGATGCTTCCAACGGAAGAGTAGGTGTTGGAACAGCCACTCCTCAAAAGAAATTACATGTGGTTGCGGGCAATGATGCTATAAGAATAGAATCCTTAGCTCAAGGAACATTACCTAATGGAATATTAAATGGGCTTATTTACACTCCTGCGACGGGGGATGTTAATTATTTGGCTATCAGCTCCTCCTATACTACTCCCCCATTAGCTCCTGGCCAGTCTGCTACTTTTACAGATACTTCTGGAATTCCTTCAGGATCATTTTCTGTTGAGACGAGTGATGCATGTGGAAACATGCTTTCTGATTATGACTTTACATCAAACAGTCTGTTACATCTTGGCAGCCTTGAAAGAGCTGTTGTAGGGGTGGCTACGAGAAATGATATAGTCGACTCATCTGACTGGACTGTAACTTTTTCCGGAGTTATTAGCTGTGGAGATGGAGGGGACGGCACTCAATTTAATTATAGAATTGCTAAGCCCACTCCTTTTTCTTATACCATCACTAATTTAGGAAATCTTACAAAAACGTATGAATTAAATATCCAGAGATAATATCTAATTGTTATAAACCTTATAAGTATTGGGATAGATGCCCTTTTTATAATGCTTCCTTGTATCGGTAAAAATATACTAGTAATGAAAAAAATTTATTTAATTGCAGCCTCTGTTTTAGGGATGATAACTGTATTCGGACAATTAGGTATAAATACCAAAGTTCCAAATACAACTATTGACATACAGGTAAAAAGAGATACCTCTGGAAATATTACCGATAACTCTCTTCCTATTGGGCTACAAGCACCTCGGCTTACTAGGGCAGAACTAACAACGACTGCTGCGACTTATGGAGCCAACCATATAGGAGCTATAATATATATAACGGATGTCACAGGAGGAGATAGCTCCCCAGTCTCTCCTCGCAAGTATATCGACACTATTGGTTATTATGAATTCGATGGAGTCAATTGGATTAAAATGGATACCAGCCTTTATAACAATAATGGAACTATTCCTGCAGCTACGACCAGGGCCGTAACGTTAGCTAACAGACTAACATCTAGACTTAGTATTAGTCCTATCAATGAGCAAGCTATAATATCGAATTTAGATATTATAGGAGGAAATGAGACGAATGATACCAATGATATCACCACTGGCATTACAATAGCAGATAATTACCTCAATAATACCGAAAAATATGCAGCAATAAAAGTTCCGCAAACTCGTATTGCAAATCCTCCTACGCTAATGCTATCAGCTGACAATAACGCTTTATCTAAAAATTTATATATAGGAGGTCAATCTAGTACCACTCAAGCAAGCCCCAATAATATAAATTTTCAGGTAAATGAAAGTTCAGACCTCTCTACTTCTTCAAGTACAGGAATTGCTCATACAGCTATTTTTATTAGAAATACGGGTGCTGTTGGAATATCAAATACAGCACCTGCAGCAGCACTCGATATCACTGGGTATTTAAAATTAGGTTCATCAGATCCTATTGTAGATGCTCCAGGTAACACTGAAGCTTCAAAAGCAGGAAATATTCGGTATACAAGTACAGATGGCTTTCAATTCCATAATGGTTCAAATTGGGTAAGCCTGGTTAATGTTTATAATTCCGATGGAATACTCACAGGAAACCGAACCGTAACACAAGGAGCTAATACTTTATCTTTTGCAGGAACTGCAGTAAATGCTTTTTCTGTAGCAGGAAATACTTTTTCAGTAGATGCTTCCAACGGAAGAATAGGTATAGGAACAGGAGCTCCTCAAAAAAGATTAGATGTGGTTGCGGGAAATGATGCTATAAGGATAGAATCATTGTCTCAAGGAACATTACCTGCTGGGATATTATACCGACCAACTTATGATTTCACAACTGGCGACGTCGTTTACACAGCTATAAGCAATGTTTTTTTTACTCCAAGTTTAGCTCCTGGTCAATCTGCTACTTTTACAGACACTTCTGGAATTCTTTCAGGATCATTTGCTATTGAAACGGGAAATATTTGTGGTAGGGCTATGCTGTCTGACTTTTACTTCACGGGTACTAGTTTATCACACTTGGCCAGTATTGGAAGAAATGCTATAGGAATCGCGACTAAGAATGATACAGTTAACGCATCTGATTGGACTGTAAACTTCCCTGGAGTAATAGCCTGCCAAGATGGAGGAGATGGAACCCAGTTTGATTTTAGGGTTGCTAAAACAGCAGCCAATGTCTATGTTGTAACTAACTTAGGAAATATTGCGAGAATTTACGAACTAACCGTCCAAAGGTAGTTGTTATGATGTAATCACCTTTGAACACTTAATTTAATGGCTATATTTTCTTCCAGAATATCTTAAACCTATTTTATCTAAGAGAATAGTAGTAAAGGGGCATGTTTGTAAAAGAGCTTCAAAACCAATTGAGGAAGTTGTTTTAGAGAAAACATACTTGTGTTTAAGGGGCAACTAATGGTTCTTCTTTTTAGAGCATTGTTCATATCATTAAAAGGTTATAGATTCTAAAAATAGCACTTAATATTCTGCCTTTATTCGTTTTACACCATACTTTGAAAACTAAAAGTTGATGGTCATTTAAAAAAAGCTTTGTTTTCTGATAAAGCTTCAAATAGAATAAAGATTTCAAAAATCTTTATTCTAAAGACTTGTAAAGCTTTGGACAGCTGTTTTTAAATAATGGAAATGAAATATCGGAGATCAACAAATCTTAAACTAAGAAGTCTGGCTAAACTCATGAAACAGGACTTTGAATTACAATGCTAGCCCTATTAATTTAAGCATTACTATTTTTCAGGTCTTCAGTATAATGGTCCCTGAACATACTATAGTGATTATGAGAACTGAGAGCCATAGAAGTCTCCCTAGAAATGAGAAGGAAGGCAGGATTAGGTGATTCATGGTTAATGAAACAGCCCGGTTTGTCAAAAATAGCTATTCGCGATAAATTATATTACCAAGCTCTTTAAATTAACCGTTTATCATATATTTTCATAGTGCTTTTTTCCTAAGTTGTTATTTTTTCAGGCCTCTTAATAGAGGCTTTTTTCGTCAAAGATATATATGTCGGTGGGATTCTGGTGCTACTACAACAGAAGCTGTTGACTATTAGGGAAAGTTGTGAGAGGTTAGTTTCCTTGGTCTCATCCTTCTATTGAAGAATAAGGCCATTCTACTGATCTTCTTAAGTAGGATTTTCTCTTACAGTTGTAAATCCTTTAACTTGATTTCAAGAGCAGATTTCATACTGCCAAACATTTTTAATAGGGATAGAATAAGTATCTCTTAAGCAGGATATAATGTTCTGTAATATTCTGTGCTGTTTTATTCTAAGTTCTTCCCCCGTTTCGTTATCCATCTGGCTACAAGAAATTTTGACTGTTATTCCAATTCCTTTTTTATTCTGCCAATTACAGGAGAGAGGAAGTCGAATGTTTAGTGGAGAAAATTGATAAATAACTGAATGCTCATCCAGATATAAATGTGTAGCTCGTTGCTCTTTACCATCTTTATCTAACATCAAAGTCAACCCCCATTGTTTATTATAGTTTGAGACATAGTAAATGATAATGCTATTGGGCTCCATAAGATATAAGGAAGGCAAATAAGGAGAACATTTCTGAAAAACATAACTTTTTATCATTAGAACTCCATTCTGATTCAATATAAACTGATTTTCCATGCTTTATACACAATTTATTTCTGTTGATTTTTTACTAACGCTATGTCGTTGTATTTCAATGGATTTATAGAGGGGGATGTCGTGGTCAGTCAAGTGAAATTCTTATCCAATCGAACCTCTAAAAAAACATCTTCTTGACCTAAATACTTTTTCTATTGGATATTGTCTCTTAATTTCTTTAAGGAGTTTTTTTATAGAGTTGCTTTGCTCATAGGTGAAATCATCACATTCTGTGATGGTAGCGGTATCAGCATCTAAATCACGTTTGTAATTCATTACCTCCAAAGGACTTCTATCCTCCAGAGAGCCTAAAGTGACAACCCCTATTATAATAGCATGAATATTGACATCCATCGCCAGTTCTTTAATCCAAAGTACCTCTTTGAGATAAGTTTTCTGATTGGGTTTTGCAAACTGTACAATATTTCCTCCTTTATCTATTAAAAAATGTAAAGATTCCCTTTCTAATTGTTTGATATTTTCAATTATAGCTTTAAGATTCTCTGCAAAAATATTGTAGATAATAATAAACTTTGGATTTATAGTGCTGAAAAATATTTCAGAAATTTGTTCTTGTTGTACTTTTTCCTCTAATATTAAAAGTCCTTTTTCTTTATCTACACTGAAGGTCATATTGTGTCAATTTTTGCTTATAAAGTTTATTCTTATATAAAAATATAACAATTTTCCTTGTAAAGGAATTTAAATTTAAGCAAAAAAACAATAGATTAAAATGAAATGACATAGATGATTTAGTATAATAGCATATTATTGGAATAATATGTTAGTGGGTTATTCTTTGAGTAATTATAGCACATTCTTGCATAGCCTCTCTTCTGAAGCTTATTTGCTGGTTTGAATAATGCGCTCAGTTCAATTAAACAATAAAAGCTCAAGGTGTCTGTTCAGCTGAGTTCGCATCTATTTCTTATCAGATTCAATATTCTCTAGGAGTAAGTTTAATAATTCCTGTAAGAACACTAAATTTGATTCTAGAATTGTCAGATTTAATGCGCTATTAAATAGTGAAAATAAGTCTAAAATAAACCGAGCACAAGAGATGGTCTGATTCAAAGCTCTATTGAATTAGAGAGGGAAAAGGGGTCGAAAAGTATTGTGAAATTAAATTTAACTATTAGTCATTGCGTATCCTGTAAAGCTTTATTGAATTTTATCAGTTCTTTTCAGCAGTGGATAAAAGCCATAAACAGAACGAAACTTCAGTCTAGGACAGGATCCCCTTGAACTTAAAGCTATTCATTATCTATAAGGATTCTTTTCTATTTTGTTATTATATTTCTACTTAGATTCAAGTGCTATCTGAGAATTGTTTAGCTTATATTTTCTCTATAGTATAGGAAGAATAAAGTTGTTTTTTTTACTGTATGTCCGATGCAGTTGAAAACGTTAACATTTTCATATCTTTTTCCGAAAACCTTGTCATTCAGATTTAAGCGTCTATAGAATCAAACTGTTTCTTATTTAAGAATACTTAACTGGTTTTGAGCTTTTCAGGATATTTTCTATTCACTATATCTGCATATGTTTTTTATAATTAGGATCTCTATATTTATTTAACCATCTATATAGTGTGGTTCTTGGAATTCTATATTCTTCAATGACTTGAAGTTTTGTTTTTTCACGTGTTTCTATTAGCTCAATGATAAATTCTATTAGCTCTTTAGTATAGATATTTTTCCGAAATTCAGGCAAATCAATTTTAGATCTTATGCTGCTATTTCTCTTCGGTGTGGCATATAAAATCAAATGTGAGCTGTAAAGTCTGAAAAAATCATATTCTAATAGTTTACTCCATTTTAATATAACCTGGCTTTGCAATGATTCTTCCAGAAAATACTTCTCTATCTGCTCTGCATCGCAACCCATAAATGAGCTCGCTCTAGAAATATCGATTTTGCTTTCTTTCCATTTTTCTGCAATTAGTTTTCCTATATTTATTTCTTTAAAGCTATTTTTCTTGTCTTTCCCCATTACGTAAATTGTCAAAGCTTCTCTATTTTAACTTCTTCTTGGCTTTGACCAAGCTAAATTAGAAACATTTTCATTTTGAAACAATATCTAAAACAGCATAGAGGATGGATAATTATGTTGATTACTAAGTGTTTTTGCGCTTCGCTTATTTCTAAATAGCTATTTCCATCAATGGAGAAGAATGCTAACAATACCGTCGTGCTGGACTAAATAATTTTATCATATTTTTTGCAATGTTCATCATTTTTAATTGGTGAGAAAGTATAGGTTGCTCAAATTTGTTATGGAAAGGCTCGTTCAGAAATCGAACCATGAGAATTCTTAAAAAAAACAGTATGGAAACTATGTACAAAATTAGGAGAGTTACATCATCCAACCTTTTAAAGAGTACAAGGATGCCTTATTATTCTATTCTAATCTTTGATGGGAAAGCTTCTTTTTCTATTGACTTTAAGGTATACAATTGTGAGGGAAAAGCGATAATTCTCTTATCGCCTAACCAATTTCTGCAATGGCTACATCCTAGACCAATCTATATTAATATGGTTAATTTTCACAATGACTTTCATGATATAGATCTTAGTAAAAATACTCACTCAGGAAACACTTTGTTTAAAAATATTAGTAAACAATCTTACTTGCCTCTCTCAGAGGGGAAGTATCAGGAAGTTAGAAATATTATTGAGAAAATGAAGTATTATGAAGCGGGTAAAAGCAATTTTAGTCATGCTATTTTTCAGTCTTACCTACAGCTCATCTTGGTATTAGCACTTAGTAGCGGTGAAGATACGCATTCAATGCGCAAAGAATCAATTGCTTATGATTCAAAGTTTGATGACATTCAGGATTTTAATAAGACTTTAGAAGAACATTTTTCAGGTATCAAAGATGTCTCCTTTTACGCTTCTCAATCCGGTTTGTCTGTTGGTGCTTTCAGCAAAAAAATAAAGAAGATTTTTGGAAGACCTCCCTCAAAAATAATCCAAGAGAGAATTGTTTTAGAGGCGAAAAGAATGTTGCATTCTACATCCAAGCCTATAAAAGAAATTGCAACAACTTTAAGCTTTGAAGATGCATTTTACTTTAGTCGCTATTTTAAAAAAGAAGTAGGAATGTCACCAAAGAAGTTTAGAGAAGAAGTAGGCCAGTATTCTTTTATAAAAGATAGATTAGTTTCAACCCGTCACTTTTGATAAGTATATTTTTTTATAAAAAATAGAACATATCTAAATGTTTTGTATAATCGGATTACCTGTAAATATTTGTTACATTTTGATTCGGGAGGATTTGTGTATGAACAGTAAAAGCATCAATTTCCAATGCTATAGATTCGCAGCTTTAAATTATTAGACGAACGAACATTCTATTATTATGAATCAGATTTATTATTGCAAGCATTTTTCGATTGGAGAAGATAAATGAGCCCTTACTATAAATCAAGGCATGAATCAAGTTTCTATCAAAGAACTCAATTTTTCAATTCCTTATTTCAACATACTAAAAAGTAAACCGACAAAATATGTCGGTTTACTGCCATCTATTTTGGCACTAACCAACCTCTAATCTATGTTTTTTTACACGCTATCCCGAATCAAGTCATAGATAG
>Ga0153980_1001013_pt1 | contig 12219 bp, 11 predicted proteins | sample TSGA064MetaG_FD_104722 | JGI IMG/M metagenome (GOLD analysis project Ga0153980, IMG submission 104722) | Attine ant fungus gardens microbial communities from Georgia, USA - TSGA064 MetaG | ecosystem: Host-associated > Fungi > Mycelium > Unclassified | place: USA: Georgia, Magnolia Springs State... | reverse complement strand
TCTGGCGCGCGGCCGGATCTTTCGCACCGGTTAAGTCGACCAGGTGCAGGACTTCCGCACCCTGGGCCTGATAATCCTGTAAGCGCGGCAAAGGATCGCTGCCGTAGTCGCGCTGCTGGCCATAATCGCCCTGATGCAGCCGGACCACTTTTCCTTCTATTAAATCTAGTGCGGGAATGATCACTTACATCTCCAGAAAATTTTTCAGCAGCTGCGCGCCAGCCGCGCCGGAGCGCTCCGGGTGAAACTGTACGCCAAAGAAGTTATCCTTTTGCACCGCAGCGGTAAAAGGCTCGCCATAGTTGCACTGAGCGATGGTGAACTCGTTCACCGGCATCGCGTAGCTATGCACAAAATAGAAATACGCGCCGTCCGCAATGCCGCGAAACAGATGGTTGCCCGCCTGAGCGGTAATCTGGTTCCAGCCCATGTGCGGCAGCGGCAGGCCATGATCGTTCATCTTCTGCACCGGCCGGTCGATAATGCCCAGCGTGGTGACGCCGTTGCTTTCCTCACTAAGCGAGCCCAGCAGCTGCATACCCAGGCAAATACCTAATACCGGCTGGGTACAGGCTTTTATCAGCTCGATAAGCTCACGTTCGCGCAGCTGAGCCATCGCCGCCTGAGCCGTGCCGACGCCCGGCAGCAGCAGTTTGTCGGCTTGCAGTACTACGTCCGCTTCGCGGCTGACCTGCGGCTCGTAACCCAGTCGCTGAATCGCCCACTTAACGGAGGAAAGGTTAGCGCAGCCGGTATCGAGGATGACCACATTCATCACAGCACTCCTTTCGAGCTGGGGAGGGTATTGCCTTCTACGCGGATCGCCTGACGCAGCGTGCGGCCAAAGGCTTTAAACAGGCTTTCCACGCGGTGATGATCGTTTTTACCTTTGGTTTTCAGGTGCAGGGTGCTGGCCATGGTGTAAGAGAGCGAGCGGAAGAAGTGCTCTACCATTTCCGTGCTTAAATCGCCCACGCGCTGATAGTTAAATTCCGCCTTGTACTCAAGATGCGGGCGGCCGGAAATATCCAGCGCGCAGCGTGCAAGGCATTCGTCCATCGGCAGGACAAAACCAAAACGGCCAATGCCGCGCTTGTCGCCCAGCGCCTTCAGCAGCGCCTCGCCCAGTGCCAGACCGGTATCTTCTACCGTGTGGTGATCGTCGATATAAAGATCGCCTTTCACTTCAATATTCATGCGGAAGCCGCCGTGCGTGGCGATCTGATCCAGCATGTGGTCAAAAAAGCCGACGCCGGTATTGAACTGGCTGTTGCCCTCGCGATCCAGCCAGACTTCGACTTTAATCTGTGTCTCTTTAGTGTGGCGATTGACCAGCGCGTGACGATCGCGTTTGGTCAGCTGCTGCTGAATCGCCGACCAGGTAAGACCATTTTGCGAATAGTGCAGGCCCTGAATACCCATATTGCTGGCCAGCTGCAGATCGGTAGTGCGATCGCCAATGACATAGCTGTTAGCGGTATCCAGCGCGCCGTCCGCCAGCCATGCCGTCACCAGTTTGGTTTTTGGCTTGCGGCAGTCGCAGTTGTCTTCCGGCAAATGCGGGCAGATCAGCACGTCGTCAAACTGCACGCCCTGAGAATTTAACACCTGCATCATTAGCCGATGCGGGCCATCAAAGTCGGCCTGCGGAAAACTGTCGGTGCCCAGACCGTCCTGGTTGGTGATCATCACCAGCCGATAGCCCGCACCTTGCAGCGCCAGCAGGGCAGGGATTACGTCCGGCTCGAAGGCCAGCTTCTCCATACGGTCTACCTGATAATCTTCCGGCGGCTCGGAGATAATCGTGCCGTCGCGATCGATAAAAAGAACTTTCTGACTCATGCTTGCTCCATAGATGACGCGCCCGGCAGCTTTTGCAGCGCGGAAATAACGCGATCGCACTCTTCACGGGTGCCGATGGTGATGCGCAGACAGCCCGACAGCCCCGGCTGTTTATTCTGGTCACGCAGGATAATGCCCTGATCCCATAAGGATTTAAAGACCTGGCCTGAGTCGGTAAAGCGGGCCAGCACGTAGTTAGTCTCGCTGGGGAAAACCTCTTCCACGCAGCTGCACTGGCCTAGCTCGCGGATTAACTTTTCACGCGTGGCCAGCACTTCTTTAACGTGCTCCCTCATTAATGTCAGGCCTTGCTCGCTTAACGCCTGCGCGGCAATATCGGCCACCGGCGTGGCAAGCGGATAAGGCGCGATAACTTTCAGCAGCAGCGCGATAACCTCGGCGTTAGCCAGCGTAAAGCCGCAGCGCAGCCCGGCCAGCGCGAAAGCTTTGGACAGCGTGCGCAGAATAACCAGGTGAGGATATTCCGCCAGCCAGCCCGTGAGCGTGGCTTCGGCGCAGAACTCAATATAGGCTTCGTCGGCTACGACCAGCGCTTTGCCGCGCGTCATCTCCAGCAGCTGACGGATATCTTCAGGATTGACCAGATTCGCGGTCGGGTTGTTCGGGCTGCAAACGTAAACCAGCTTTACGCCATCAAGCTGGTCGGCAATAGCAGGTAGATTCAGCTGCCAGCCATCCCGCGCGGCTACGGTGCGATACTCTACGCCCAGCGTTTCCGCACTGACGCTATACATGCCGTAAGTTGGCGGACAGAACAGCACGGCGTCTTTGCCCGGCTCGCAGAAAGCGCGCATCAGCAGTTCGATGCCTTCGTCCGCGCCACGGCAGGTTAGTACCTGATCGGGTTGCAGACCAGCGTAAGCTGCATAGCGTTCAATGACCGCTTTGGGCTGACATTCCGGATAGCGGTTCAGCGTCTGCTGGCTCAGCTCAAACGGCACCGCCAGCGGATACTCGTTGGCGTTCAGCCAGACGTCACCGTTGCCGCCAAGACGGCGGGCAGACTGGTAAGGCGTCAGCTGGCGAACGTTGGCGCGGGCTAAATTTTCAATGCTCATGGCTTCTCCTTCAGCGCGGCAACGCGCAGAGTGACGGCGTTTTTGTGGGCGGTAAGCTGCTCTGCCGCCGCCAGGATTTCAATAGTAGGCGCCAGATCCATAAAACCCTGTCTGGTCAGTTCCTGCACCGTCATCCGTTTCTGGAAGTCAGCCAGCCCCAGGCTGGAACAGGTCGCCGTAAAGCCATAGGTAGGCAGTACGTGATTAGTGCCGGAAGCGTAATCGCCCGCGGACTCCGGTGACCAGTCGCCGAGGAAGACCGAGCCGGCGCTGGTAATGTCGTCAACCAGATCGCGCGCCTGGCGGGTCTGAATAATCAGGTGCTCCGGCCCGTAAAGATTGCTGATTTCCACGCACTGCGCCAGGTCTTTGGCCACAATCAGACGGCTGGCGGAAAGTGCTTTGCGCGCCGTTTCTGCACGCGGCAGCTCGGCCAGCTGCTTTTCTACCGCAGCGGCAACCGCTTCGGCCATAGGTTTTGAAGGCGTCAGTAGAATAACCTGCGAATCCGGCCCGTGTTCGGCCTGGGAAAGCAGATCGGAGGCAACAAAATCCGGCGTGGCTTCCGCATCGGCAATCACCAGCACTTCGGAAGGCCCGGCGGGCATATCGATGGCCGCCCCGTCCAGACGCTGGCTTACCTGACGTTTAGCTTCGGTAACGTAAGCGTTGCCCGGACCGAAAATTTTATCGACTTTCGGCACTGACTCGGTACCCAGCGCCAGCGCGGCAATGGCCTGCGCGCCGCCAACCTGGAAAACTTCCTGCACGCCGCACAGCTTTGCCGCATATAAAATTTCGTCGGCAATTGGTGGCGGCGAGCAGAGCACCACACGCTTGCAGCCCGCAATACGGGCAGGCGTCGCCAGCATCAGGACGGTCGAAAAGAGCGGGGCCGAACCGCCGGGAATATAAAGCCCTACGCTGGCTACCGGACGGGTAATCTGCTGACAGCGCACGCCCGGCTGGGTTTCAATATCGATAACCGGCAGTTTTTGCGCCTGGTGAAACTTATCAATATTTGCCACCGCCACGGCCATCGCCTGTTTGACTTCATCGCCAAGGCGGCCGGAAGCCGCCTCAATCTGCTCGCTGGTGACGCGCAGCGTGTCGATATCGGCTTTATCAAAAGCGGCGCTGTAGTAGCGCAGTGCGGCATCGCCTTCCGCTTTTACCTTTTCCAGAATCGCACGAACGCTGGTGGTGATGTTTTCCGAGGCGGAAATAGCCGGGCGCATCAGCAACGCTTTTTGCTGCTCTGTGCTGCAATCCTGCCAGTTAATCGGGACCAAAGAGCTCATCGCTTACTCCATCATCTTCTCAATCGGCAACACGAGAATGGAGCTGGCGCCCAGCGCTTTCAGTTTCTCCATCGTTTCCCAGAACAGCGTTTCGCTACTGACCATATGCATGGCGACACGGCTCTTGTCGCCCGCCAGCGGCAGGACGGTAGGACGTTCCGCGCCCGGCAGCAGGGAAATAATATCTTCCAGCCGCTCGCTCGGCGCGTGCAGCATAATGTATTTGGATTCGCGCGCCTGGATCACGCCCTGGATGCGGGTCATCAGCTTGTCGATCAGCTCCTGTTTGGCGGCAGGCATTTCGCCATCGCGCTGAATCAGACAGGCTTTAGAACGGTAAATCACTTCCACTTCACGCAGGCCGTTGGCTTCCAGCGTTGCGCCAGTAGAAACCAGGTCGCAAATGGCATCGGCCAGACCGGCACGCGGAGCCACTTCGACGGAGCCGTTCAGCAAACAGGATTTAAAAGAAACGCCTTGTTTATCCAGGTATTTCTTTAACAGGTGAGGATAAGACGTAGCGATACGGGCGTTTTGCAGGCACTGCGGGCCGGTATAGTCATCATCAACCGACATGGCCAGTGACAGACGACAGCCGCCAAAATCAAGACGACGCAGCGTGGAGTAGCGTGGATCTTCACCCTGAGCGCGACGGGTCAGCAGCTCTTCTTCCAGCACGTTTTCACCGATGATGCCCAGGTCAACCACGCCATCCATCACCAGGCCTGGGATATCGTCATCACGCACGCGCAGGATATCGATCGGCATGTTCTCGGCGAAGGCGATCAGGCGCTGCTGTTGCAGGTTAATTTTAATGCCGCAGCGGGCCAGCAGTTCGCGTGAATCATCGCTTAAACGGCCTGATTTCTGCATAGCTATGCGTAAACGTTTATTATCTAACATCGGTGCTTATCCTTTTTCCTGTCTGTTCGATTTAACTGCTTCTCGCCGTTCATCCATTCAGGGCCGGGCGTTCGCCCATAAAAAAAGCCCCCGGAAGGCGATCTTCCGGGGGCTTTTTTTGCGTTCTGCACCACTGGAAGATCTGAATGTCTTCCAGCACACATCGCCTGAAAGACTAGTCAGGGTGATGGTGATGATGATGGTTGAACTGAACGCGTGTCATAGAAATCTCAAATTTGGTTGAATGATTATTCATTTCGTGACCAATAACCTAACCCAGGACAAATGACCGACGCAACACTTTTTTATCATTCCTGACAGATAAAAAGAGGCGGGCGATTGTTGTTGACGCAAGGCTGGCGTAATTTGAGTGACATAGTGAAAAGGTCAGGAAGCCGAAAAATGAAAAAAGTGGCAATTGTAGGACTGGGCTGGCTGGGAATGCCGTTGGGATTAGCGCTGACGGCCAGAGGCTGGTTTGTTACCGGCAGTAAAACCACCGAGGATGGCGTAGAGGCGGCGCGAATGTGCGGGCTGGCAAGCTGTCTGTTGACGTTAACGCCGGAGCTTAACTGCGACGCGGACGATCTCAACGAACTGCTTAACGTTGATGCCTTAGTGATTACTTTGCCTGCCAGCCGCACGGCGCAAGGCGGCGAAAATTATCTGCTGGCGGTACAGCAGATAGTCGACAGCGCGCTGGCAGCAGGCGTGCCGCGGATTATTTTTACCAGTTCGACCTCTGTTTACGGGGCAGGTAGCGCGGAGATGAACGAAGACAGCCCGCTGGAACCCGTTACCGTAGCCGGAAAAACGCTGGCCGAGCTGGAAAAGTGGCTGCATGAGCTACCCAATACCTCTGTCGATATTCTGCGTCTTTCCGGGCTGGTGGGGCCGCAAAGGCATCCTGGACGTTTCCTGGCAGGTAAAACAGAGTTAAGTGACGGGTCGCACGGCGTCAACCTGGTGCATCTGGAAGATGTAATCGAGGCTATAACCTTGTTACTGGAAAGCGGTAACGGGGGACGTACTTATAATCTGAGTGCGCCGGAACATCCGCCACGCGAAACGTTTTATCCGGCGGTTGCTCGCCAGCTGGGCCTGACGCCGCCGACCTTCCGTCAGGAAGAGAACGAGAGCAGTGGTAAAATTATCGATGGCAGCCGGATCTGTCGCGAGCTTGGTTTTACCTATCGCTATCCGGATCCGGGGAAAATGCCGCTGAGTTAAACCCCCAGCCGATCCCTTAACGCATACCAGGCCGCGCCAAGGGCCGTTAAAGGTACGCGTAAGCGGCGGCCGCCAGGGAAGGGCGCATGCGGCAGGCGGGCAAAAGCGTCAAAGCGCTTTGGCTCGCCTTTTAACGCTTCACAAACCAGCTTGCCCGCCAGATGTGTCCAGGTCACGCCGTGACCACTGTCCCCTTGCATATAGAACACGCCGTTTTCCAGGCGGCCTACCTGTGGCATTCGTGACAGCGTCAGCAGGAAATTGCCGCTCCAGGCATAGTCAAATTTGATGCCGTCCAGCTGCGGAAACGTTTTTAGCAGCTTTGGGCGAATCAGCCCGTCTATGTCGCCAGGCGTACGCGCGCCATAGGTGACGCCGCCGCCGTATAGCAGCCTTCTGTCAGCGGTAAGCCGGTAATAATCGAGCAGATAGTTACAGTCTTCCACACAGTGATTATCGGGCAGTAAAGAGAGCGCTTTATCCGCAGAAAGCGGTTCAGTCGCGATAATTTGTGAACCACAGGGCAGGCTTTTACGCGCCAGCCTGGGTTCCAGATGCGGCGCAAGGTAGGCGTTACCGGCAAAAATCACGTACTTTGCCGTAACGCTGCCTTTAAGGGTACGGATAAGATGAGGCACGCCATAGCGAACGGCCGTCACTTCGGACTCTTCATAAATGCGGCCACCGTGACGGCGAATCGCTTCTGCTTCGCCCAGCGCCAGGTTCAGCGGATGCAGATGACCGCCGCTGTAATCCAGCAGGCCGCCGACATAGCGCTCGCTGGCGATCTTCCGCCGGATGCCCAGCTCATCAAGCAGTTCAAGCTGATGGTTGCCATACTGCTGCCAGCGCTTGTGCTGCTGCTTTAAATGAGCAAGCTGGCGACGGTTGAGCGCGGCAAAAATAGCGCCGTGACGATAATCACAGCTAATAGCGTAGCGATCGATCCTGTCGCGGATAACCGCCGCGCCTTCAAACATCATGCCGCCCAGCAGTTGCGCACTCTCTTTACCGTAGCGCTTCTCAATAACGTCGATATCGCGGCTGTAAGAGTTCACCACCTGGCCGCCATTACGCCCGCTGGCGCCGAAACCAATTTTTGCGGCTTCCAGCACAACCACGTCATAACCCGCTTCGGTCAGAAAAAGCGCCGAAGAGAGCCCGGTAAAGCCGCCGCCGATAATGCAAACATCGCACTGAATATCGTCGTTAAGCTGAGGCCAGGCATCGTGTGGATTGACGGTAGCGGCGTAATAACTCGGCACATGTTCCATAAATCCCTCTCGCCGCTATAGCGTGGCTGGCGTATGCGCGCTGACAATGCGGCACGGCTGGGTGGACGTATTGGTAAAGCTGTGAGGATGTCCGGTATCAATAACGTAGCTCTGACCCGCATGAAGGTGATAGCTTTGCCCATCAACGGTCAGCGTGATTTCGCCCTCCAGCAGCGTACCGGTTTCCTCACCCGGATGACGAACCTTTTCCCCGGTTGTTGCGCCAGGTTGATAAGTTTCCAGCAGCATTGCCAGCGTGCGATCGGGCCTGCCGTTATGGATCAACCGTAGCGACACGCCCTGGCTGCCTATGTCAATCAGCTCGTCAGCCTCAATCACCACTTTCGGCTGCGTCACCTTCACCGGATCGGAGAAAAATTCGGACAGCGAAAGGTTATATACCTTTAATAGCTTTTGCAGCGTACTTACCGCCGGGCTGACCTTATCCTGTTCAATTGTACTGATAGCGCTGTGCGTCAGGCCGGAGAGTTCGGCGACGCGCCGCTGCGACAATCCCAGTTGCTGCCGGATCTCTGCCAGCCGACGTCCGGGAGCCAGGGAAACTTCATTCATAGCCTTAATTCCTTGTGATGCCTGTAGCAGGCTAAAAAAAATCCGTTAAGCGGTCGACGGGCTGCCGACAGCCGTTGCCACAATAGTACGTCAATCAATGGGTTGTTCGAAATAATGCCCGGCCGGCCTGTTCGATATATCAACCAGAAAAGCCGTCAGGAGGGCAGTCGCGTGCAATATATTGTCAATCTGACAGCGCATGCAACAATATGCAAAAGATTTTGCCGCAAAAATAATCTTTCTCATAACATTTGCCGCGCTTAAATGTTAGCGCTATGTTAGAAGAGTGGCGGTTATTTTGAGCAATGCTCAACAACTCAATACAGGCGGGCGGCATCATGACCAATATCGTCGAAGTAGAAGATTTTACCAGGCACACCGAAGAGAAACGAACCAGCGCGTTCCAGCATGAAGTAGAAGCCTATCTGGAACGCTATCCTGAAACGCAAAATGTCGATGTTCTGCTTAACGATTTAAATGGTGTTTTCCGCGGTAAGCGCATTCCTGTCGCTAACCTGTTCAGGCTGGAAAAAGGCTGTTATTTTCCCGCCTCTGTCTTTGCAATGGATATTCTGGGCAACACGGTAGAAGAGGCGGGCCTTGGCCAGGCGCTCGGCGAACCGGATAACCTCTGCGTCCCGGTTGAAGGCACGCTCACTCCCTCAGCGGCCGACCCGCAACATCTGGCGCAGGTTTTATTGACCATGCGTAATCAAGATGGTACTCCCTTTGACGTTGAACCCCGAAATGTCCTGAATCACCTTTGGCAGCAGTTGCGCAATCGGGGATTGTTTCCGGTGGTAGCGGTAGAGCTGGAGTTCTATCTGGTGGATAAAAAGCGTGATGCCGAAGGCTATATCCAGCCGCCGTGCTCGCCGGGCAGCGAAGAGCGCAACCGGCAAAGCCAGGTCTATTCAGTCGATAACCTTGACTGCTTCTCTGAAGTATTAAACGACGTCGACAGGCTCGCTAAACAGCAGGGCATCCCGACCGATGGCGCGCTGGCTGAGGCCTCGCCAGGCCAGTTTGAAATCAATCTGCATCACACCCGCAACGTTCTTAGCGCCTGCGATCACGCTATACAGCTTAAACGCCTGATCCGCCAGACCGCAGAAAATCACGGGATGAACGCGACTTTTATGGCCAAGCCATACGAGGAATATGCCGGAAGCGGTATGCACGTGCACGTTAGCCTGCTGGACGCCGCCGACCATAACGCGTTTATTACCGACGACGGAAGCGATTCGCCGCTGCTCAAGCGCGCGCTGGCAGGCATGATCGACCTGATGCCGGCCTCGATGGCGCTACTGGCACCAAACGTTAATGCCTATCGTCGTTTCCTGCCCGAAGCTTTTGTGCCGCTGCAGGCTTCATGGGGACATAATAACCGTACCGTTGCGCTGCGCATTCCCTGTGCCGAAGCGGAAAATCATCGGGTGGAATATCGTGTTGCGGGAGCGGATGCTAATCCTTATCTGGTGGTTGCGGCGGTGCTGGCGGGTATCCTGCACGGTATCGACAACCAGCTGCCGCTACCGCCAGCGGTAACAGGCAATGGCCATCAGGCGGAAGGCCTCCCCCTGCCGGTGCGGCAAAGCGACGCGCTGTATGAATTTGCGCAAAGCTATCCGTTGCAGAAGATGTTAGGTGAACGTTTCGGTTTTGTCTGGCACAGCTGCAAGCACCATGAACTGATGCATTTTGAACGCCTTATCACCGCGACGGAAATTGACTGGATGTTGAAAAACGCCTGAAAGCGTCAGCAAAGAAATGGCCAGCAAGGGGCCAAAAAACTTGTATTCTGTTTTACAGCCAGGCAAAATATGTCCCCTGTAATTGATAACCGGCGTTCAACGCGTCGGTTATTTTTTTTTGCATGAAAATTTTTAAAGAGGCCGGTTCAATACCGGACAGATACACGCTTACAGCGTCATTTTGAGGAAAGTAAAGATGGGTCAACATTTCATTACCCCGGCCGCAGCCGGTAAACATCTGCGCGACGACTACGGCGCAGCGGCAGCGAATCCCTTCACTCCTGCCTGTTTTACCCTCTCTACAATGAAAAGCGCTCGCATAAAGCGAAGTTTCCCTGTGGTTCAGCCCAGAAAGGTTGATGCTATGGGGAGGCTGAATCATGTCGCATAATCCAGCTTCTGCGCCGCAGTCACGCGCGCACCTGAAAAAAACGCTGACTCTGATGCCTGTAGTGATGATGGGCCTGGCTTATATGCAGCCAATGACCCTGTTCGATACCTTTGGCATTGTTTCCGGCCTGACCGATGGTCATGTAGCGACCGCCTACGCCTTCGCGTTGATCGCGATCCTGTTTACTGCGCTGAGCTATGGCAAGCTGGTTCGCCGCTTCCCGTCTGCCGGCTCGGCCTATACCTATGCCCAGAAAGCTATCAGCCCACACGTTGGCTTTATGGTTGGCTGGTCATCGCTGCTGGATTATCTGATCATGCCGATGATCAATATTCTGCTGGCGAAAATTTATTTTGAAGCGCTGGTGCCGGGAATTCCTTCATGGATTTTCGTGGTGCTGCTGGTTGGTTTTATGACGCTTTCTAACCTGAAAGGCATTAAAACCGTTGCCAACTTTAACAGCGTTATTGTGATACTGCAGATGGTAGTGATGGTGGCTATCACCGGTATGGTGATTTATGGCGTGGCGCACGGTGAAGGCACCGGCACGCTGGTCAGCAGCAAACCATTCTGGTCTGAGCAGGCTCATGTTGTGCCGATGATTACCGGCGCGACGATCCTGTGCTTCTCGTTCCTTGGCTTTGACGGCATCAGCTCGCTGTCTGAAGAAACCAAAGATGCGGGCCGTGTTATCCCGAAAGCGATCTTTTTGACTGCCCTGATTGGCGGCGTGATCTTTATCGTGGTTTCCTACTTCCTGCAGCTCTATTTCCCGGACATTTCGCGCTTTAAAGACCCGGACGCGTCGCAGCCGGAAATCATGCTTTATGTGGCGGGTAAAACCTTCCAGTTTGGCATCCTGATTTTCTCCTGCATTACCGTGTTGGCTTCCGGTATGGCTGCACACGCTGGCGTTTCTCGCCTGATGTATGTAATGGGTCGTGACGGGGTGTTCCCGGAGCGTTTCTTCGGCTATATCCATCCAAAATGGCGTACTCCGGCGCTGAACGTGTTGCTGGTTGGCGTGGTGGCCCTCTCTGCTATTACCTTCGATCTGGTAACGGCGACGGCGCTGATTAACTTCGGCGCGCTGGTGGCGTTTACCTTTGTGAACCTGTCAGTGATTTCGCAGTTCTGGATCCGCGAAGGCCGTAACAAGACGCTGAAGGATAATATTAACTTCCTGATACTGCCGCTGTGCGGCGCGTTAACGGTAGGGGCGCTGTGGATTAACCTGGAAGAAAGCTCCATGATCCTGGGTTTGGTGTGGGGCGCGATTGGTCTGCTCTATCTGGCCGCCGTTACCCATCGCTTCCGCAAACCGGTACCGCAGTGGACTGAAGAGCCGATGTAATCGGCCAGCAGTTTGAAAGGGCGCTTCGGCGCCCTTTTTCTTATCATATGCCAGCGGCTGTACTGAGAAAGGGGGCTTCGGCGCCCTTTGTCATTTATCTCCGCGTCAGGAGACCAGCTCGCGTGCATAGTCAAACAGCGCTTTCAGCTGCGCCATCTTCGCCTTATCACCTTCATATTGATTGAACAGCATCTCCAGCTCCTGAATATAATTCTGTACCCGCTCAGGATCCAGCGCCTCACGGCGATGCTGAAGCCAGCGCTTTTGTTCAGCTTCATCCAGCGTGCCGGGGAAATTGCGCGCGCGATAACGGAACAGCAGTTTTTCAATGCGCTTGTCGTTAAAGGTTAAGTCCAGCGCGGGCAGGTTTTCCGGTGTGGTTTGCCGGATAATATTCATCGCGCTGCGATCGGCATCGCTGAAAAAGCCGTCGTAGAGTTGAGCATCTACGTCTTCCGAAGCGGTAAAAGGTTCCGCTTCTGCAAACAGCGCGACTACTTTTTCGCGGATTTCAGGAT
>Ga0153980_1001010_pt1 | contig 12231 bp, 11 predicted proteins | sample TSGA064MetaG_FD_104722 | JGI IMG/M metagenome (GOLD analysis project Ga0153980, IMG submission 104722) | Attine ant fungus gardens microbial communities from Georgia, USA - TSGA064 MetaG | ecosystem: Host-associated > Fungi > Mycelium > Unclassified | place: USA: Georgia, Magnolia Springs State... | reverse complement strand
TTACATTCACAAACCAAGAAATGTACTATTGGGTTGTGGAAATGCTCGCCTATTTCGTGTAGGACAGGCAGGTCCCGTTAATCAGCAACATGTTCATCTGAGAACGTTCCTTAAATTCCAGTGAAGGTTCCATGTATCCAATGTTCCAGGTAATATGATTCTAACATGATCTTTACCGCAAAGCACAGCGGATATTAGAGCTCTGAGTGATCACGCAAAAGTTCCCGTTGAGCTTCAGCTTCGTTCATTTTGTTGTTTAGTTCAGATATCACTGGTTCCTGCGGAGTGAGCTCAGGTGCCTAATTGAGACATAAGACATCGACCGCATGCCACGTTTCAAAAGTCTCACCACTTTGGAGCCCAAACTTTGGAGTACCTCCGGTTCATTTCCCCACTCTTCGATTGTTGAACTCATGGTAAATACAACGATCCCGCCATCAGCAATCTGGTCATGGGTGATGATAGGCTTGTCAAGAATAATACCATTTACTTCCACCGACTTGACATAAGGCATTCTACTTCCTCCATGAGAAACAACAGTAAGCGGCTTGCCATGAGTTTGGCCAGAGCGAGGAGGAAGTTGAATATCAATACGATCAAAGAATGGACTGAAATACGATGAGAAAAACTTAGAGATAGTGGAAGAGTAGGCTCTTACGATCCGACAACATATTCTCCCGAAACAGGATTAACAGGATAGAAACCAAGGGCAGAGAACAGATACCAAGCGCTCATCTGGCCGCAATCCTCATTCTGGAATAGGTTGGTCAGGATCGGATCAGTCGTAGTGAGGATTGACACACCCCAGAGAGACCAACGGGTGTATTATTATAGTTGGAATGAGCAATTTCGCGTACTCGTTCTTGTGTTTTCCAAGCAGCCCCTGAGAGCGCATAAAGGTAAGGGATATGATGGGAAGGCTGACAAAAATAATCAACGGAAAGACACGAGGTAATTATTTCGACACGCACTTCGTTTGTGTGGTCATTATGTCCACCATTGAAATGTTCCTCTAAGCTTCGAACGAATTCCACTTTGCCTCCACGCTTTTCGATCAATTGAGGAATATCGTGCACAACATCGAACGAATAAGCCCATTTATCACCTGATGTACGTCAGGTTCGCCGTCAAACGTCATCGGGTAAACTGATGAAGCTTACCCTCGGTCCATCCCCGGTCTTCGCCTGCCCAGGTATCATCGGCATTTCTAGCCTCAAAAAAGCCTGTCTTCTTGTTCCAGAGTGTGAAGGGAGCGCGCCGGGAACGCTCTAGCAGGAAGTTCGCTTCGGGTTTACCAAGTTCTTTCGCAAGGACGTAGGCTGCATAATCATCATCTAATAAAAATAAGAATGGAGGAATAGGTTTTTGGTAACAGACTTACATGCGTAGTCAAGAGTGCGAGACGCACTCTCAGAGTGCAAATCGTCAGCAACCCATCCTTTCCCCTCGACATTATAAGACGTTGACAGGCCAGCTCGAACTTCGTAGTCAACAAACTGCAACATCCAGTAAGATCATGAAAGCGACCAAAACGAATGATGACAGAACCTCTTCTCTATCACCATACTGGGTTGTCGCATCATTCCTAGGGGGCACGGTTGCATCCTTCCATACAGCTTGCCAAGCAAGCTCCTGATCAAATCCAGTAACACTTTTCTTGACTGCTTCTGCAATGAGGGAATCGGCATGAGTCCCAATCATGATATTAGTCTCAGCAATGTTCTTCCACATCGGGAGCCAACCACTCTGAACCAAAGTCAGTAAAATCCGAGATCGAAGAGATAGACGTGTACTTGTTGATAGTCAGCTAGCATGGAATTGACAAAACCAGGTATACGTTCGGGAGAGAATAGAATCTGCCACGCCCATGCTGCACGGAAAGTATCCCAAATCGAATAGCCAGTGTATGATCCCTCTCCATATTCGATGCGATGAATCTCGCTGTCGTATGCTGACCAGTATTGCATATACTCGTGCTGCTCACTGGGGTATTGGAGTGTACGAGCGACAGCAGTGTAAAATATTTCTTTCTCCACATCACTTGCACCTTCGACTTTGAATCCATCTAATTTCTCTGCCCACTGTCTCCTCACATTTGCAGCTGTATGTTCTAATGTCCCAATCATCAATCCGTTGCTATCAGTCATATCTGATATGATATCAGGTATTTCAAGTTCAAGGTTCTTCCGAGCCTGGTCGATGGATATGAATGAAGTGCCTACCCGGGCTGAAACAATGGAAAGTTTCTGGGGAGACGGGGGAAAGAATGCATAGGCGCCAAGAGGTCCACCAACACCATGGTGTACGTTTCGTTGGACTTCACCATTTTTGATAATGCCGTGCCATGCAAATTTGGTATTAAATCGTATGCAGAAGAATCCATGAAAATTGTCGGCAGGGTCGCGACTAGAAATGGGTGTGATGATATCGTCCTGGCGTTCTGTATTGTAGCCACAGATTTCTTGCTGCTCTGGAGAAATGACAGCAAAACCTTCTGGTTGGGTTCTGTTAGAGGGATTAGAACCCCGGATGGACGGCCGGGCGACATCAACGTAAATGTAGGGAGAGTCGATGACATTGGCAGTGTTAAAACGGATACGAAAATGGGCAGCACGGGAGGCTGGAAGACTTGAATTAGCAGTAGAGTTTGAAAACCAAAAGATGATAACGGACTAGAAGATTGCTCAACCAGAATATGGCCACCCTTATTATCAGATAGCTCAACGGCATAGTACGAAGGGCTTATGATCTCCTCTCCTGCCTCCTTGAAACGGGAATCCAAAGGGAGACCACGTTTTTGAAATTGCCACTCAATCCCCGCAGCGTTGCCCTCCAAAGCAACTCCAGGAACGATTGCAATGCTTCCACTTTCGCCCATCCAGATGGCAGGCTGACGGGTGGCCTGGAATCCGTGAATCTTATTGCGGGTTGTCACATTGTATGGAGTCGCAGACACGTAGTTTTCTTGTGTCTGTGCAACCCATCGCGTCATGGCATACGGTGAACCGGTTGAGGGTATCATTCCGCCTGAACCATTGGGGCTATCACCTCCGTTCCCTATGAGGCTGATAGCACTTCAGCAAGGGGATATAAGTACAGGAACATGCTCTCACAGGTTGACATGATCGACAGCTTCGCTCTGTGGGATCCGATGCTGAGGAAACGGTAGCAAACGGCCGGTCGATGTTTTGTCGGGTGAAAACGTGTAGGCATTGGTGAGAGACGCAACCAGGGTACTAACGAGGGCTGTCCTGGTTTTCATAACTGTTAAAACATCAACAAAGAGGGCGACAATTATTTTGACACAACTGATTTCGTCATATGACGGTGTAACTTCACGACCCGGTTGGGTCAGAAAAGCGATTGAATGTTACCTCAATCTCAGAAAGTCCAACTGTGCTCCGGACATGTGCCAAGTTTCCATATGTCGTTATACTCCTGGCACTGGTCTTATTGGTCTTTTTTTTAATCAACAATTTATAACATGGTGTGCGTACACAGCCTGCGGTAGTCTACTGACTACGGAGGCTCAGTGCCTCTGATGAATATACAAATCAAGTCAAACGGAGGAGACAAACACAGAACAGGAGAGAAGCAGAGAAAAATATAGGGGAAAAGAGGCAGCACACGGCTGGAGACGAGGAGGGTAGCAGAGCATGACCAAATGAAGCTCCATACGTCAGGGTTTGCAGTTGAAGAGAGGGGACAGAGTGGGGAGTGTATTCACAGTATCTTTGAAGAGCTATGGGGGCTCTCTGGGTGGTGTGAAGGCAAATGCCGTGGGATTGGATGTAAGAAACTTGATGAGGTCGCCTAAGCACAGGGAGGATAGCGTCATTCGGTTTTCTGTGAACCTGGGGCACTCTGTAAGTATATGAGTTCTGGTCTCGAGGTCTAATTCGCCGCACGAGCATGGGATTGGCTCTTGGGGGCGAAATCTTGCCCTATACTCGCCAATAGGGGCGTGGTTTAGAATTGTCCTGGTGGCTCGCACAAAAGGTGATAGTAACCGAAGAGGGATAGCCATGATCCCCCTTTTGCGTACGTTGGTCGGGATTCGTCGCGTTTGTTCATCAGGAAGTCCCATTCCCTGGTGTCACCTTTGGTAAAGTCTGTGACCCACTCTTCTGGGCGGTTTTTGCTGTTTTTTTGCCTCAACATGTCGTATGAATCTTGTATCCGTTCCTTGGTTGGGTAATGGTAGCCTCTCAGCCGCTTTGCTTGGATACTCCCAGAAGTGGAGGCTGCCTTCAGGGTGAGTCTCGAAGGATGAGTTTAGCTATTGCGGTGGAGTGCCCCTGGCCTGAGTAAACGTGTCGACCGCACATCTTGCAGTCGGGAAATCCCTAGATGTGGCATCACTATGTCGCACACGCATGTATGGATTGCAAGACAAGACTAGTTTTTGGGGGAATTGCTTTGTTGAGAACAAAGCTAAGGAATTAAGCTAACGATTATCTGTTTAAATAAAATCAACAATTTATAATGTGGGGCTCAGTCTGTAATTAATAAGTAAAGACCAGAAAAATTCTAGGTATTTACTATTCCATAACTGCCAACGAGCCCCGTGTATTAAATTGTTGAATTTTTTAAAAAAGTACTATTACATTATGTTTAAAACATTACTTGATGTTTCTATCTTTAACAGTGTTTGTGAGAGGGGAAAATTAGTATTAGTCAACATTGCTTCAATTGAGCTTGCTTAAATATCTCTTCAATAAGTAGCTGGGATTACACACTAAATCAAGTTCATCAGCAATATCAGAAAGATATAATCCTTGTCCCTAATTCCAGCAAAGAATGGGCAAAGTCGGGTCCAGGACAAGTCATAAACATCAATGAAGTTGGAATACCAAGGCTGTACGACAACGCTATCACATTCCTAGGCTCGAAGTCGCCCGGAACGATAATCTTAACAATCATGTCAACACCTATGCTTAAAAGTATGTACAGAATTGCTTACAAGGTCAATTGTGATTTCCGGAAATGCTTCATCAAGGACTACCATGAACGAGTGCTAAGTTCTATAGACAAATGCTGTGGCAAATAAACACACTTTGTCTATTGGCTTCCAATTCAGGAGGAACCTCTCCGTTTTTGTTGGTGGAAGCAAAGTGGACAATCTTCAGACACGAGGTCTCTTCGTTGTTGCGTACATAAACAACCATTTGAAACAACTGATTGATCTATGTGTTTTTGAGCTTCATTATCACCACGAAGAAGAGAGCATCATGTACTTCGTCCGTGTTCACCAGGATGCAAACTGGTTGTGCCTTCAGCCTTACCATGGCTTTGGCTATCGAGTCGCCCCATTGATACGTCTTATGCCACTTGTGAAGCGACGGATATTGGTCATAGGTCCAATAAAGTAGGCGCAGAACTGTCGACTTATTCTGCATCATGACGTACAAAAATGCGATCCCAATGAAATACGCCGCAAAATAGCTATAGATAGACTGAATCAGAGAGTCCAGGTTATTCAGCGAAAGCATTACCCAAAAGTTTTTGGGTTCGTCGCGATGTTTCCGGCGGCGGACACACACATTATCAATATTGCAGAGAAAATGGTGCATAGAGATGTCCGCCTGGACCGTTTCAATCGCCCACGACTGTATTTCAACAGGAGGAGGGCAAGCGGAAATTGTGACATTACCGTCAACCACACAAATCCAAACCTGATCAAATTGTATCCGTTACTACTTAAAGATATTGGATAATTTCACCCACATTAAGGAGACGACATCAAGTCGACCATCAGCGCTGGCGTACAACAGGGCGCAGAGTGCTGCAAATGAAAGGATAGAAACGTAGGGAGCTTTGGTGGCGGGCAAAACCTTGAAAAATGTAGCAGGGAGTGCTCTGTCACGTGCAAGTTGCTCAAAGAGTTCACAAGAAGCCATGATGCCTAAGTAGTTAAACTTGTCAGACTCCTTGCTTGCTGGATAAATCCTTGTTTTACCTGTAAGTACACCACCACACAAGACAATGACTGCGTCAACCACTACCAAGATACGAAGCCACCGTCCCGCTGCCTGGATTGAAAATTGGAATTATTGTAACCACACAGGATTAGAATCTCAATTTAATTCACCATAAGTCCAAGGGCACTCAGCACATTGGCTCCGGACAAAATCACTTCCAGAGGCACAACCGCCAGCACCAGGACCATGATGATGCTATTTAGGGCAATCGCCGAAAGGTGTAGATTTCGCAAGACTTTCGAAAACTGATTGTCACTGATGCGCGCAACATAGGCTGGGCAGCCTGGGAACCAAGTACTTGAATTATAAGATGTGACGAAGGCCATGAAAGACATACATTCAAACCCAGTCAGCCCCAGCATACCTAAACTAAAGCCGTAATAGATCTGTTTGAGAATTTCGGAAACGCTTGTACTATGTCTCGCCAAGCCAAGGTGCCAATTTTCCTTGAGTTGGCCGTTGCCACTGCGACCCCAATGAACCACTGCAGAGATGATGAGGATGGTCACCGTGAGGATCTAGCAATAGCTGATACTTGGTTTGAAGCTTGTAGTATTAGAAAACGTACGTGGAAAGAAAGAACGGATAATGCGATCCTTGCGCTATCTCGCAGTCCAGAGAGACTGATGCAGATGAATAACAGGAAGACGATAGCAGCACCAACCCAGTCTGGGAATGGAAGTACAACTTCACCAGCGAGATAAGCCGAAGCGGTGGCGGCTGACACAACCGAAGTTGAGGCGAAGTCCAGCGTCAACAGCGAGGCGGAAATAATAGCCATAAGTTTAGAAGAAATATTCAGACTGCAGAAAACTTTTCACAATCCTTCAGTGATCACAGTCGCATGATACTCACAAATAAATGTATGGACCACCGCCAATCGGAAGTGCATCAGCCAGCTCTTCCATGATTGGTCTCCACAAGAAAAGGATGAGCGTCGCGACGCTCAACGAAATCGGGGAACTGAACAAAATCTTATTTGAGGCGCATTTGACGTGCTCAAGAAAACCCACAATACACCTCCGACGGCGACGACAGGAGGAAGAGCGTAGAATATGCTTCCGAGAACAGCATTCCCAGCGAGTGCGCTGGCTGTGAATTGTCCCAGAACTTGACCGTTTCGTGTGGCCTGTACACCTGATTCGCCTAAAGCTGTATCCCGATCCGAGAGGGAAAGGCGCTCCATTCTGCCCCAGCCTGAAAATTCAAAAGCATTGGGCAGATATAGAAATCTGGGAGGCAAGTAATCGGATTTAATTTGGGGCCTTCTCACTCGACGGTATATTACCGCAGTCCGTGAGGATGCGAAAGAGGGGGGAGGGTGAATTCCAGGACTGGAGATCATGTCAAGCCTGAATGATGAGCCGCACAGATATAAATAGGTGACTTCCATCTGAGAAATCTGAGATCACAAATCTTTTCCATGCCCTGAGTCTCCAGATGTCGTGATCCGGGAAAGCTGGGCCACCAGAGTGACCCGTAACGGTACTCGTAGCCCCATCTACCCTCCATCAAAATACATCAAAACACGGGCCATACTTGTGAATCACTGATACCGTGATGGACACCTTAGTTCCCCTGGATGCAAAGTTCAGCTCATGTACCACCACATCCCCCCCTGAGCTGCAGTGCTCCACTCAGTACACCACTTTTGTCAATTTTTACACAATAAGTATCTCAGACATCACAGTTAATTGTAGATGGCTGAGGGATCAATGTAATAACCAAGATATATATATAACCATAAATTGTGTTCATATACTGCATAGTATAAATTGTTGAGCTAGAAATGATATATGCAACTGAAGACTGGGCCTGTTTGTGCTTGGAGCTATCTGCTCTGCAGATGCAATTGCAAGTGGGTCCATACTAATGTCAAAGTTAAATGATGTCTCCAGTGCATTAGTAACTGCACCCACTTAGGTTGTGCTGATCTATGGGGAAAGCTCCCACTCTTTAGATGGTGGGATGTATTGAAATATGAACAGAGGTGTCACAAACTTTATTCAGACCATAACTCCAGGAATCCTCAACCAATTTTGACAATCTAAATGGCCACTGAAAGCCTTTAAGAAGACTTTTTCAATGATACCAAAAACATCTCAAATTGATCAGTATTCACTGAGTTATCAGGAGATCAGTAAGTGACCTCCAAGGTACTAAACACTAAATTGCTGATATCTCAGGAACCACTAGACATAATTGTTTGCTTCACCATTCATTGTAAAGCTCTCTTCAATAGGCTTCTTTTGGCCATAAATAGACCCCAAGGCAATAAGATCCCATAGAGATACAAGATCCTCAATGTTTGCACATGACATTGATCTTATCATAACTTGGCAAAATGGCTAAGTCATTATTTACTTTACTTTTTTTTTCTTTTATTTTATTTTCTTATTTGGACTTACTATATAAGAAAGGAGTATAGGAAAGTATCACATGATATGTCATATAACAGGGTAACATCACATGAATAAAGTCATATAATGAGTGTGGAAAAGTAGTACACAGACTATGTAGTAGTTGTATAAATAGTGTATAGGAATTGAACAAGAAAATGAGAATTTTATCAAGTTCTCCTTGTCAACTCAGACTAGGAGTGGTTCTAAGATATCTCAGTCTAAGTTTTTACAGATCTATTATTCATAGATTATCATCTGTTCTTGAATAGAACAAAGAACTGTTCTAAGATAGTTAGGTTATTTCTATTTCAAGAACAATAGCACTTCTATATATAGAACAATAGATAGTGAACATATAATAGTCTATCCTGGTGTATAGACTATTACTATAAGGGGAACACTTAGAGGTATTACCTTAATAAGCTAAGTAGAGATCCTGGAAGCTAGTATAATATTTGAGTAAAAATAGATCTACCCATATAGGCTGTTATATATACTATAATAGGTGGTCTGTGCACAATTACATAAACACTAACCAATAATACCACAATGTTCTTATATAGTTAATTAGGTATTATCATGACAATATAAGACAGGAAAAGTATAAAAGAAAATGGGAACATGATGTAGAAGATATACTTAGTGTTATATACTAGAAAATTTGGTATAAATCAATATTTATATTCATTTTCTTTATTATTATTATTGTTTACCTCCTATAGGAGTATCACATTTCAGACTAGAGATATTATATTTCAGACTGGTTCCTTCTGTTACAAACTTCATTTGGACCATAACTCTGGGAATACTTGACTTATTTCAACAATCTAAATAGCCACCAAAAGCCCTAAGAAGACCTTTCAAACAGTACCAAAAATATCTCAAAGCAATCAGTATTCACTGAGTTATTAGTAGATCAGTCAGCAATCACCAAGTTACCATATACTAAATCACTAATATCTTAGGAACTGCTTAACATAATTGTTTGCTTCAATAACCATCATGAAGCTCTCTTCAATGTACTTCTTTCGGCTATAAATAGACCCCAAGGCAATAAGATCCCATGGAGATACAAGGTCCTCAATGTTTGTACATAATACTAATCTTTATCTATAAATTATCATCTGTTCTTGAATAGAACAAAGGACTGCCCTAAGATGGTTAGGTTATCTTTATTTCAAGAACAATAGCGCTCCTATATGTGGAACAATAGGTAGTGATCATGTTGTAGACTATTCTAGTACACAGACCACCACAATCATATATTTAAGGACTGTATGTCTAAGGATAAACTTCAGACTTAACAACATCTTTGCTACTTGTCTAACTTTGCTTTTTTAAACACTTTGATTATCAAATCAAGCAATCACAAATTAGTAAGTGGCCATTTGCGATATAAAGTCTTAATATCATAAAGCCACTTTCCCTATATTCTTGTAGTACTCTCTGCTATATAACTCCCTACTCCTGAATTTACCTCTCTCTCAGATGACATTCTACTATTCCAAAATAAGTGACCACACATATGACAGAAGATTGAGGCATAGTGCATAAGCTGAGGCCAAGGTCATTTCACTCCTGTATTATTGTTGTACTCACTCTAGACCAGTTGTAAAACCACAGAACTAGAGAGCAACATCTTTCATTTTACTTAGTAGTGTGTTCCACTCTTCAACTCCACTCATTGTGTCACTTTCTGGAACCCAGAGTATGCACTTATAGTATATTCATAGTAATTTACAGTATATTCTAGTCTTTCTATACTACTATCCCCTTTTAACTTGACACTTAGCCCATAGATACTGAGCTTACCTAATAACTAAGTGTATCCCTAGGGTGTTCCCTTACAATCACAATTATATATATAAGAACTGGAATTAAACCTCAGACTTAATAATATCTTTTGTTGTTTGTCTAACTTCACTTTTTTGAGCTATTTTATTATTAAATTAATCAATCACAAATCAGTAAGTAGCTATTTGTAATAGTTGTAAGGGTGTTGGATGACTATCTAACTACTCTAAGTATTAGTAATGAGAGCAGACCTAAGATAAAACAATAAATAGCCTAGAAATTCCAATCAATGTTGGAATAAGATATTCTACTATATATTTACTAGTATATATACTATACTAGGCAGTCTGTGCATGTTGCCAAGTGATCACATAACTCACACACTAATAACTAAATTATCTTATAAAACTATCTAGTACTGATAGAAGATATAAACAAGGGGAAGGGGATATAGAGAGAATGGTCACACAAATCTTGTATAATAACTTAGCCTGAGATGACTTAATCACCCTCCAAGTCTGAGTTAATAAGAAGAACTCAATAGAGTCCTCATTTGATTGCTATATACTACTTATACATATTCTGTATTTACTTTTATTTATAACATTCCATGTATCTTCTTTGAGTTATTTCCTCTCATATGTCCATCGATTTCCTAATTAAAGAAAAAAAAAAGAGATATAATATAAATAATAACCTAGCTATTTGGCTAAGTTATGATACTATCTCTCTCTCAAGTTCCTCATCCCAAGGATTTTTTCAACTTATAATAGGGGTTACAAATGTTTTCTATTTTATCATTATTTTCTTCTGTCCACTCCTTTATTTCCAAGTTTTCTTGTTCAGTTTCCTCCTTTTCCTTCTTTATTGTTTCCATTGTTCTTCATTCTCTTACTCTTCCTCTTTTCTATCTTCTCCAATTTCTTTCTAATCTTACCCAGTATTTCTTGTCATACTTCTTATCTGACCATCCAAATAATTTTCTTACTGTAAACCTTCCTAGTAGTTCTTTCCTTCTAAAGATCCCTTCTTCTCTTTCTTATTTTCTGATATCTTCTATATCTCTTCTATACTCCTTTTCAAACTCCTCTATTGCCTTCTTTGCATTTTCTAGATTTCCCTTTTCTTTTCAAGTATCTGACTCTACTGTAAATCTCTTCCATCATACCAAATACTTATCCTTTCCTTTAATCCATCACTTATTCAATATCCTCTCAACCTCCTATTTCTCTTCTCCCTTGATTATGACTGGAGCTGGTTGCTCCTTCCTCTATTCCTCTACTTGCCCTATGTATCTATGTATTCTACTAACATCTACTACTGGATGTATCCTAATTGTGCTAGGTAACTCCAATTCAACTGTATTTGCCAATATGATTTTCTTTACTTTATAAGGGCCTACAAACCTTTCCATCAGCTTTTCTGTCCTTCTACCAACCATTTGGTATTTTAGATCTTTGGTGCTAAGCATCACCAAGTCTTCTACTTTATACTCATTGACTTTTTCTTTCTTTCTATTTGCATATTTCTTTATCTCCTCCTATGCCTTCTCTAGTACTGCCTTAGCTTCCTCCTAAATTTCTTTTATCTTTGCTACAAATTTCCCTGCTCTTTTATATCTTCTTTTCTTTTTTACTTCAAACTTTATCCTAGAATCTTGTCCATAGTTTGCTTTGAAGAGCAATGTCTTCATACTAGAGTATGTTTTATTGTTATATACAAACTCTACTGTTCCTAACCAGTCTGGCCATTGCTCTTGCCTATGGTTGATAAACATTCTTAAGTACTGTTCCAACTTCTGGTTAACCCTCTATCTGTTCAAGGGTAGAATGCTATTGATATCTTGTTTTCAATCCCCAATATTCTATTTAACTCTCTCATTAACCCTGCTGCAAACTAGGGTCCTCTATCTGAGATGATACTTTTGGGTAACCTATGCAACTTCCACACGTTATCTCTAAACAACCTAGTTAAACCTTCTACCAACATTCTTTCCATAGTAGAAATAAAATAAACCATTTTTGTTAATCTATCTACTACTACTAAGATTAAGC
>Ga0153980_1001007_pt1 | contig 12238 bp, 13 predicted proteins | sample TSGA064MetaG_FD_104722 | JGI IMG/M metagenome (GOLD analysis project Ga0153980, IMG submission 104722) | Attine ant fungus gardens microbial communities from Georgia, USA - TSGA064 MetaG | ecosystem: Host-associated > Fungi > Mycelium > Unclassified | place: USA: Georgia, Magnolia Springs State... | reverse complement strand
TCAGCACGGTCATATCGAAAGGTGTGGTTGTAGCCCCTTCTTCATTAAAACCATGCACATGGAAGTTTCGATGATTGTTACGCTGATAAGTGAGTCGGTGAATTAAGCTGGGATAACCGTGGAAAGCAAAGATCACCGGCTTGTCGCAGGTAAATAAGGCATCAAATTCAGCCTCGGATTTACCATGTGGATGTTGTTCTTGTGTCTGCATTGCAAGCAGATCAACGACATTCACAACGCGAATGCGTAAGTCGGGCAGATAGGCGCGTAATAAATCGACTGCTGCCAGCGTTTCCATTGTTGGTACATCGCCAGCACACGCCATAATGACATCGGGTTCACCCGCACTACTGGCCCATTCCCATACTCCCATGCCGGCTTCACAATGAACAATCGCGCTATCCATGTCCAGCCACTGAGGTGAAGGCTGCTTACCGGCAACAATCACATTGATGCGGTCCCAGGTACGCAGACAATGATCACCTACCCACAGAAGCGTGTTGGCATCCGGCGGAAGATAGATTCGTACTATGTCGGCTTTTTTATTGGCGACGTGATCGATGAAGCCCGGATCCTGATGACTGTAACCGTTATGATCCTGTCGCCAGACGTGGGAAGAGAGCAGGTAATTAAGCGATGAAACAGGCTTCCGCCAGCCCAGTTTACGCGTCACCTTGAGCCATTTCGCGTGCTGGTTAAACATTGAATCAACAATATGGATAAAGGCTTCGTAGCAGTTAAACAGCCCGTGGCGGCCAGTAAGCAGGTAACCTTCTAGCCACCCCTGACACTGATGTTCACTAAGAATTTCCATCACCCGGCCATCACGGCCTAGTTGTTCATCATAATCTTTGAGAGGTTCCATCCATGTACGGTCAGTGACATCGAAGACCGGTGAGAGACGGTTAGAAGCCGTTTCATCCGGGCCAAACAGGCGAAAGTTATCCTGGTTGCGTCTGAAAATCTCGCTAAGATAACGGCCAAACAGTTCAGTCGCCTGACCACTGGTGCTGCCGGGTTGACCAATCTCAAGCGCAAAATCATAGATGTCGGGAGTCCTGAGCTCGCGTCGCAGACGCCCCCCATTTGCATAAGGAGATGATCCCATACGTTTGTTACCCACGGGTACTAGCGCCCGCAGCTCGGGTTTAAGCCTGCCACTTATGTCGAACAATTCATCTGGCTGATAACTGCGCATCCAGTTTTCAAGTATCAGACGATGCGATTCGTCCTCCCTGCACGCAGCAACGGGCACCTGATGCGCGCGCCAGAAGTCCTCGACTTTATTTCCATCAACTTCCTTTGGCCCGGTCCATCCTTTAGGGCTGCGAAGGACAATCATGGGCCATCGTGGAACGGCCATAGGTTCACTCCCGTTGCGCGTTTCATCCTGAAATTCAGCAATGCTCGTGAAAGCCACATCCAGCGCCTTTGCCATTTGCCTGTGCATATCGGCAGGTTCATGGCCGCAGACAAATAGTGGTTCATAGCCATAGCCGCTGAAGAGTTGCTTCAGGTCTTCATCACTGCTGCGTCCCAGGATGGTAGGGTTTGCGATTTTATAACCGTTAAGATGCAGAATGGGTAATACTGCCCCATCACGCCTGGCATTGAGGAATTTGATACCGTGCCAGCTAGCCGCCAACGGGCCGGTTTCTGCTTCTCCGTCGCCTATAACACAGGGCACGATAAGGTCCGGGTGATCAAAGGCCGCTCCGAAGGCGTGTGACAGCGAGTATCCCAGCTCTCCCCCCTCATTAATGGAGCCTGGAGTCTCTGGCGCTGCATGACTGGGTATACCGCCGGGGAAAGAAAACTGTTTGAAAAGACGCTGCATTCCGGCTTCGTCTTCACTAATGTGGGGGTAAACTTCACTGTAGCTTCCCTCAAGCCATGTGTTTGCTACCATCCCGGGCCCACCGTGGCCCGGGCCACAAACATACAGCAAATCCAGATCGCGCTGACGGATAATTCGGTTCAGATGGGCATAAATGAAGTTCAGGCCAGGAGTGGTACCCCAATGTCCCAGCAATCTGGGTTTAATGTGCTCAGGCAGAAGGGGGTTGCGCAACAGCGGGTTGCTCATCAGATAAATCTGCCCCACCGAAAGATAATTCGCAGCACGCCAGTATTTATCCAGCAGTTCCAGCTCATTGGTCAATGATTCCTGAGTCATTATCTTTCCCTTCAAATGTGTCATTCTTTAACCCTAATAGAGGATCGGAGATGACGCGAATGCGGGTGTGACTGATTCATAATTATTGAGCCCCTGGAGCGTGAGGATAGGTTGATGGAGACAAGCGAACATGAATGACCGAGGAAATGAGTATCTGCATTAGCATGTTCAGAGGCCTGGCTTCTGAACATGCTACCTATCTTAATTACTCTTCTTTGAAAAGAGCTGACTGGCCGTATCTTTTATCACCTGTGATGTCCCGCGGTCACCTTTTGACATGGATGACATGAAGGCTTTCGCCTGCTTAAAAGTAATGTGGGGCGGAAGCGGTGCTATTTCCGGATCAGTTTTAACTTCGAGGACAACCGGACGATCTGCGCTTAACGCACGCTGCCATGCACTGGCAATTTGCTCAGGGTCATCAACGTAAATGCCTGTCAGCCCCAGAGAGGCTGCAAATTCTGCGTATTTTACATCCGGTAGCTCTTGTGTGGCATCAAAACGGGGATTACCCTCCATTACGCGCTGCTCCCACGTCACCTGATTCAGATCCTGATTATTGAACACGCATACAATCAGGCGCCCATCAGACCACTGCTTCCAGTATTTCTGTATAGTGATCAGCTCCGCCATATTATTCATCTGCATAGCACCATCCCCCACCAGAGCAACCACCGGCCGTTCTGGATGCGCGAACTTCGCCGCTATGGCATAAGGAACTGCGGCTCCCATACAGGCGAGCCCGCCCGAAAGCGTGGCACGTTGCCCTTGCTTAACGCGATAGTCGCGAGCGAACCAGTTAGCGCAGGAGCCCGAGTCCGACGTCACGATTGCATTGTCAGGTAGCTGCGGTGACATTTCCCACACTACCCGTTGAGGGTTCACAGGGTTTGCCGGCGCAAGGGCACGTTCCTCCATCTGCTTCCACCACGCCTGAATCTGTACAGCGATATCCTCTTGCCAGCTACGGTCTTCTTTATGTGTAAGCAAAGGCAATAATGCACGAAGGGTTTCTGTTGCATCACCATGGAGATTGACCTCACAGGGATAGCGCAGTCCGAGCATGGCGGGATCGATATCAATCTGGACGGCCCGCGCCTGGCCTTCTTCTGGCAGAAACTCCGTCCAGGGGAATCCGCTACCGATCATGAGCAACGTGTCGCAGTTTTGCATAAGTTCCCACGAGGGTTTTGTGCCCAGTAGACCAATTGAGCCCGTAACAAAAGGCGCATCGTCCGGCAGTACATCTTTTCCGAGCAGGGCTTTAGCCACGCCTGCACCCAGGATATTTGCTGCCTGTACCACTTCTACCGCAGCATTCCGCGCGCCTGAACCTATAAGGATCGCGACCTTTTTACCTGCGTTCAGTATCTCAGCTGCGCGCGCCAGATCGGCCTCATAGGGGAGCACCTTAGGTCGCTGATAACCACGGCCTGAGTGCGTGAAACCATGGAGGTGTTGAGGCGGCTGCCATTCTTCATCCTGGATATCTTTAGGGATGATGAGGACAGCCACACCGTTCTGCGCTTTAGCAATACGTACACCCCGGTCGATAAGATGACGCACCTGAGCGGGAGACGCCGCTTCCTGCACGAAATTAGCCACATCTGAAAAAATCCGATCCAGATTCATTTCCTGCTGATAGCTCGCCCCTCTGGCTGTTGATTCTGCCTGACCAGCAATCGCTAATACGGGGGCATGATCCATTTTTGCATCATACAGTCCCGTCAGCAGATGGGTTGCCCCGGGCCCCCCCGTGGATAAACAAACGCCAATTTCTCCGGTGAATTTGGCATGGCCTGCAGCCATAAAAGCAGCCATTTCTTCATGGCGAACCTGAATGAACTCAATTCCCTCTCCTTTTTTATCCGCGCGTTGAATAGCGCCAAGCACGCCATTGATGCCGTCGCCCGGATAGCCGTAAATGCGCGTCACGCCCCACTCTTTCAGGCGCTGAACAAAAAAGTCACTGGTTTTCATTTTCATCATTACCTTCCCGTTAAAGGATGCTGCGAACTAAAAGGATAGCCAATAGGGTCGAGTCAGGGGGCGCTGGCTAAATTCGGCTTTAGGCATTAAACGAAGCAAACCCGCAACCGGAGACTCCCTTTAACTTTCGGGGGAAGTGAAAAGAATGCTTTTACATGCCTACTACATCAGCGGGTTACAATTCAGAAGGTAGAGCGTATGCCTTATAGGGTATTTCGCGAAAAAGTACCCGCCTCCGCTTAGGCGTGTAGGAATGTACGAATGATGTAATTCTGTATCCACTGTTTGCCTGAAGCGGATCTTATGTAATATTCCGCCGGAATCTGCTTCAACAAGGTTAATGATGGACCAATGCAGTACAGTGAGTTACAGGCTGAAATGGAGCAGTGGCCTTTTGCTATTGTCCGCAGATGCGCTTATTGAAACGCATAATTTTTAGGCTTCACATGAGCAATATTGGGAATAGGTGATACACCTCACGGGCGGTATGACAAGACTGGATTAATCTTAACCTTCGCGATTTTTTAGATACAATTTTAAGTATATTTATTTTCAGGACTCAGGCTATGTATAACAAACTGAAGATTGCCGCCGAAAAATTAGGTGCAATGCTGAAGACGAAAAGGCTGACAATCACTACAGCAGAATCCTGTACGTCTGGATGGATAGGCTCATCACTGGCAGCTGCGAAAGAAAGCACCACCTTTTATAATTGTGGATTCATCACTTATACCGACCATGCAAAATACAGGGTTCTGGGCGTCGCGGAAGAAACACTACGGCTTCATTCAGCTGTAAGCGAAGCTTCAGTTAAAGAGATGGCCTGTGGAGCTAAGCGCCTTTCTGGTGACGATATTGGAATTGCCGTTAGCGGTTATGCAGGGCCGGCAGGTGGAACAGATGGTACGCCTGCAGGAACAGTCTGGTTTGCTTGGTGTCTGGAGGACGGCAGCATTCGTACATCCCGGCAAATGTTCTCCGGAGACAATGAACAAGTAGTTTTAAAGGCGAGTTTATTCAGTATCAATGAAATGCAGCGTTTTCTGAAAGAATAAAATGAGATAAGACAACATTGCTCCTGAACAGGAGCTGAATAATATTACAAAATAAAAGGGTGTAACGTATATTCAGTGCGGGAAATGGCTCTTCCAATCTGTGTGCTCTATGATTCAATGAGTGAACACGCTATTAGCCGCAGTAATAAACTTCCTTTACCCTGTGGGGCGGTTTTTTTCTAAAAAAAAGTCCCGCCTAAGCGGGAGCCACAGAGATGACAATACATGGAAACACTGAGTAGCTGACTATTTTTTATATACTAGCAATACTTTTCGTGTCTGCAGTAAACCCTGAAGAATATACGGGAAGTTAATTTAAATTGGGATGATTCTTAATCTTCATTAAGCGCAGCGCATTTTATCAGCTAAGGTTCAGTTTGAGATAAGCGACCTACTCTTGTTGCCAGCCACGTTGGGCATCAGCATCGTTACGCATTCCATGCCATGACAGTGACTCTATACGTTGCCGTCTGAACCAGAAGTGTCAAAGACCTCATTGCATATAAGTACCTACTATTTTCCCGCCTTTATTCAGATTGTTTATGATTTGATGTAAATTAATTTTAAAGCGAATTGATATGATCAACTATATGAAGACTTCCTCCAGAGACCGTAATAATCTTATCGAGCTAGCCATTGGTACGGCTGTAAATGAACTTATAGCCTCAGGCCTGCCGGTTAGTCGTGAAAACATTCTTTATGAACTTGAGAAGATGAAAGCCAACTCTGCCGATTTTTACACCAGGTCGATTACGCTTGAAGCGGCTCAACGTCTCCGCAACCAGTCAAAACAGAATTGTCATGAGTAAATACTCACTGGCATATCAGCTATAGATGACGTAATCATATTAATGGGCAAGCTCATTAACGAAACATTTTAAGACTATCCATGGCAGCTGCATCGATACTTTTAAGTCGCTGGTTCGCCAGGAACCCTGAATTTTACACCTTTCTCTGATGGAGCAGTCCTCAGAAAAAAGCCTCCGCAATGGGAGGCTCAGAGTGCGTTACATCGGGAGACTTCACTCACTCAGGTGAGCGAGGCACGCAGGCAAATTTTCCGATCCTTTATATTATATTCACGGCTTAGCCAGCGTTCCGTCCGGGATTATATCCCCTAAGGACGTTACAAAGCGGGGCAACGTGACGGGCAAAGTCTCTTTGTACTTCCCTGCACAGGGTGTTAACTAAGGCCCTTCCATCTTCATTGATGAGAACGCGTTCCACGTCTTCTTACAGCTCCTGTATATCACTCCGTGAATGAACTGACAGGAGCTTTTCAAGACTTCCAAACAATGACCTGATGAAATTCAGCATGCACTATCCTCCGTAAGGAACGCCCGGGTAGCACGACCCTATTTTTTTGACGGTTTTTTTACAGGACGCTGAGATACGGTTTCGTTTTCAATCGGCGGGACGGCACCAATATCAGTTCCCGTTACCGGGTTTACCTCCGGATCGGAAGCCATTCGTGCCGTAAGCGCATCAACAGCCGCCTGCTGTTTCGCTGGCAGTTGTACGCTGGCCGTTCCGTCGCCATCGTCAACGGCGGGTGACGGATCGGCTATATACCTGAAGTTTTCATCAGAGTTCCAGCTTCCCCTGACCTCTCCGCCAGCGGACATGTTGTAATAAACACCCGCGTATTTTTAAATCGGCGGAAGTTTCCCTGGCGGGAAGTTATTCTGATGGGAGTAAAGCGCCTTTTCGAAGGATATCTGATGTGCGACTTCCCGGGTCATCAGAAATTGCAGCGCGTCCTTCACCCCGGGATCGTCGGTCATATTGATGAGGCGTTCATACAGAATTTTGGTGCGCGCCTCTGCTGCCATGTTGGAACGTAGGTCGGCAGTGACTTTACCAATGCTATCGACATAGGCGGCGGTCCAGGGAACGCTGGCAGAATTCATTAAGGCAGGACCTCCACCATAAAGCAGTGCGGTAAGATGACTGTCGTTACCGTTGCCGGTAATGGTTCGGTACAAATCGCCCTCCTTTTCGGTACCTTCTGCAAGGTCACCTTTAGCGCCCTTGTTAAGCATACCAACCAGCGAACTGATGATCATCCAGATGACTCAGTTCTTCCGTGGCAATATCCATCAGCATGTCCTTGCGCCCAGGATCTTCATCGCTCAACCCCTGAGTAAAGTAGCGGCATGCCGCGGCCAGTTCACCCTGGGGGCCACCAAACTGCTCAAATAATAAATTAGCGAGCCCCGGGTTAGGCCCCGCAACGCGTACCGTGTATTGCAGTTGTTTTACATGTCTGAACATTGCTCACTCCTGTTAACCGGTATATTACGGACGAAAAAATGCCCGCCTTGAGCGGGCAGAAGAACACAGGATTATTTTTTTGCTTCCACACCGGGCGTGGCAGAGCGGATCATAAACTGCTCCGTCACGTCAGGAAGATGCTGCAGGCACCATTCGGCCATGGCGATCTCCTGCTCGCGGATTTGAGTAAAGATGCGTACGCCCTCAGCATCACCAACAAGTTTTGCGGCGGCAATAAGCGACGTATAGCTACCAATTTCAAGGTTCTCGAAAACGTAACCGCTGATGGCGCCTTTCACCACTTCATCATCAGCCATCATGCCGCCCATCGCCTGTCCCATCGCCGACAGCTTGCCCATCGCATCCTTGAGGGTGGAGCTTGATGTGTCGTAACGTTCAATTACTGACTGGACAAGTGCTTGCTGTTCACGCGTTTCTTCAATATGCTGATCGATACGTGCCTTAAGGTCCGGATAATGCTCAAGTCGGCCGGACATTTTTTCCAGCATGCTTTCCGCCTGCTTTTCCATCGCATGGGCATCTTTCACCCAGGCCAGATAGTTCTCTTCATTCGTCATGGTGTACCTCTCAGGTTAGCAATGTCCCCCCCATCCAGACTGCCACCGGGTTAAGGGCCTGGGACCTGATTATTTAACGAAGCCCTTCTTATACGCGTTTCGAGCTTTCATATTCATTGCTACTAATGGGAAAGCGCGAAATGCAGAAATGCCTGGCTCTCACGAACTATTGCTTTTCCGCAATGATGGTCAGCTTTTCATCAGTCGCCTTTTCTTCCTTAAGTGTTTCTGCCAGCAGGCGCGCCGCTTCCTCATATCCAAGCTTGGTGGCCAGTGCATGTAGCGTCCCGTAGGTAGCAATTTCATAGTGCTCGACCTTTTGTGCGGCGCCTATCAACCCGGCATCCCGTACGGGTCCTGCCTCAACCGAATCAATTATTTCCTGTGCTTCTTCAGCCAGGCCCTCAAGGGCATGACACTTCATGCGTTTTATCTTCACGCCTTCAGTACTCTCAACCAACTGATCGATTCGCTCAATCTGTCCGCGGGTTTCTTCAAGGTGCTGCTCAAATGCTGCAATCAGCTTTTCATCCATGGCAGCTCTAGCCATTTTCGGCAGGGCGCGGGTGATTTGCTTTTCAGCACTGTAGATATCTGACAGATCGTGAATAAATAAATCTTCCAGCGTCTTAATCGTCATAATGTTCTCCGGAGATGTAGGGGCATCATGTCTGAATATTATTTAGCATCATCATAAACATTAGATGACTATTTAAAATTAGGAGGAGCATGAAGGCGGAATTAATTGATTAGGAATAATCTTAAGGGGAAAGTGAATGCAATCATTGTAGATTAAAAAATGAAGAAAAATAAGTTTCAGGAAATATTTAAGCCTGCCTCACCATTCGGTGAGGCAGGCTTTGAGGTTCAGCAACTCAGGGTCGCTGACCGGCATTCCCTTGCGTTACCGCCTAGCTGCGGTGGCTGTTCTGTCCACCTTTTTTACCGGCTTCAGAAGCCTTCTCGCGGTCGTTCTGGAAGTTACCGCCACTGTGCTGCCCGCCTTTTTTACCGGCTTCAGAAGCTTTTTCACGGTCTTCGGCAAAGTTGCCGGAATTGCCACGATGCTGAGTCATAATAATATCCTCTTCGTGTTAGAATTTAACACCGTCTCGAATACACTATCTATTTCAGATAGCAGTCCGGTGCGCGTTCCGCAGGATAAATATTAGCAACCAATACAGGAGATGCAAATATTTTTTCGAAAAATAAGATGTGGTCAATCATCAGGTTTCTCACGCTTCGTTAATTTAAGATTAATGATTTAAAATGGTTTCATTTATATCATCAATAACATTCTGATTCGCGGAGATTAATTAAGTTGGCTCCTGACATAGACATCTCAAACTTAACCTGGGGCAGAATAAGAGAGTCAGTCCCCCGCTAAACCTGCAGCGGGGAGACGTTCCTTTTTAATTCATAGCGTTGCGCTGGTGGCAGGCATCCCCGGCACGAGTATCACTTTCCGGCATTCTTCCTGCCTCTTCTCAAATATCTCATACCCACGGGCGGCATCCTCAAGTGGAAGGTGGTGAGTAACGATCTCCTCAGGCTTAAGATGCCCCTGTTCAATCAGGGCAAGAAGATCCGGCAGGTAAGCATGCACGTGCGTTTGCCCCATTTTGAAGGTTAATCCCTTATCGAAGGCATCGCCAAACATAAAGCCATGAATGAATCCTGCATAGACGCCCGGCACGCTTACCGTTCCGCCCCGGCGCACAGCGGCAATACACTGACGCAGCGCTTTGCCACTGCTCCCTTCCATTTTCAGGTTGGTGAGGATGGTTTCAGTCATGCTTCCCTTCGCTTCAAAGCCCACCGCATCGATAACAGCATCCACGCCCCGGTTACCGCGGGTATTTTCGATTATCCACGCCGCAGGATCGTCCACTTTGTCAAAGTTGACGGGAATAACGCCGTAACGATCCCGGGCAAAAGCCAGCCGGTAATCGTTGTGATCAATCATAAATATCTGTTCAGCGCCTTCGAGGCGTGCGCAGGCTGCGCTTAAAAGCCCCACAGGGCCAGCGCCAAAGATGGCAACGCTTGAACCTTTCTTCACCTCTGCATTTTTAACCGCTTGCCAGGCCGTTGGCAGGATATCCGAGAGGAAGAGAACTTTTTCATCTGACAGCGTGTCCGGCACCTTAAAAGGACCTGTATTCGCTTTGGGCACGCGCACATATTCCGCCTGACCTCCAGGGATCCCGCCATAGAGATCGCTGTAGCCAAACAGCGCTGCCGGCGGGGTAATATTCTTGCGATTGAGGGCCGCGCCTTTTGCGCTGTTGGTGTTCTCGCAGGCTGCATACTGGCTGAGGTGGCAGAAAAAACAGTCGCCGCAAGCGATCACAAACGGTATAACCACGCGGTCCCCCTTGCTGACAGCCGTCACTGCCGTCCCGGCTTCGACAACCTCCCCCATAAATTCGTGGCCGAAAATATCGCCATGATGGGTTCCCGGAATTTTACCCCGATAGAGATGAAGATCGGAGCCGCAGATTGCGGTAGCGGTTACGCGAAGAATAATATCATCTGAAGCCTGTAACTCTGGATCAGGCATGGTGTCTACGCTGACTTTATGGGGGCCATGGTAAGTAAGGGCTTTCATATTTTTGCAATCCTTCCTGAGGTATCTCTGCTGGCCCCGGACTGTGAGCGGAGGGCATACCGCTGAAGCCTGAGGCATGGCTGCCTGGATACACGCCGTTATCGATGGAATGCTCAGGCAGCCTAATAGAGCCGCCCGAGAACCCGTTGGTAAAATTTAAAACCATTACAACGTTCCGGTCCCACCGTCGCTACACCAGACCTGACCGGAGGTATAGCTGCTTTCGGGGGAGGCCAGCGTCACGTAAAGAGGGGCAATTTCGGCGGGCTGACTCGGGCGGCCCAGCGGGGAAGAGGCGCCAAATTTTTCTATTTTTTCCTGTGGCTGTCCGCCACAGCACTGCAGGACAGTCCAGTATGGACCCGCCGCGACGGCATTGACCCTTATCCCTTTCTGACCAAGCTGTTTAGCAAGTGATTTGGTGAAGGCGACGATAGCTGCCTTGGTCTGGGAATAATCCAGGAGAATATCGCTGGGCTTGAAGGCCTGAACGGAAGAGGTGTTAATTATTAATGCGCCACGGGGGAGATATTCAAGCGACGCTTTGGTGATCCAGAACATGGCGTAGAGGTTCGTTTTGAACCTGGAGTCAAAATCCTCGGTACTGAGATCGGTTATCGACTCGCAAAACTGCTGACGCCCAGCGTTATTGACAAGTATATCAAGTCCACCCAGCGCGCCAGCAGTCTGACTGACCAGCAGCTGACAGAAAGACTCTTCGCGGATGTCGCCTGGGATCGCGACAACTTTACCGTGCTCTGCCCGGATCAGTTCAACCACTTCCTGAGCATCTTCTTCTTCCGCAGGAAGATAGTTGATGACAACGTCAGCACCTTCGCGTGAAAACGCGATGGCAACTGCGCGTCCGATCCCGGAGTCCCCGTCCGTAATGAGCGCCTTTCTGCCTGCAAGACGTCCGCTTCCCCTGTAGGATGCTTCACCGTGATCGGGACGCGGATTCTTTTTACCGGTCAGACCAGGAAAAGGCTGTTTCTGATGTGCGAAAGGCGGAACAGGATAAGCGTCAGCAGGAGAATGTGTATCTGAAGCGGGAATGCCGTTTGCCTTACTCATTGAAATACTCCTGTTCTCTGAATACAGATAATTAAAGCATAGGTATATATTCCGACTTATGACAAACGACCGGTATATATTGAGATTTGGTCACCAGCAGCGCGCTAGAATAAGCGAAGCCAGAAAGATAAAAAAATGAAGCCTAGCGGGTAAATAATATTGAAATAATATTATTAATGAACGACCAGATTATCTACGTTAAACATTGCAGTCACAGCCCTTCGCCCTTGCATCTTTCTGCAGTAATAAACCAGTCAATTTCAGCGGCAAGTGATTTAGGAAATAAGGACGTTTTCTGCAATCATCCAGCCTACGCATGAGTGCAGATGCTACTGAAGTTCTGAACATAGGTTTCCCTTAAGGTGCATATGCAGAGAAACCAGCAAAGCCCATGCGAAAGGGGCGAGCTCCGGCCCCGGGCTCTTCTGACGTGTCTGTCCGATCAAACTTTCGTGTCCTGTTTTTGCCATGATATACTTTC
>Ga0153980_1001003_pt1 | contig 12272 bp, 14 predicted proteins | sample TSGA064MetaG_FD_104722 | JGI IMG/M metagenome (GOLD analysis project Ga0153980, IMG submission 104722) | Attine ant fungus gardens microbial communities from Georgia, USA - TSGA064 MetaG | ecosystem: Host-associated > Fungi > Mycelium > Unclassified | place: USA: Georgia, Magnolia Springs State... | reverse complement strand
GTTTGGTGCACCCTGGATTTATAAGAAATATGTAGATGAGGTTTTTAATAGCGGATTGCATAGCGCAGAGTTTCTTTCCGGTGACGGCAGAACAAGAGAAGATGCTTCAAAACAATACGGAACCGGAGGGAAAATGCAGGGTAAGAAATTTATGGTTTGCAGTACTTGGAATGCCCCGAAAGCCAGTTTTGGTGATCCTGAACAAAAGCTGTTTGAAGGCAGAACCACCGCAGATGTTCTGATACAAATTACCAGTAACTACCGTTTTTGTGGTGTTGAAATTATGGAGGATTATAACTGCTTCGATATTTTCAAAGACGGTGATATTGCCGGTGACCTAGAAAAATATCCGGCGCATCTGAACAATATGTTCGGAGGGTAAATACATCCGGTTTCGAATTTAAAGCTCTATAAAAAAGCCTTAGAATCTTTGATTCCAAGGCTTTCTTATTCACTTACTAAGTAATGAATATCTTTACTAAAGGTATCGGAATTGATAACTTCCGGTTCTTAGCTCAATATGGGACATGGTGCTACACAAATCACCCATGGACATCTTTTTATTCCCGGAGGAGGGCAGCACGTTTCAGAGCAGGTTAATGCTCCGCCATTGATACTTTTCAGCTGATCTCTTGAAATTTTTTTATAATTTTTCATAATCAAAGAATTTAGGTAAATTAAAATTAAGGCTGGTTTCCACCACCGCATCCGTCGTACGGCATGCATTGCCATTTCCCGCTGATTAAACAAAGTTGGCCACCCGGGCAGTTAATACCACCGCTAATTGCTTTCATTTCCTGTCTTTCGATTTTTTTTAAATTTTTCATAATATTTAGGTTTAGTTCTATCCGAAATTAATAAATTTTCTTTAACCGAGGTGAAATTATCTTAAAAATCTTTATTCATAATATGGTATCTTTTTATGAAAAATAGACATCGGACTATTGATCCTGTAGGTATAAAAGAAGATAGAAGTTGAAAACTTTAAATTTTATTTTTCTGCATCATTTCTTTTCGTCTGCTTTTTTTTAAATTATCACATTGAGTTTGGGAAGATTTACATAAAATAAATAGTAAAATCAGTATTATTGTAATAGAAATAATTGGTGAATTTATGGGGCACTGGGAAATTTTTTTGTTTTTTTTAATCATCGCTTTCGTGTATTCCTCTGTAGGATTTGGCGGCGGATCCAGCTATCTGGCTGTTTTGGCGATGTACAGTCTTCCGTATCAGGAGATACGTTTAACAGCATTGATCTGTAATGTTATCGTGGTAGTAGGCGGTGTTTATATTTATATTAAAAATAAACAGGTTGACTGGAGAAAAATACTTCCCATTACCCTGGTTAGCGTACCTATGGCATACTTGGGAGCCATATTGAAAATCAGTCAGGAAACTTTCTTTTTGATTTTAGGAATCACCCTGGTAATCGCTGCAGTACTCTTATGGGTGAAAACAGACGTGAAGAAAGAAGAAAATTCGGCAGAAGCTTTCAGGCCATCAATCCTTAGAAACAGTTTTCTGGGCGGCGGAATAGGCTTTTTATCCGGATTGGTAGGAATTGGTGGCGGAATTTTTCTTTCCCCTTTACTTAACCTGCTGAAATGGGATACACCACGGAAAATTGCAGCAACTTCCAGCATATTTATATTGGTGAATTCTATATCAGGAATTTTTGGACAAGTGTCAAAATTATCTGTGGATATAGATTATTTCAGAATTCTGAGTTTATGTCTGGCCGTATGTATAGGTGGACAGATAGGTTCCAGAATGTCTCTGAAATGGAATCCTTTAATCATCAAAAGAATGACGGCAGTTCTTGTTTTGGTGGCAGGAATAAATATTTTAATAAAATACTGGTAAATCCGGGTTAAAAAATTAACAATGAAACTAAAAATATTAGCTTTCGGAATAACGAAAGATATTTTCGGAACCTCAGAAAAAGAAATAGAGGTGGATGAAGGACTGAATGTAAGGCAATTAAAGAACGTGCTTGAAAAAGATTTTCCGGGGCTTAAAAAGCTGAATTCTTATTTTATTGCCATTGATGAAGAATATGCAGAAGAAGGCCAGATAATAACAAGTACAAACGAAATAGCAATAATCCCTCCCGTAAGTGGAGGCTAAAAGTATGATTGACATAAAAATAACAGAAGATCCGCTTTCGATTGTTCACTGTCTTGAGATAGCTCAGGATCTGGGCAGCGGAGGGATTGCAACGTTTATAGGAACGGTTCGTAACAAGACCAAAGACAAACCCGTTATCCGTCTTGAATATGAATGCTACCAATCTATGGCAATAAAAGAAATACAAAAAATTGCAGAAAATGCTATTTCTTTATTTTCCGTTCGAAATATAGTGGTTCATCACCGTATCGGCATTTTATACCCAGGCGATGCCGCAGTGATGATTGTCGTAAGTGACGGGCATAGAGATGCTGTTTTTGATGCCTGCCGTTATATTATTGATACCGTAAAACAGAAAGTTCCTATCTGGAAAAAAGAAGTTTTTGAAGATGGAGACGAATGGGTTTCTGCCCATCCATAATTTTGAGAAATAAAATTTCGTATATTTACTATATAGTCCTTTATGGAGATGAAAGCCAATACATTGGAAAATAAATCAATACAGAAGATTGAGATTATCAGGGTTAAAGACAACAGCAGTTTTCCGTATGCTGATGATATTTCTGTAGAAGAACCTTTGGAAATAAGGGTTTCCTATCATGCTGAAGACCGGAAAAAAACCAAAAATATATCGGTGACGATGCGAACACCGGGTAATGATGATGAACTTGCCGTGGGTTTTCTGTTTACAGAAGGTATTATTTCCAGTGGTGAACAAATCAAAAGTGTAAGTCATTCTCACGCAGAATGTTCCAGAAACCGTGAGAATATTGTAATTGTTGACCTTGCAGACGGTTTCATTCCTCAATTGATGAAAGCCGACAGAAATTTTTATACGACTTCCAGCTGTGGTGTATGTGGAAAAGGCTCTATTGAATCAATACGAACGGTAAGTTCTTTTCAAAATCTTACAAAAGATCCTCAGAAAATAACACTTGAAACCTTATATCAATTACCGGAAAAGTTACAGTCTTTTCAAAATAACTTCAGTGCAACAGGAGGAATACATGCTTCAGGTATTTTTGATTTAGAAGGTAATCTGCTGGCTTTACGGGAAGATGTCGGAAGACATAATGCCCTGGATAAGCTTATCGGACATGCTCTGTTCACAAATTTGCTTCCACTTCAGCAGAAAATCTTGGTGCTAAGCGGAAGAGCCAGTTTTGAACTGATCCAGAAAGCGGCAATGGCGGGTATTTCTATAGTTGCAGCAATAGGAGCTCCATCCAGTCTCGCAGTGGATTTAGCAAAAGAATTTGATATTACCTTATTAGGATTTTTAAGAGATAACCGTTTTAATATGTATCATAAAAGCAGCAGCCTCGAGATTGTTCAAGAGTAGTTGCTTCAAATCTATGGTTCGTGCATTCGTGGGAAAAAACTGTAGTAAGGGAATCGGATTATAGATTTAAATATTAAGAATGCATGAATAAGAAGTATCTGTATTAATGGCAAGTAAAAAATAAATGGCAGATTTAATTTATAAACAGGAATCTTACACAATAATCGGAATATGTATGGAAGTGCATAATAATTTAGGTACAGGATTTTCAGAAATAGTTTATAAAGATGCTTTGGAGTATGAGATGAAACAGACTGGTATTTCATTTGAGAGAGAGAAAGAATATGTTGTAAATTACAAAGGAACCGTGCTTCCACATAAATTTTATGCTGATTTTGTTGTATTTGACAAGATCATACTGGAGGTAAAAGGAAGATCAGGTATTGCAGATGAACATATTGCGCAAGCCATTAACTATTTAAAAGTATCCGAAAATAAGCTGGCATTGGTGGTTAATTTCGGTGAGGCAAAATTGAATTATAAAAGAGTTGTTTTATAAATGACAATCCGAATTTAATAATAAAAATCATTCGTGTATTCGTGGCAAAAATAGGAAAATAATATTTATGAAAACAACTACTGATGCCATGATAAAAAGGATTCGTGCATTCGTGGCAAAAGAATAAAAAGATGAAAATAAGAATTAAAGATAACTCAATAAGATTTCGTCTGACGCAGTCAGAAGTTGCAGAATTAGGAGAAAGCGGAATAGTTTCCAGCTTTACCCAGTTTGTGGAAAGACCGTTCATTTACGCAATAGAAAGAACGGATGATGAAGTATTGTCTGCCGAATTTATTGAAAATAGAATGGTAATCAAAATGCCTAAGCCAATGGTTGAAGAGTTTGTATCAACAGACAGGGTAGGCTTCGACGGACAAACAGGCGAGATTAAACTGCTTGTGGAAAAGGACTTCGTGTGTATTGATAATACGCTGGAGGATCAAAGTGATAACTACCCAAACCCAAATCTTAAATGCTGATAATCCCAAAATAAAAAGCAATGAAAGAAATTGATGAAAATAAAATAGAAGAAGAAATAAATAAGGAGCCCAGTGCTGAAAACCCTTATGAATTACTTGACCTGAAGCTTACCCATGTTGAAACATCAGCGGCAGGAATTCCTGCTGTGATGGCTGCTTTTAGTGATTTATTAGAAGAAAAAACGCCTGTCAGGGGAATGCGGGCTTTATTTAAAATGAATCAGATGGGAGGTTTCGATTGCCCCAGCTGCGCATGGCCGGATCCTGACGATGAACGTTCAGTGCTGGGTGAATATTGTGAAAATGGAGCAAAAGCGCTGGCGGAAGAAGCAACTACTAAAAAAGTTACCCCAGAGTTTTTTAAACAAAACTCGGTCTATGATCTTGCTAAATTAGATGATTATCAGATTGGTAAAATGGGAAGGCTTACAGACCCTATGTATTTACCGGAAGGAGCTACCCACTATAAGCCGATCAGCTGGGATCATGCCTTCAAAAAAATAGCAGAACATCTCAATGCACTGGAATCTCCGGATGAAGCTGCTTTTTACACCTCCGGACGAACAAGTAATGAAGCATCATTCGTATATCAGTTATTTGCAAAAGAGTTTGGAACCAATAATATGCCCGACTGTTCCAATATGTGCCATGAGACCTCAGGATCTGCACTGCGTCCAACGATAGGGATTGGTAAAGGAACAGTAACCCTGGAAGATTTTTACGAAGCCGAGCTTATTATAATCATAGGACAGAACCCGGGGACCAACGCTCCGAGAATGATGAGCGCTCTGGCCAAAGGAAAAGCAAACGGTGCTAAAATTATTGCTGTTAATCCACTGCCGGAAGCCGGTTTGATGGGTTTTGTTAATCCACAAAGTGTTAAAGATATCCTTAAACGAGGCGTCCAGCTTGCAGATCTTTATCTGCCCGTAAAGATTAACGGTGATATGGCACTACTGAAAGCCCTTGAGCTCATATTAATTGAATTTGAAAAGAAAAATCCGGGTACAGTATTCGATGATCAGTTTATTAAAGAAAAAACGGTAGGATATACAGATTTCCTGAAACAGTTTGATCATTATAATCTGGACGAATTGGCCGCGCTTTCAGGAGTTGCCAAAGAAGATCTTTATAAGGCAGCAGAAATGATAGCTTCCAGAAAAAGAATCATTGTGAGCTGGGGAATGGGACTTACCCAACAACCGAATGGCGTAGATATGATCCGTGAAATTCTCAATATACTCTTACTGAAAGGAAGCATAGGAAAACCCGGATCAGGGGTTTGCCCTGTCCGTGGCCATAGCAATGTACAGGGAAACAGAACCATGATGATTGATGAAAAGCCCACCGATGAACAGCTTGACCGTCTTGAAAAATTTTATGGTTTTAAAGTACCAAGAAAACATGGATATGATGTCGTACGAGCCATTAAAGCGATTCATGAAGAAAAAATAAAAGTGATGTTTTGTATGGGAGGTAATTTTGTGTCAGCAACGCCGGACACGACCTATACAGCACATGCGTTACGAAAACTGAAATTACTTGTATCGGTTTCCACCAAGCTGAATCGGGGACACCTTGTTCATGGGAAAGAAGCGCTTATCCTGCCAACCTACGGACGAAGCGATAAAGATATCGTGAATGGTGAAATACAGATTGTGACTACAGAAAATTCCATGGGAGTGGTGCAGGATTCAAAAGGAATGCTGGATGCCTTATCAGATAATCTGGTGAATGAAACCCAGATTGTTTGCCGCATGGCAATGGCTACTTTAGGCGAAAGATCTGTGGTCAACTGGCAACGTTACCACGATAGCTATGATGCAGTACGGGATGACATCGAGCAATGTATTCCGGGGTTTGAAAATTATAATGTTCGCGTTCGGCAAAAAGGAGGTTTCTATCTTCCCAATGCTGCGCGGGATAAACAATATTTCTCTAAGGAACTGGGAGGGCGTGCTCCATTTACATTAACGGAAATACCGGATAATAAGCTGGCCGATGATGAGTATATGATGGCTACTACCCGTACCCATGATCAGTTTAACACCACGATTTACGGATTAGATGACCGGTATCGGGGCATTAAGAATGAGCGCCGTGTCGTATTTATGAACCAAAAAGATATTGATAAGGCCGGATTTAAAGCCGGAGACAAAGTAGATCTTTATAATTATGATGACGGGATTGAAAGAGTGGCACCTCTCTTTATTATTGTTTCCTATAAGATCCCGGAAAAGAATACTGTCACCTATTTCCCGGAAACCAATGTATTGGTATCAGTAAATAATGTAGTGAAAGACAGTAATATGCCCGCTTCCAAATATGTGAAGATCAAAATTAAAAAACATGATCCGGAAGTGTACAAAAAGGTGGATGAAATGCTCTATAAAGGAGCTGTTCAACGTCCATAATTTTAAATGTTTATGATACATATGAAAAAGATATTTTTATTACCCTTATTTTTAGCGTCAGGGATTGCTTTTGCCCAATCCACGTATAAATTAAAGGTCGGGGGAGAAGTACAGCAACCATTGGAGCTGTCTTTATCAGACCTTTCAAAAATGCCCAGAAAAGAGGCATCATTAAAAGATAAAGAAGGAAATATACATACCTATACCGGAGTATCTGTTTCTGATATTCTTGCAAAAGCCGGAGTTCCTTCAGGGAAAGAGCTTCACGGAGAAAATCTTTCAAAATATCTGCTTGTAAAATGCACAGACGGATATAAGGTTTTATTTTCATTGGCAGAGCTTGACACTTCTATTGCAGACAAAAATGTTATTATTGCAGATATGGTAGACGGCAAACCATTATTGGAGAAAAAAGGTCCGCTTCGTATGATTGCGGAGGGTGAGAAAAAGCCTGCCCGCAGCTCTTATCAGGTCGAGTCTTTAATAATAGGACACAGTAAAGATTAATTCCAAGAAGCGATTATAGAAATCATATGATTATTAGAAAAAAAGAACACTGGTTCAAAATGCTTTTTGTTTGGCATGGATCTGTATTACCACGGTTACTTCCACGTCTTATATTGCTTTTTGTATTATCTGTGGGAGTGGCCTATCTTCATGGAATTATTTTTTCATTTAAAATTCCGCTTAATCCGGCACCATTAACGTTATTTGGCTTTGTGCTGGCTTTATTTTTAGGATTTCGTAATAATGTAAGTTATGACAGATTCTGGGAAGGAAGAAAATTGTGGGGTGCATTACTGAACGTTGCCCGCTCACTGACACGTCAGGCGCTGACCCTGAAAAAAACGAAAGATATTTCTTCGGTTTCTGAATTTATACAGATGCTTGGTTCCTTTATATTTGCCCTGAAACATCAGCTTAGAAAAACAGATCCTTATGATGATTTGAAGCAAAGGCTGAGCGAGGAAAAGCTGGAACTGGTGATGAAAGCAAAATATAAACCTGTTATTCTTATGCGATTGATGGCAGAATGGGTTCAGGAAGCAAAAGACCAAGATGAAATTGATACCATACAGCAGGCCCGTTTTGATGAAAATTTAGATAAACTTGCAGACATAGTAGGCGGATGTGAAAGAATTGTTTCCACACCGATTCCTTACAGCTACCGGGTTTTATTACATCGTACAGTTTATATTTATTGCGCCCTGTTGCCTTTTGGACTGGTCGATACACTGGAATGGTTTATGCCGTTTATTGTGATATTTGTTGCTTATACATTCGTGGCCTTTGAAGCTATCGCAGATGAAATTGAAGATCCGTTTGGTGTAGAAGCGAATGATTTGGCATTGAACAGTATGTGTCATATGATCGATGAAACCATCCATGAAATGGCCGGAGAGCAGATTAATACTTCACAAAAACCGATTCATAATATCATAGACTGATTATGGATGGAGTTTTCCGATACCGCCTTTCAGGGAAAATACTTCTTTTTCCTGAAAGGTTTTTTTAATTTTTCTGGCAGCTTCTGCACTCCGTTTTCCGGACTGGCAATAGACTACAATAGGTTGGGATACAGCAGAAATAACCTGAAAATGGTCATGTAGATTTTCCACGGGAATATTGTCTCCGCCTATATTAAAGTTCTGATGTTCCTGTGCTGTCCGTACATCTATAATTTTAAAATTTCCCTGATTTTCTTTAAAATATTCAAAGGTTATTAAAGGAATAGTCTGTTGCAGCTCTGTAATTGGGGCTGAGGTTTTTCTTAACTTAATAATTTGGGCTCTGCCGTTTATCACATTCATTATCCATAATTTTCCGGCTAAAATATCTTCAGAGCCGGTTATATATTTGATGGCTTCATTGGCCTGCATACAACCGACGATTCCGGCAAGGGTAGGAATTACTCCGCCTTCTCTGCAGTTGGGAACCTGTGAGTCTTCAACATTAGGAAATACATCACGGTAATTCGTTGAATATGAACCATCTTTCTGTAACATATTCCAAACACTTACCTGACCTTCATACTGATAAATAGCCCCGTAGATTAAGGGTTTTCCAGCCAGCACACAGGCGTCATTCAGTAAACATTTCGTTTCAAAATTATCCGTTCCTTCAATAATCACATCAAATTCTGAAATCAAATCCATTACATTAGAAGAAGAAACCCTCAAACGATAAGGCTGAACCGAAACAGACGGATTTTGTTGCTTTAATTTTTTAGCAGCAACGTCTACTTTAAATAATCCGACGTCATCCGGAGTATACAAAATCTGCCGGTGCAGATTGCTTAGAGAAACAATATCATCATCGGCAATGCCAATCGTACCTATGCCGGAAGAGGCCAGATACTGCGCTGAAGGGCAGCCGAGACCTCCCATACCAACAATCAGAACTTTGGCATTTTGAAGTAATTCCTGGGAAGAAATACCAAATTCCGGTAAAACCATCTGGCATTGATAGCGTTCAAACGGGTCATTCATACTTGTTTCTTTTTGTTACCTCGTGCTCACGAAAGTCTTTCAGTAACTGAATTCGTGAATTAATGGATTTTTTTATTGTTTTTTCAGAAATTCCTGTGCTTTTTCAGCCTCTTCAGGAGTATTCACATTCATTAAAGCATCAGGATTATGCGGTTCTAAAATAAGGGTGTCACTATTGATTAAAACCTTTCTGGGACAGGTATTTCCTATTCCTAAAAAATTCAGCAGAAGAGGATAGCTTTTGGGTTCCCAGATAGTAATTAAAGGTTCAGGTAAACCATCAAAAGGGCTTTTATAGGTAGTCGCCACTTTTTCAGGATCCCGTGATTCTAATAAGATCTGCAATGATTTTTCATCCAGTAAAGGCATATCACAGGCAACAACCAGCCATGCTTTATCCCTCTGAGAGCGCAGTGCAGAAAGAATCCCTCCAAACGGGCCCATATTCAGAAAAGTATCAGTAAGCGCATTGTATTCTTCATCGAAGTCTTCCAGCTGATCCTGTCGGCACGAAATAAAAACTTCATCACAAAATGAAGCGAGCAGATCTGCCGCAAAGTAGCGCTGTTCCTTTCCATGCCAGTGAAGCAGGTCTTTTGCCGTTCCCATTCTTCTGCTTTTCCCGCCCGCCAGTACCAAACCGTTAATAGAAGGAATGCCGTTATGCTCTTCTGAAATCATTTTTTCCACCTGATTTTTCGATTAATTTAATTTCTTTAATGATGATATCATGGCTCATGGCTTTACACATATCATAAATAGTTAATGCAGCTACAGATGCACCTGTAAGCGCTTCCATTTCAACACCTGTTTTAGCTTCTACTTCTGCCGTGCAGTAAATTTCAATTCCATGGCTGTCGGTCAATTCAATATCTATTTCACAGTTTTCGAGACCTATCGGATGACAAAGAGGAATGAGTTCGCCCGTTTTTTTTGCAGCCATTATTCCCGCAATGATAGCAGTTTGAAAAACGGATCCTTTTGGGGTTTTAAAATCACCTTCCTTTAGTTTTTGTAAAATATGTTCGGGAAGTTCTACGGTTGCTTTAGCGATAGCCTTACGATGGGTAATTGCTTTTCCCCTTACATTAACAATAGTAGGTTCCAGTTTTTTATTGAGATGAGAAAAATCTTTCATAAATTTTTAAAAATTATATTTCCATATGGTATACACTTCTCCTTTTCTGAAACTAATCTGTTCCATAGGCAGCTCTATAAAAGCATGGGTGTCCGCAAGATGTGAAAAATCACCGGACCCGTTCGTGTCAACTGATTCGGCAGTTAACTGCCCGGATGAATTTACACTGAGCTTTACCTGTGCAAAATACTGAAGCGGAAAAGGAAAATCAATATCATTCTGTAAAACAGCAAACCGGAATCCGGAATCCGGGATTTTCAGCGATTTTTCAAGCCAGGGAATAAAATACCGGTGCAAACAAATAAATACAGATACAGGATTTCCGGGAAAAGCAAAAACAAGTTTCTGATGCTGGCTTTTACCAAACCAGAAAGGTTTTCCCGGCCTTTGTTTTATCTTATGAAAAAGTTTCTTTATTCCCAGTTCTTCACATACTTTGGGTAAATAATCAAATTTTCCCATAGAAACTCCGCCACTCATAAGAAGTACGTCGTATTCATTTATACAGCGGGAAATTTCTTTTTTTATGTCTTCGTAATCATCGTTCAGATGAAGAATGTCTGCCTGAATTTTATATTTTTCCAGCACAGTCTGAATGGTAATTCCATTGGAACGCCTCAGTTGAAATGGAGTAGGAACAGATTCTGCGCTTACCATTTCGTCTCCTGTAGAAATGATGACAATTTTTGGAAGTTTTTTTACCGATAAAAGGGTTTTTCCGATAGATGAAGCTATGCCGATAATGGCAGGAGTAATAATCTGGTTAGCTGCTACCAGAATGTCTCCCATTTTTTTATCTCTTGCCTTCAGATGAATATTCTGACCTTTTTTAATATCAATATTGATGCTGGCGATGTCGTTTTCTATTGAAATATCTTCGTACCGGATAACCGTATCTACCGAATGGTCAAGTGCCGCTCCGGTCATGATTTCGATACATTCATTTTCTGAATCTACAGATAAAGAAGGTTCGCCTGCGGATTGTACAGCTTTAATAGCAAAAGAACGGATTCCTTTTTGATAGGCAGCATGTCTGATGGCAATACCATCTACAGTAGGCCTGTCAAAAGGCGGTAAATCCCGGTCTGCAAAAAGGTTTTCTGCCAGCACTCTTCCTAATGCAGCTTCATAAGAAACTGGTTCATTACCAAAATCCTGATATTGAGACATGATGATCTCTTCTGCCTGTTGTACGGTGATCATTTCCATTTTATCCTCCTATTGTAGCCATTGATTGATGAATTTGTGACTCGGTTAAACTCAGTTTCTGAGCTTCCCATCCGTCTCTGGATTTGTTTTGTATACAGTTGATAATACTGTTTTTGAGCTCTTCATCTGTTTTCCCGGAACGCATTTCATCTTTTAAATTGATGCCTGTACCTTCGTATAAACAGCTTCTGAGTACGCCGGAAGGAGTAATCCGTATCCTGTTGCAGTCTCCGCAAAATGAACGGGTGTACGCTGCAATAATCCCTATATTGCCTGTAAACCCAGGAATTCTATAGTTGTATGACGTGGAACTTTTAGGATCTGCTGTTTTTTCTATTTCAGGGAAATGTTCACTGATGTGTTTATAAATCTGAGGATAGTTCCATTTCAGGGAAATATCACCATCATTTCCATTAAAAGGCATTTCTTCGATGAAACGTACATCAACCGGAAGTTGTTTGGTGAGCAATACCAGCGGAATGATATCTTCAATATTTTGATGTTCCATTACCACAGTGTTGATTTTTACTTTGATGCCATGTTCCAATAATGCTTCCAGTGTTTTCATTAC
>Ga0153980_1001002_pt1 | contig 12281 bp, 12 predicted proteins | sample TSGA064MetaG_FD_104722 | JGI IMG/M metagenome (GOLD analysis project Ga0153980, IMG submission 104722) | Attine ant fungus gardens microbial communities from Georgia, USA - TSGA064 MetaG | ecosystem: Host-associated > Fungi > Mycelium > Unclassified | place: USA: Georgia, Magnolia Springs State... | reverse complement strand
TGGATATCTATCTTTTTTCCACACGTATATAATCTTTTAATAGATGATTAAATCAATTCTCTTACGGTTGTATTTTTTTAGTAATGATTATAATAACAATAACTGTTAGGACTGAGAGATAACGACCTTAACGATAACAAAAATGACCACAAAGAAATATTAAGCACGTATATGCAAGTCATCTTAAATGACTCAGATGGAAAATTGGTTGAACTAGAGAGTCAAAAAAGCGTTGCAAAATCCTTAGAAATAGTTGTGCATCTCTTGGATTTAGTCTTCTGATAAAACAGGAACTTATAAATCTACGTCCAAACGATCTTAACTCTTTCTTGATTATCCCTAACGGAACTAGCAACCATCAGATGGTTGCTGTGATAAGGAAAAATACAAGAAATAATTATACCCATTTTAAAGTAATTATGATTGATAAGGAAAATGAACAACAAATCCTTCAATATAAAATTCCCGAGAACAAGATTAGTAATTTATCCATACTAATGAGGAGTGATATATTTAAGACCATAATCAAACCTAATGGCATCTATGATAATTTAGAACTTATCGGTGGTCCACCAAAGAATATAGTCACAGAAAAGATGGCCACTCAAAAATTAGGGAATTGTTATGCAAAAGAAGTTGAAGCTGGTATTAAAGTTGCACTTTGGTCTAGAGAAAGAGGACAAGAAGGTTCTCGTATAAAATGGGACTATAGAGGATTAATCCCGCATCAAAGTGTAACATTAAAAGTTCATGAACTATATACAGAGGCTTTAATTCAGCGATTAAAAGCAGCAGGTTATGGAGACAAAGTAGAAAAGATTATTAGGAATAATTTTGACAAATATAAACTATCAAAGTATGAAATTAGTATACATAATTGGGAGGAGAAACAAAACGCCACAATTGAAGAACTTAAAGCTAATGAAAAAAAGTATGGATTTATTGAAAAAATTAAAATACGAAGCAATAAAAAATCAGTACCAAGTAGTGAATGACTAAAAAAATTCTACAGCTATACCCAAATTAAAGTAAATTCAAATATTAATAGACCTGGATTAAGCAAGGTGAATTCATTATCTGAGTGTACTAAGTTAGCTAGACAGGAATCCAACTTAATAAACAAGTCAAAAACACCTCAATTAGACTCGAAACCTCTTACAAAGTAGGGTATGCGTATTACTTACACAAATCTTTAATATACTCATCTTCTATCATATAAGATTTTAATTTTGCTTGGGCTAATAACTTATACAAGCACCTCAAAAATCCACAAAAAAATTTAAAATTATTTAGTCTAACGCATTAAATCCACCAAACCGATTACGCTCAAGTGAACGAATTGATTGACTGATAAACAAAAAGACAAATGATTATTAAAGAACTTGACAACGTTAAAGAGAAACCTATAAAAATTAAATTGTTTTTTGCAAAAGCTCCCATATTTTAACAAGTAAAGATCGCAACTCAAATGACCATGACAGAGTTTTTTAATTAGTAAACTTCTTACTCAAGACATAGATTCTCATGTGACACCGTACATAGAAGTATACTTTCACAATTCGAACGGTCACAGCTGGAATATACATTGTTGAAAGAGATAGAAATAATACTAAACACATACTTGAACTCGACGTCTGATCCCATGCAAAGTTAGTTAATTTTTGAAAATCTATAAACTGGGCATCTAGCAAAGTAACCACGGCAGATTACGGTTGTATAGGAGAGTTGCATAAAATAGTTACTACTTCAATCAAAATGCTCTATAATTTCACACTTTCCGTCATAATCTTCTTTATTAGAGCTCTCGAGAACCTATAATAAAATCAATTCAAGCTTAAACTCAACTATTTATATAGCTTAGTCGTCGTATTTGACACTTTCGACAGGCATCCTTGAGCGCGTAATCATTTTAGTCTGTTAATTTTGTAAACAATGTAATTATCATATTGAATTACGAGGGATATACACGCCATTTATAAAAACATAGACAACTCAGTGCAACATCGTTTTTGTTACAAAAATAAAACAATGGAAGCATCGCTCCTAAGGCAAAAGCCGTTACTAGGGACTAACACTCTGTTTGGAAAGTAATTATTAACTGTAGCATGGCAATATAGAGAAGGCATAGGAAGCTTAATATTTAATCACACAGGTTACTAGCAATAAGCAAGCCGATCAATTTATTGTGTATTGTAAATCATAAAAAAGATCCCATGATAATGTTCATGAAATCGTTAATGATAATTTAAAGTATCTAAAGTCAATGGTTTTTATTACACTCAAATCATTAAATCCCCTTTTATCAGTGGGTTTTTTTGCTTATTGGCCAAGCCCTTTTAACATCAGTCGTTTATCTAAATCTTGATAAAGATCCTCGATGACTTTTTTTCCTTTACCGAAGCTAAAGATTCCAAAGGTATTGACAGTAAAATCAACAGTTGTTTCAATAGGCGTAATATTAACAACTGTTACAATGACCTCACAATCTCTTCTTTTAAACACAAATTCTTTCCGCTCATCATTTTCATATGTCACATTAAAGCCAAGAGCATTTGCTGTATCTAACAGACCTTTTTTTACTTGTTGGTAATTATTTCGGTAATAGTGAGTTAATAGCATTTTATCTGTTGCTGAGTCTCTTGTTTCATAATGCTTTCTTAAGTTATCAAAAACTCCCATTTGTACTGCCCCCTAATTTTTAGTTAATGTTATTTTTTCTAGCTCTATCAGTACTGTATTAAATTGAGATTTTAGTTGATCTAATGACCCATTATTATTTAAAATGATGTCAGCACGCTCTTTTTTTTCATCTAGTGGTAATTGAGCCTTTATTTTAGCTAAAGCATAGTTTTTACTAATTTGATCTCGCTTCATGAGTCGCTTGATCTGAATATCTTTTGAAACATAAACAACGATACAAATATCAATCAGTGATTCAAACTGACTTTCATAAAGAAGTGGGATATCTAATACAATCATTTTCTTTCCTAAACGTTTAGCCTGCTCAATTCCTTGTAATAACCTTTCCTTTACTTTTGGATGAATTAAATCATTTAATTGTTGCTTTGCTCGCTGATCGTGAAAGATCAATTTAGCTAGTAGTTTACGGTTTAAACTTCCGTCTTCGAGAAAAATTTGAGCACCAAAGACTTGTCCCATTTTCATAAGCAATTCACTATGAGGGCTTTGTAGTTCCTTCACAATTTTATCAGAATCTAATACTGTTATGTTTCTTTCACAAAACCATGTGCTAACCATGCTTTTACCTGATGAAATTCCACCTGTCAATCCTACCACTAGCATATTTTTACTGCTCCTTTGTCTTTGTCAGTTGACCTAAACCCAATGTCAAGTGAGCTATAACGCTCAATAATGTTACCATTAATAAATTAGCTTCACAAAAAGCTCTCTCTAAAAAGTTTTCTTATAGCATTTACTTTTGTGGCTGACACAATTTACAGTAGTAGGTTCCACGGCCACCCACTTTGATTTTCTCAATTACCGTTTTACATTCATAGCAAGTTTCATCTTTGCGTTGATGAACGCGTAACTCGTTTTGAAAAGTTCCGGAAACACCATGTTGCGAACTAAAGGTTCGAATGGTCGTCCCTTTTAGCTTGATAGCGCAATCTAGCACCTCTACAGTATATTTTACCACATCTTTTATTTCTTGTTCAGTTAATTTAAAACTTTGCGTTAAAGGATGGACTTTCGCACGAAATAGCACTTCATCCACGTAGATATTACCTAAACCACAAACCATTGTTTGATCTAATAATAATGATTTAATCGGTTTTCTCTTATTTTGTAGTCTCTCTTTAACATAAGAATCTGTAAATTGTTCCGAAAATGGCTCAACACCCAGTACTTGAAAAGGAGGCATTTCTTCTAGATTAACAGTTTTTTCGTACAGATGAAACGTTCCAAATTTCCGAACATCTTGATACCATAACTGATCATTATTGAAAAAATTAAAGATGGCGTGAACATGAGGAGCTAGTTCTGAATCTGGACCTTCGTAGAAATATTTCCCCTCCATTCTAAGATGAGATAACAGATAGTAATCATCCAGATGAAAAATAAGATATTTTCCTCGTCGTGAAAGGGATTGAACGGTTTGATTTTGAATTTTTTCTTTAAACAATTGTGGAGATATCCCTTTAATCATCGGCTCATAATACAACTCAAAGCTTTTTATTTTTAATCCTTTAATCTTTTCATTAAGTGCTTCTTTAACTGTTTCCACTTCTGGTAATTCAGGCATCTCTCCCACACCCTTTCTTTATTTTGCATCATACCAAGTAGCACCGTATGCGTAATCTGCTTTTAATGGTACATCTAGCTTTACGACATCTTCCATCGTCTTTGTTACTAGCTTAGTCATCAACTCAAGTTCATCTTTTGGCACTTCAAAAATCAGTTCGTCATGCACTTGAAGGAGTAACCGTGACTTCACCTTTTGTTTCTGCATGATTTCATAAACGTCAACCATTGCTTTTTTAATAATATCAGCTGCAGTTCCTTGAATGGGAGCATTCATAGCCGTCCGTTCACCAAATTGACGAATAGCATAATTTTTTTGAGTTAGTTCCGGTATATAACGACGGCGTTTAAACAACGTTGAAACATAACCTTGGTACTTGGCATCTTTCACGATATCATCCATATACTGCTTTATGCCTTCATATGTTTCTAAATAATGTTCAATATATTTCTTAGCTTCTTTTTGGGTAATGTTTAAATTTTCAGATAATCCAAAAGAACTCATGCCATAAATAATACCAAAGTTAATAGCTTTAGCTGAACGTCGCAAGTCAGAGGTCATCTCAGCTTCACTGACTTTAAAAACATCCATAGCTGTTTTCGTATGAATATCTTCCCCACTTTTAAAAGCCTCAATAAGGGAATCAGTTTTTGAGATATGAGCTAATATACGCAATTCAATTTGAGAATAATCGGCTCCTAAAATAACCCAATCTTTTTCACTAGGTACAAAGGCTTGGCGAATGAGGCGCCCTTCTTCTAAGCGGATAGGGATATTTTGTAAATTAGGTTCAACTGATGATAAGCGCCCTGTTTGAGTTAAAGCTTGGTTAAAAATAGTATGAACTTTTCCATCTTCATAACAAGCCTTTTTTAGGCCTTCAATATATGTCGAATACAACTTTGTTAACGTTCGATACTCCATGATCTTTTCGATTATAGGATGGTGATTAGCAAGTTTTTCTAGTATTTCAACACTAGTTGAATAACCAGTTTTTGTCTTTTTAATTATGGGTAGCGATAATTTTTCAAACAAGACTTCACCAAGTTGTTTAGGAGAATTAATATTAAAAGTCATGCCAGCTTGTTCAAAAATATCTTTTTCTAACCGTTCAATTCGCTCTTTTAATCGCTGCCCCATTTTAGCTAAAGTTTCCAAATCTAATGCCATTCCTTGATACTCCATCACGGCTAATACATTAGCTAATGGCAGCTCCATTTCTTGAAATAAACTAAATTGCTCTTGCTCTATTAGTTTATTAACAGCTGTTTCTTTTAACTGATAAACTGCTGTAGCAATTTCAACGCTGTGTCGTGCCACACTTTCGTTTGAAGCTATTTTTCTTTTAGCACCTTTTCCATAAACTTCTTCATCGTAGGAAATATCATCATAATCATAATGTAAAGCCACTTTTTTAAATTCAGAGCTTACTTGATTAGGGTTAATCACATAAGTAGCTAGTAATAAATCAAAATCGACTCCTTGTAGATCAAATCCTTGCCACATCAAGGCCACTCGGGCCCGCTTTAAGTCAAAAATCCCTTTAGCAATTTTTTCATCACTTAAAAATCTCATAAAATCATTAGATTGTATCGCTATTGGAAAGGGTACATAGTAAGACTCTTTCTCATTGACTACTGCGACACCTAAAATGGTTCCTTGATGATAATTTTCTTCAAATATCTCCAGATGAATCGCTGCAGGATCATAGGTTTTTCCTTCTAAATCTTCAAAGTTATCAATGATTATCAATGATGCTTTGGTTTTATCTTCTCTTGTTTCTTTTAATTTCATATTTTTCAAAAACGTATTAAATTCCATTTCTTTAAAGAAATCCATTAATTCTTTGTGTTTAGGTCCCTCATATTTTAGTTGTTCAACCGTTAAGTCCAGGGGGACATCGCAATGAATAGTAGCCATTTTTTTGCAAAGGAGCGCCTGATCTGCATGTTCTTCAACCTTCTCTTTCATCTTCCCTTTTAATTCCTTGGTTTGGGACACTAAGTCCTCAACGCTTCCAAATTTTTTAATTAATTTAATGGCTGTTTTCTCTCCAACTCCAGGAATACCTGGTAGATTATCTGATTGATCGCCCATTAAGCCTTTTAAGTCAACAATTTGCTTAGGTGTCACCTCAAATTTTTCCATGATTCCTTCAGGAGTAAAGGATTCTATTTCTGTTATGCCTTTACGAGTAATATGAACAGTAGTGGTTTCGCTAGCCATCTGCAATAAATCTTTGTCGCCCGTTATTATATGCACTCGATCAAACAATAATTTTTCGCTTTGACAAGCTAGGGTTCCAATGATATCGTCTGCTTCATAATTAGCTAATTCTATTCGTTTTACACCTAATAAATCTAAATACTTTTTGATTAGATTAATCTGTGAACGTAATTCATCTGGCATCGGCTTCCGTCCATCTTTATACGTCTCAAAAAATTCATGACGAAAGGTGGTTTTACCTGCATCAAAAGCAACCAGCATATGACTATGCTCATAGTTTTCCATCACTTTATTCATCATGCTCACAAAGCCATGTAAAGCATTTGTAAAAATTCCTTGACTTGTTTTCATTAAATTCCCACTATAAGCGGTCGCGTAATAAGCACGATACATCAAACTATTTCCATCAATTAGAACTAAAGTATTCATTCCATCAACCCTTCTTTACACTATTGCTTGTTTATTATTTTAACATAGTTCAACTATTAAGACCACAGGTTAGCACGGCTAGAAAATACCATATTGAGTTAGACATTCATATTCTTTCCCACCTACTTGAGTCTATGTAAGTGGCTAAAAAATTACTTAAAATCACATTTATTCCATATTTTATGTTATCTAAAAAATAACTATAAATTCACGTCATCATTAAACCAAAAAAGACAATTGTTTTATGATATAATGAATTATCATCTGTTTCGATAAAGGAAGATATTTTATGAAAAAAATCGGAATTTCTTTAGCTATCATCACAATCATTGTTTTTAGCTTTTTCATTTATTCAACTCAGATTTTAAGGTATTCTATTGTAGTGAAGGAAACATTTGTTACTAGCCCCACGATTCCAAACACCTTTGATGGAGCTCGTATTATCCAGTTTAGTGATATATTAATTGAGTCTGAAACTGACCTAAAGATACTTGAAAGAGCAGTCGAAGAGATAAATAGTTTAAATGCGGATATCGTCGTATTTACCGGTAACCTCTTTAAGGAAGCTGGCTTCACTCCTTTTTTACGCTCTGAAGTGGAGACTCTATTAACAAATATTGAAGCCTCTCTAGGTAAAATTGCTGTTTTAGGACAAGAAGATCTTTTACAGGAGGAATCTATTGCTAACCTTTTAACCGATTCTTCTTTTCATGTTCTTAGAAATGACTCGATACAATTGTATAATGGTTCGATTAACGGCTTAACATTTATCGGCGTGAATTCACTCATTACCGATCCTAATTTGGCGTCGCTCCTAGAAAATCACAGCAACCCTGATAGCTTTAATATTTTATTAATTCATGAGCCTACTAGGGCTGCAATGACAACTGATTATCCCATTGAAGTTCAACTTTCAGGATACTGTCGTGGCGTAAACCTCCCAATGGAGGAAATAAATAGCTCTTATTGTAACCAATTTTATCAAGGAACTTATCGCTTTGCAGATCATTTACTTTTAAATGTTAACACCAGTTTAAAACCACCTAGCCACCCAATAACCCTGTTAAACAGGCCCACTATTGACTCTTTTCTTCTTATTAGAGAATAGCTTTGATCTATGATTCTAAGTATCTAACTTAACATGGCTAACGCTAGGACGTAACTCCTAGTTTTTTTGTTACTAAATCGTTTTGATAAAAATTAAAAAAAGTCACTTGAAATGCTCACCTCTCTGTTTAGTGAGTTCCAAATGACTTTTTTTGTTTTATTTTTTATCTCATTGATTGCCCCTGTTTTAATATATTCAAGAGTTGAGTGTTTTGGACTGCTGTTCCCCGTATAGTTTTTATTACTAAAACTAGAATTAACACTTATTTGATTCAAAGCCTCTACTAAGCTGGCTCCTGCATAATTCGGAATCGGATAATAGCTAACACTTGGCACATTATTTTCTGTTACCACGGTTTCAGCACTCGATTGATTTCGCAACATAGTTAGGAGTTGAGTATTCTGTGCTGCTGTTCCAGTGTAGTTGTTAATCCCGTATTGAGCCGCTAATTTTGCTCGATTTACAAAGCTCGAGTCCATACCGTTGGCATTCATCCAATCGACAATACTGTTAGTATCCAACTGATTAGAACTCGAACTATTAGTCTTGTCATTAGCTGTTGAACCGTTAGCATTAAACTGAACTTGAACCATATTTAAGAAACGTTGCCAACCTAAGTTAAGAGTACGGTGAGAACAATTTTTTCCATTCCAAGACTGGTGTGTTCTGACATGGGTAATGGGGATATTGAACTACTTTTTAAGCTGTAAATGTTTTACCTATTACAGATAGTCGTGCAGTCTTTTTTATTTTTTTTAGTTATAACTTCTATCTTCCAATACGTAGGAATTCATGCTGAACTTCTAAGGGTTTTTCTTTTTGATGTTCTGGACCTTTCGTAGAAGCCTCTGCTATTTTTTCTGAAAGACTTTTTTTGTATGTTTCTATTTCTTTATCAAATTTATCCACCATTAATTTACAACGATCTTCAAGTTCATTAAGTTGTTTAATAGCGACATTTAAGCTATCAAGTTTTTTATCATAACGTTTAACATGATCTAATGCCATTTTTTTCGACATAATCTTATTTTTATCTAAAAACCATTTGATAGCATCCCTCTCATTTATCACCTGAGACTCAATGTTCTTTAATCCGACTTGTAGTTTATTAGCACTGTTTTGAAAAAAACTATATTCATTTCTAAACAATTCATTTTCTTTCGATTGATCTCTAATTTTCACTGTACACATACCATGTCTACCATACTCAAAAGATGCATAACCAAGCCTCCGTTTTGAAGAGCAATCGAGGGTATATATTGCTCGATTATAATTTTTGGTTATCGAATCCTCTAACTCATCAAGATGTTTCAGTGATCTCTCTAAATCAGACGAAAGTTCTTTAAACCTTTTCTTATAGTTTGGATAGTAGGAATATACAGAGCCTCTATCAGTGATTCTACCACCCCTGTAAGACTCAACAACTTCCTCAATTTTTCCTAATCGAGTTTCAATACCTGCTTTAATCCTTAAAATATTGTTCTTTTTTAAATTGCTTCCCTCTAATTTATTTTCTATATCCCCATAAATTATTTTTGCATCATTAAATAAACTAGCTAAACTATCCAGTTGTTCTCTTGGCTTTCTTGGAATATTTTCTGTATTTACAAGATGCGCCTCTTCTTTTAAATATTTTGCTATGTCTATCATTGTTTCGATTGCTTCTTTAAAAACAGTATGTGATAAATCTGAATCTTTGAGGTACTCTAACTGTATTTTAACTTGTTTTAAATAGTGATCTACTAGTACGTTGTCCTTTCTACTTCTTCTTTCCTTATCTACTAAGGTTGAATTATCCGATAGACTTTGAGCAAGATACGGATCTATCCTTTTATTGGATAAACGAGCATCACCATACTCCAGTTCTATATTTGAAGATTGGTTAGTTAGACCTTTCTCATTTCTGCCTATAGAATGACGTATTGGATGTGCCATACTAGATCCAAAAAGTCCAAAAGTTAAAATCTTCTTAATATTCATAACATTCCTCCTTCTAGTTATAAGGTGGTACTATCTACAGAGTTCAGACCTATTTTAGTAGCACCTTTCACTAATAACTCCCACAAGTATCCTAAGAAGCCACGTATAAAAAAATTTTATTTGCAAAATGATTTTTTGTAAAACAGCTCAGTTACATCGTTTAAATTTACTGTGAACAAACAGAGAAGGGCTCACTGTTAGTATTTCTAAGATTAAGTATTATCAATAAATATATTTAAGGAAACCCTAATCTTCCTTTTTTTATTATGTTATATTTGGTAATATAACGAAATTTATATTTTTATAATTACACGAATACCTTAACTGTTAGGATGGCATTACCAAATGAAAAGTTACCAGAATAAGTTAAAGAAGAATAATATCATACAGAGTAAAAAGGTAATTACTTAGACAATGCCGTCATGGAAAATTTTTTTGAAATCTTAAAAGCTGAGTTTTTCTATTATCAGCAATTTTCCTATATTGAAGACTTTACAAGAAAAATCCATGAATATATTGACTGGTATAACCATAAACGGATAAAACTTAAACTAAATGGACTATCACCTATAGAGTACAGGCAACAGTCCATATAAAAGTATAACTTTTGGGGCAGCACATTAGTGGATTGAGGTTTTTTTGCTGTTAATATAATTTGTCATAAAATAGAGAGAAAAGTTAATAAAAAATGTAGGGACAGTGTTTTGAGTTAGTGTACCTACACCCTCTAATCATTCCTCAACCATTCTTTCACCACTACAATGCACTCGTGTACATAAAAACCCAGAACCAAGCTAGAATTCCTAATATTAAAGAATATAAAATCGATCTTTAAATACACAACTGTATGAAAAGTCGGTTAATTTTCTTATTGTTACTCTATATACTTTCTACTCATAAGTTTATCAAATGCTTCAATAAACTTAAATAAAATACTTAAATATCTACCTTCCTCTAACTTCTAATGCTAAAACTCCTTTATCTTGATTTAAAGAATGAGCTTGTGTTATTGCCCTAGACTTGACCGCCTCTAAAGAAGGTCTGCGTTTTTCTAAGTTTTTTTCCAACTGTTCTTTTCTTCTGGTATTAAGCTTGTTGTTAGTTTGGCTGACTTGTCTGTGTTTTTCCATCTTTTTTTTATCAATATTCATTACTCGTCTAACAAGCGAAATAGCTGTTTGAACAGCCCTTTTTGAGTAAGAAATCATCTTATCTAAAGGTTGTGTGTACTCATCATTATCAAACATTCACCTTATACTCCTCTCTATCTCTTTATCTGAATCAACTAAATTAAAATTTCCTGCCTCTTTATTATATTATAATTCGACTGGTCATTTAGACCTTTTTATAAATATATTATTAGGGGAAAGATTATCTGTTCATGTCATCTTTTGAGCTGTGAGCTCTGTTTTGGGAATTAGATACTGTTGAGCCATACTTTGCGAGGTATATTTTAACTGAAAGTTCTAGCTTCTGAGGTGAAAGTGGAGGATCTTCTGGCTTTTGAGCTATAGAATCTTTATTAGTTCCTGGTTGTGGGGTTTGAGAAGCGAGAGAGTACATGACAGGAAAATATGTTTGTATCCTACCTTTAAATATATTAGGATCAATACCGACTTCTCTAGTAAACTCTTCTTCTTTCTTTCAGCTTTGAAAGAATTTTTCTACTGTTTTCATTTCCTTTATCCAGCCTTTAAGCAATCTAGGATCAATACTTTTTTTTTGCAAACTCTTCTTCTTTCATTTGGCTTCGAAAGTAATCTTTTAGTATTTCTTGTTTCTGAACATCGTAATACTCCATATATAAGTCTACTCCGCCCGTAATAAATTCTTCACCCCTTTTTCAAAATGCTTGATTGTAATTATTAAGTGCTTGATGATAAGCTTGCCAATTCGATTTTGGTGTCGTTACTTGTGAATTAGAGCTTTGCTTCAAAGTATGACTATCTATGATATTTATGAGGTTGTCAACATCTATACTTGAGTTTGATGCTTGTGAACTAGAACTTTTTCCCCAACTAGCGTTTTGTCCAACGGTTCCACCATGTCTGGCATCTCTTTCTTGTGAGCTAAAACTTTGATTGCTTTGTTCATTCCCCATTATTTATCTCCCTTTCGTTTTTAATTTAAGTATAGCTTTCACTAATAACTCCCACCAACACCCCAGAAAGCCACACAAAAACAAAATTAACGCAAAAAAATACCCTAATCCATTGGATTAGGGTTTTAATTTAAAGAGGAGCAGATACCTTACTCCCCTTAAGTACACGCATA
>Ga0153980_1001000_pt1 | contig 12292 bp, 11 predicted proteins | sample TSGA064MetaG_FD_104722 | JGI IMG/M metagenome (GOLD analysis project Ga0153980, IMG submission 104722) | Attine ant fungus gardens microbial communities from Georgia, USA - TSGA064 MetaG | ecosystem: Host-associated > Fungi > Mycelium > Unclassified | place: USA: Georgia, Magnolia Springs State... | reverse complement strand
GAATATAAATTGATACTGACGACGGAGAAAGATTATGTCCGTTTAAAAACCTTTGACTATCTTAGAGATATTGTTTACTACTGGCCTATTAATGTAGTGATCGATAAAAAGGAAGAATTCAACCAAATCATCATCGATTATGTTAGAAAAAATTAAGGAAACAGCTCAGTTTATTAAAAATATTATTCAGGACAGTCCCGATTTTGCGATTGTGCTGGGATCAGGATTGGGAAAACTTCAAGACGAAGTAGAACCTATTCGTGTACTGGAATATCACAATATTCCCAATTTCCCGCAAACTACGGTCGTAGGACACGGCGGAAAATTAATTTACGGAATACTGGAAGGCAGAAAAGTCTTAATGATGAGCGGCCGTTTTCATTACTATGAAGGGCATTCCATAGAAACCGTTACATTTCCTATAAGAGTTTTTCATCTGTTAGGTATTAAAAATGTAATTCTTTCAAATGCTTCCGGAGGGGTAAACCCTGCTTATAAGGTAGCAGATATGGTTATCTTAAAAGACCACATCAATATGATGCCTGAACATCCGCTTCGGGGAAAGAATATTGAAGAATTCGGGCCCCGTTTCGTAGACATGAGCGAACCTTATAACAAAAAAATGATTGCTGCTGCTGAAAAAGTGGCCGCTGAAAATACTATCACCATTCACCAGGGAGTGTATGTCGGATTGCAAGGTCCTACTTTTGAAACCCCTGCCGAATATGGAATGATCAAAGCCATTGGTGGCGATATGGTAGGTATGAGTACCGTTCCAGAAGTCATTGTTGCCAGACATATGGGAATGGATGTTTTTTGTATTTCCATTATTACAGATCTTGGCGGACCGGACATTGCATTTGCCGTTTCCCATGAAGAAGTGCTGAATGCTGCCAATAAAGCCATGCCTAACGTTATTACCGTAGTAAAAGGTTTGGTGAAAACTTACCACTAAACAATTTATAGAAAATTTCAATCTCTTAAATTTTTCCTAATTCATAAGAAATCAGGTTCTAATTGCGTTTCATTATTTAGCTTTGTATAAATGAAATTGAAAAAATGAGAAAGTCATTATTATTAGTTATGATCGGTATTTTTGGATTAAGTTTTTCCCAAAAAGTTCCCACCGTCCTTAAAACCAGCTTTTCTAAAGAAGCCTTGCATCAGAAACTGGAAGGTGAAGATGGAAAAAGCATTACCATACAGGATATTCTGAATCAGCATAAAGGAAAAGTAGTCGTCCTCGATTTCTGGGCCGGATGGTGCAGAGACTGTCTGCAAGCCCTTCCCAAAGCTCAGGAGCTGGAAAAAAACAACCCGAATATCGACTTTGTATTCCTTTCACTGGAACGGACAAAAGAAAGTTTTGATAAAAGCCTTGACCGGTTCAACATGAAAGATAAAGACAATTACTGGTTTGCTTCCGGCTGGAAAAATGATTTCAATAATTACATTGATCTGAACTGGATCCCAAGATATATGGTCATCGATCAAAAATCTTCCATTGCAAAATACTATGCAATTTCGCCTGAAGATCCGGATATACAAACTACCATCAATAAGCTTTTACAGTAAAAATATTCTATGATTTTAAGAGAAGCCACGAGGGAGGATTTAGATATTCTCTTAGCCTTTGAACAAGGTGTTGTTGAGGCAGAAAGACCTTACAACGTAACGTTAAGAAAAGAAAAAATTCATTATTATGATCTGGAATCTCTTATGGATTCTAACGATGCAACACTTATTGTTGCTGAAAAAGATCATGAGGTCATTGCTTCAGGCTATGCTTTGATTAAACAGCCGGAAAAAGACTACTCTACTTTTAAAGACTATGCATATCTCGGTTTTATGTTTGTAAAGCCGGAGCACAGAGGAAAAGGTGTTAATCAGTTAATTGTAGATGAATTGATCCGATGGTCCAGAAATAAAGGTATTTCTGAAATCAGGCTTGACGTCTATGATCAAAATGAATCTGCCGTAAAAGCGTATGAAAAAGCTGGTTTTGAGCCCTTATTTCTTACGATGCGGTTGAAATAACAAGTATTCAATGCCCGGAAATAAATGAATCCATATCTTTGTGATATGGATTTTCCTTTTCCTATCCGCAAAATTATTCATGTTGATATGGATGCATTCTATGCTTCCGTGGAGCAGCATGACAATCCGGCACTGAAAGGCAAGCCTGTAGCTGTAGGAGGTGAACACCGCGGAGTGGTTTCTGCGGCCAGCTATGAAGCAAGAAAATTTGGCGTGCGTTCGGCTATGCCCAGCAAGACTGCAAAAGAAAAATGTCCGCATCTTATTTTTGTTCCGCCACGTTTCCCGAGGTATAAAGAAATTTCAAAAATGATCCGGGATATTTTTTACGAATATACGGACCTGGTTGAGCCGCTTTCTTTAGATGAAGCTTACCTGGATATTACAGAAAACAAAAAAGGAATAGAATCTGCCAACCAGATTGCTAAAGAAATCCGGCAGAAAATTTTCGAACAAACCGGGTTAACGGCTTCAGCAGGTATTTCCGTTAATAAATTTTTAGCAAAAGTAGCTTCCGATATTAATAAGCCGAACGGACAAAAAACCATTCATCCTGATAAAATTGAAAGTTTTCTGGAGGAACTTCCTGTTGAGAAATTTTATGGGGTTGGAAAAGTGACAGCCAATAAAATGTTTACTCTCGGGATTTTCAAAGGAAAAGACCTCAAGAAAAAATCTTTACAGGAACTGATCACTCTGTTTGGAAAATCAGGCGGTTATTATTACAATGTCGTTCGGGGTATTCATACTTCCGAAGTAAAACCTCATCGGATTCAGAAAAGTGTTGCCGTGGAGAGAACATTTTTTGAAGACCTTTTTGATGAGCAGCAGATCAATGAAAAGCTGGAAAGCCTGAGTGCTGAACTTCATCAAAGACTGCAGAAAAACAACATCTTAGGCAGATCTTTAACCTTAAAAATTAAATATAAAGATTTTTCACTGTTCACGAGGAGCAGTACCAAAGAAGAATATTTCATCTCACCTCAAGAATATTATACCACTTCAAAAAAGCTCTGGGAGCTTCGTCCATTTGATAAGCCGGTCCGTTTATTGGGATTATCGCTCTCTCATCTGAATACGGAGGAAAAAAAGCAGGTTTCTATTCAACTAAAAATACCGTTTGAAGAATTTGAGAATTAATTGTTGGTAAATTATCACTAACTTGTAGTAACCAAATTTTATACTATATGAATCAAACGATAATTCAATTTTTTCACTGGTACTCGGAAGGAGACGGAAAATTATGGCATGAAGCCGAACAACAAGCGAAATATTTATCAGAATTAGGAATTACATCGGTTTGGTTCCCTCCCGCCTATAAAGGAACGAATGGAGGTTATTCTACCGGCTATGATGCCTACGACCTTTTTGATCTGGGCGAATTTGATCAAAAAGGAACAGTCCCAACAAAATATGGCACCAAAGATCAGTACCTGCAGGCAATTTCTGCTTTAAAGAAACAGAATATACAGATTATTGTAGATGTCGTCCTTGGACATAAAGCCGGCGGCGATGAACTGGAAAAATTCAAAGCGGTAAAAGTAGATGAGGAGAATAGAGATAAAATAATTTCTGATGTTATCGAAATAGAATCCTATACCAAATTTACATTTCCGGGAAGAGAAAAAAAGTACTCTGATTTTGAATGGAATTTCACCTGCTTCAGCGGCGTGGATTATGCGGAAGGTATGGATTCCCATATTTTCAAAATACAGTCTGAATATGGAAACGACTGGGAAGAAATGATCGATGATGAAAAAGGAAATTACGATTACCTGATGTACAACGATATTGAGCACCGGAATCCGTTTGTACGGGAAGAACTCAATACCTGGGCAAAATGGTATTTTGATCAGACCGATTTTGATGGAGTACGTCTGGATGCTTTAAAACATATCTCTTTTGATTTTTATAAGGAATGGCTTACCATGCTCCGTTCCAATTCTGAAAAAAACATTTTTGCGGTAGGAGAATACTGGGCTCCCGGATACTTAGCCTTACTTCAGAAATACATTGAAGTTACGGAAGGCTGTATGAGTTTATTCGACAGTTCTCTGCAAAATAATTTCCATACAGCGTCCAAAGAAGGAAGTTCCTATGATCTGAGAAAAATTCTTGACGAAACCCTTACTCAGGCTGATCCAATGCATTCCGTAAGCTTAGTTGATAATCATGATACACAGCCATTGCAAGACCTGGAAGCTCCGGTTGAAGAATGGTTTAAACCAATAGCTTATGCGCTGATTTTATTGCGTGAAGACGGCTACCCATGTATTTTCTATCCGGATTTATATGGTGCCCACTACACGGATAAAGATAAGGAAGGAAATGATCAGGAAATATTCCTTAATAAAATTGATGGTCTTGAAGGATTGTTAAAAGCCAGAAAAGATTATGCTTACGGCATTCAGAAAGATTATTTTGAAGATGCGAACTGCCTTGGCTGGGTTCGTGAGGGTGATGATGAGCATCAGGGCTGTGCCGTGGTGCTAAGTAATAAGGATGCTTATAGCAAACCTATGGAAATGGGTGAAAAATATATTGGCAAAACCTTTTACGATTTCCTCGGAAGATCAGATGAAAAAGTGGTCATTGATGAAAAAGGCTGGGGCAATTTCCCTGTTCCTGCCGGCAATGTAAGCGTCTGGATTACTGAATAAGTATTATTAAGCACTAACAGTACGAGTCCTTCTTAGGATTTGTATTGTTAGTGCTTTACTATTAAATAACCTTATGAAGTTCCAGTATTTCGGGTCTTTCTGAATGATCAGCAATGGAACCGTTTCGGGCAAATTCCGCCCAAAGCGATCGCATTTTACTGCCATTTTCAGCGATATATTTCCATGGAATATCTTTCAGTAATGCTGCAGATTTCCAGGCCTCTTCTTTTCCAAAAATCAATGGAAGATCTATACAATGAGCCGCTCCCAAACTATGATTTTTTATAGTGGAGTGAATTCTGAACTGATACACATTTCCTCCCGCTTTAGCATAATTCTGGGCAAATATTTTTGCAGGTTTACCGTAGATGGTTTCTGTCGTCAATCGAACAAGTTTGTTGATGAGGGTAAGTCCCCATCCTTTTCCAGCATATTTCTTGATTGTTGGGGATGTTTTGAGATAAAAAGCCGTTTCATCATTATTCAGGCCGATCAGCATATCATACGCGGCAGCTTTCTTTTTCCATTGTTCAGTCACTTGATCCTCTCTGCATAAAGGCGGAAAGCCATACTGAACCCCAAAAGGCATCGCAGCTTTCAGTCCGTATTTTACCACTGACGGAACATATTTTCTATATTCATCTGTTATTTTTAACACGTCGGCATCATCTTTCAGAAATTCCGTTTTCCGTAACAATTCTGCGGTCATTTTTTGACGGTTTTCCCGCAGCCCCAATGGAGCACTTTGAATAATCACTCTTTGAAACAATCCCTCCACTCCTTCTGAAATGATCAAATGGGCAATTGCATCTCCTCCTGAAGACTGGCCCATCAGGGTAACATTTTCAGGATCTCCACCCAACGAACTGATATTTTTTTTAATCCAGCGCAAAGCTTCTATGATATCGAAAAGTCCTAAGTTGGGAATTCTCTTTCCGTTCCCGCCTAAAAATCCGAACAGTCCAAGCCGGTAAGAAACAGTAACCACCATAATATGCTGTTCTTTTACCCATTCACCAGGATCAGCAGTGGGCAGATCGCCGCATCCGATCTCATACGATCCGCCGTGAATCCATACCACTACAGGAAACTTTTCATCTTCATTATCATTTTCAGGACGAACTACGGATAAAAACTGAGTAGATTCGTCTACTTCAAAACGTTCAATATGAGTAGGACCGATCATATTTTCCACCAATGGACTGATCGTTTGCGGGGCAACAGGAGTTTTATGGGGAACGATGATTTCTGAGGATAAAGATTCTACCGGAACAGGTTTTTGAAATCTTTCGGAATGGGCATAACGGATACTTTTCGCCTTAATAATTCCATTTTCCTTTAATGCGATGATTTTTCCTGACGGGGTCTGAAAAGTGTGGGTGCCGATATTCTGTTGTGATTTCATTCTCAAAAAAATAACTTCTCTCCTTAAAATTAATTCAGTTTTTTGAATAGAGAAAACTTTTCCGATTGTTTTTTTCTTTTAGTCATGGTAAAAGGAGGATATTCCTTTGAAAAGAACTGCATTTTTTACATCACAGGAAAGTACTTCACTTTTGTAAAGGCAAGTTCGTAACCTGATCATTCATAAGTTTAAAGAGAAAATTTAATGTAATGTTTTATATTCACTCGGGGAAATTCCAACCTTTGTTTTAAAGAGTCTTGTAAAATGCTGCGGATATTTAAAACCCAGATCATAAGAAATCTCACTAATCGATTTTGCAGGTATAAAAATCTGCTCTTTGGCGACTTCTATCAGTTTATTATGAATAAATTCCTGGGCGGAAACCCCAAGTTCTTTTTTTATTAAATCGCCAAAATAGTTGGCTGAAAGGTTAAGCTGTTCTGCAAAATAATTAACCATTGGAAACCCTAAGTTTTTAGGCTTGTCAGAACGCAGATAATCATCGAGAAGATGTTCAAATTTACCAATGAATCCACGGTTTACATGATCTCTCGTCACAAACTGACGGTCATAAAAACGCATGCAGTAGTTTAAAAACAATTCGATATTATTGACGATTAAAGATTTACTGTGCTTGTCGATAGCCTGCTCCAGTTCATGCCTGATATTTTTGAAGCATTCAAGAATAATTTCCCGCTCTTTTTCGGAAAGATGCAGCGCTTCATGTACGTCATATGAAAAGAAAGAATAATCATTGATATGCTTCCCGAGATTGGTTCCTTTGATGAGATCCGGATGAAATAATAAAGCATATCCGGCAGGTTGTCTGTACGTTCCGTCACCGGTAATTCCGCTAATCTGCCCGGGCGCAATAAACACCAATGTTCCTTCCTGATAATCGTATGTATGTTTCCCATAATACATATCTCCACAATTGACGTCTTTCAGAAAAACCGTATAAAATCCATAACTCCTGCGGTACTGACAGATCGGATCAGATTTTGAAAAATCGACCACACTTACCAGTGGATGAAGGGTTTCCTGATTCACCATTCTGTTATAATCCGAAACATTATCTATTATTTCAACTTCTTGATTATCCATGAAATGCATTTTAAGCGTATTCAAAATTACTACTTTCTGATTTACCTTCTATGATGTCTGTAAAATTGGTAAGTATTTCCGTAATTTGTATAAGCCCGGTTCATCTAAAAGTATCGAATTTTGCATCGTTATGAAAACATTCAATAATAGCCATTTTCCTATGATGATATTGAATGTATTGTACCGGTATATGATGAAGAATAACAATAAGAGTACAAACAAATATTAATAAAAAAAATTAAATGAGCACAATCACAGTAAAAGCTTACGGAACTGAGTCTACAACAGCAGACTTACAGGAAATGAATATTGAAAGAAGAGAGACCACACCCAAGGATGTAGAAATTGAAATTCTATATTGCGGAGTTTGTCATTCTGACCTTCATACGGCACGTAATGACTGGGGCGGAACAAAGTATCCTGCTGTTCCGGGACATGAAATTGTAGGGAGAATTACCAAAATCGGGAATGATGTAACTAAATTTAAAGTAGGAGATCTGGCTGCAGTAGGCTGCTTAGTAGATTCATGCGGAACTTGCGAAAGCTGCAAGAAAGATTTAGAGCAATATTGTCTGAATGGATTTACAGGAACATATAACGGAAATGATAAGCATTTAGGAGGCCATACTTTCGGAGGATATTCTGAGAAAGTGGTGGTAGATGAAAATTTCGTTTTAAGAGTTCCTGAAAATTTAGATCTTGCTGCAGTAGCACCTCTTCTTTGTGCAGGAATTACTACCTGGTCGCCTTTAAGACACTGGAACGTAGGTCCGGATTCTAAAGTTGCAGTTGTAGGATTGGGAGGTCTTGGACACATGGCGATTAAACTGGCAAAAGGATTAGGTGCTGAAGTAACATTATTCTCCAGAACTCCCGGAAAAACTGAAGATGCCAAACAACTGGGAGCAGATCACGTGGTGATTTCTACAGACGAAAATCATATGGATTCTGTAAAAGGAAAATTCGATGTTATTATTGATACAGTTCCTTATGTACATGATGTAAATCCTTATGTGGCTACTTTAAATATCAGCGGAACTTTGGTTTTAGTAGGATATTTGGGTGGATTAGAGCCTATTTTAAATACGGTTCCGATGATCATGGGAAGAAGATCTGTAGCGGCTTCTTTAATCGGAGGTATTGCTGAAACTCAGGAAATGCTGGATTTCTGCGGTGAGCACAATATTGTTTCTGAAATTGAAATGATCAAAATGCAGGATATCAACGACGCCTACGAAAGAATGTTGAAAAGTGATGTAAGATACCGTTTCGTAATTGATATGAAATCTTTATAATCCTTAAAAGATAATAATATAAAGGCTCTTCATTCAGAAGAGCTTTTTTTATTTATAATTACAAGGTGATGTCCGTTATTTGTAATCTCTCTTCATATCCTGAAAAGCCCAATCTGCCATTGCATCAATGACAGGAGCTAATTGACTTCCCGCTTCACTCAGTTCATAAGTAACATGAGGAGGAACGACAGCTTTTGCTGTTCGGACCACCAATCCGTCTGCTTCCAATTGTTTTAAATGCTGGATCAGCATTTTTTCCGTTACTTCCGGAATGGCTCTTTTCAGCTCACTGTACCGTTTACTTCCTGTTGAAAGATGAAACAGAATAATCGGTTTCCAAAATCCGCCAATTTTTCCCATCACATACATTACAGGGCACTGCTCCAGTATATTTTTTCGATTTTCCTGAATGGTAGAACTCTCTTTAATTGCGGTCATAATACATACTATAGGGTAAGTACTTGTATAAAAGTAAGTACAAATATACCTTTGTTATCAGAAATAAAAAATATTTATTATGAAAATTATCATCACAGGTTCTCTGGGAAATGTCGCAAAGCCTTTATCCCAACAATTGATCGCAGAAGGGCATGATATTACGGTAATCAGCAGCAATCCATTGAAAAAAAATGAAATTGAAGCATTGGGAGCAAAGGCAGCCATCGGTTCTATTACCGATCTGGATTTTCTACTGCAGACATTTGAAGGTGCAGACGCAGTTTTTGCGATGACCCCTCCGATTATGGGTGCCACTCATATTGTTGAAAATACGATTCATGCAGGAAAAAATTATGCAGAAGCCATTTCAAAAACAGGAGTAAAAAAAGTGGTTATGCTCAGCAGCGTTGGAGCAGATTCTCCAATCGATAATGGCCCTATTAAAGGACTTCATCATATTGAAAACTTATACCGTACACTGGAAAATACCTCCGCTATTTTTTTAAGAGCGGGTTATTTTTATATTAATTTCTTTAATGATATTCCTTTGATTAAAAATGCCGGAATTATCGGTGGAAATTACGCTGAAAATATACATGTTCCATTAGTACATCCTGTTGATATTGCAAAAGCAGCCGCAGAAGAGCTGGTAAAAAATTCTGATGGCAAACAGGTAAGATATATCGTGAGCGATGTTCGACCGGCTGGTGATTTTGCTAAAATACTTGGCGCTGCAATTGCAACACCCGAATTGCCATGGGTGGAATTCAAAGATGATGAATCTCTAAACGGAATGCTTCAGGCAGGTCTTCCACAGGAAATGGCTGAATTATATGTTGAAATGGGAAAAGGGATTAGAACAGGTATTGTTCAGGCTGATTTTATCAAACAGGGGTCTCCTGTTAACGGAAAGGTTACATTAGAAGAATTTGCGAAGGAATTTGCTACTCAATTTAATTCTTAAACTTATTATATATAAATATTTCGGCGCACCAAAGGTGCGCCGAAATATTTATTTTAGGGAAAATATAACCAACTCTAAAATTAAATTCAACACAATCAACAATTAATTAAATACTAATCTTTTTCTTGTGAAACATGAAATAAAAATATACATTAGAGGCTTAAAAAATTCAATAATGATGAAAAAAATTATACTTCTAATGCTTTTTGCATTAGTACTCTTTACGTTGGGTTGCAGGACCGAACTTTCCAATGAAAATGAAATCAACAACACTCAATCAAGCTTCAGAAAAACGATTACCCTAAAAGAAGCTATAGCTTTTAAGAATTATCTTACAGAGATCAAAAATAAACCATCCCATACCTACAGTAAAAATGAAGATTTCTTCTCTTCATTATCTGATGAAGCTACAGTAACCGTAATTACACAACATAATATTACTTCTTATAGTACAGTCATCAAACACTTGGACAGGTCATCTAATGTTCTCGTGTATAGTATTGACAATGAAAATAAAAGCATAGGATTTATAGCAACATACAAACCTGCTGACTTAACAAAAAATTACCATATTGATGATTTTACAGGAACCGTTGAATATACTGCTATAGATGGCAAACCAATGGGAACAAGAGAGCTTGTAAATGGAGTACCAATCCCCTCTAAAACAACACAACAAAATACAACAATAAATAAAGTTGCTTGCTCATACAGTATTAATCTAATTGAAGTAAACTGTAATGGAGATAATCACTCTCCGTCTCAATATGCACAGTGTACAGCAGGACAAAAACCATACTATATTGTTGAAATATCGGAGGTTTGCTCAGGCGGAGGACAGCCTCCAAAAGGACTTCCTGATATGGGATTTTATGACGGTGGTGGAGACGGTGGAGGCACAGCAACATCTAATGAATTATCTATTGAAGATACTTTTAATTTGATGTTAAATAATGATGGTTTTTCTGAACTTACCGCTGCCGAGTACAGCTATATTCAAAACAACCCATATATAGGAGGCCAATTGCTTGGATACTTCTATAACAATCTTTATGGAAATAAGGATAAATTATTACGTGGTGCTATTCAGTATTTTATACAGAATACAAATTCAAATGAAACTTTCATAACTAAATGGAAGAAATTTGAACCTATACTTACATTTGCAGACCAATTCCTGCAACAAAATCCAGATGCATTAAATATAGAACAAATATTTGTGAGAATAAAAGATTTAGATAATGCATTAATTCAGAACCATAATTTATTATTGAATATTCCGTGTAACCAATTAGACGATTGGCAGGCTGTCGCAACACATCAAGTTCCACAATCTGTAAAAGATAAAATGCAAAATATTAAAAACCAAACAAGCTGGTGGAGTAAATGGAACATTACTGATATTGACGATGGGCAAGGAGCTCGTTTAAATATGGATTTGTTTCCTGTGAGAATCTCCAATATGCCAAACAAACCAGGAACTAATCAAAAATATACTCCAGCAGAGTTTTTTGATTATTTTAGAAAGAATATCAATTTATTTGCTGAAAAATTTACACCTATTGTTGATAGCTATTACGGAATAAATGATACGGCACTTTGGTTTTCCGACAATCCTTTAGGAACATTAATTCATATTACCATTCCAGGTGATAATGGGACTGTTATCTGTTCTGGAGTAAGTACAAATACATGGGTATTTAGTACTGTTGAAGCACCTAAAGGATGGTCTTATGATGGAATACATCCTGTAGCAGGAAATAGATTCTTTAGTTATTATACAAATCCGAACGACGGGTCAATCACCATTTATACAAGAGGAGTAGATAGAATTTCAACAAATGTTGTTGACCAAGGCTCAAATATTAATAATGTTGTAAATTATCTTCAGGAATCTACAGCATTCTATTTAGCCGACCAACTATGGAAAGGTATGCAAGATAAATTATCAGCATATGTAAATAGTAATGGTGGAAATGCAAATAAAGTGTCTGAAACAACCTATAGACCAGTATATACAAAAATTAAAAATTACATAAAGGGAAACGCTCCTTTAAGCTCTTTAGGATGTAATTAATAATGAAATTTATGCAGTTTTTTAAAAATCTCCCAAAGCTCATATTAATTATGTATATTTTTATATTATTTAAAAATGTATTACAATTAATTTTTGGATACTTATTTAGTTTAGAAACAGATATTAAGTTTTATAAAATCTATAATATACAGCAAAGTATTTATTCAGTAAATACGATAATCATATTAATTATCTTATATGAATGCTTGATTTATGGGTTTATTTATTTTCTTATCTTTTTGATATTATATTTCATTATTATTAATTACAAAAATAAATTATATATACATATTATATACTTTACAACTATTT
>Ga0153980_1000997_pt1 | contig 12307 bp, 12 predicted proteins | sample TSGA064MetaG_FD_104722 | JGI IMG/M metagenome (GOLD analysis project Ga0153980, IMG submission 104722) | Attine ant fungus gardens microbial communities from Georgia, USA - TSGA064 MetaG | ecosystem: Host-associated > Fungi > Mycelium > Unclassified | place: USA: Georgia, Magnolia Springs State... | reverse complement strand
TAGATTATCATCTGTCCTTGAATAGAACAAAGGACTGCTCTAAGATGGTTAGGTTATCTCTATTTCAAGAACAATAGCACTCCTATATGTAGAACAATAGGTAGTGATCATGTGGTAGGCTGTCCTTGTGCACAGACCACTACAATCATGTATTTAAGGACTGTATATCTGAGGATAAACCTCAGACTTAACAACATCTTTTGCTACTGTCTAAACTTTGCTTTTTTGAGCCTTTTGATTATCAAATCATCAACTTACAAATCAGTAAGTGGCTATTTGTGATAAAAATATTATAAATAGTACTGTACTTAATACTACAGTTAGTGTTGATTTTGTATGTTCTGGGTCAAGATTCTGATTATCTTCAATTTAGTGATTTATTACATGATGTGCATAGACAGTTACTATCAATTATTCTATCTAAAATTTGTTACAAGAGATACAGTGGCAATCCATGCTACCAAGGTTCTAATATGTAAGGAATATAGAGAATAGTATAAAAAGGCTATAAATATACTATGAAAATACTGTAAATATACTGTAAAAGTATACTCTAGGTTCCAGGGGATAATGCAATAAATGGAATCTGTTATGGAATTACACTAGGATTATGATTACTATCAGCCTTGGACTGATAATGAGTAGACAGTAGAAGAGATATTAGTAATAAAGAATAAAGGTGACAAAGATGATTGTCATAACACAGCCAAAATAGCTAAGTTATTATTTATTTTTCTTTTCCTTTTTTTTCCTTTTAATTAGGTAATTGGCAAATGCACAAGTAGAAATGACATAGAAGAAATATATAGGACTTTGTAAACAAAAGTAAATACAAAATGTGTATAAGTAATATACAATAATTAAATGGGAATCCTATCAAGTTCTTCTTATCAAGTTAGACTAGAAGTGGTTCTAAGACATCTTAGTCTAAGTTCTTACAATGATAGAATAGATGATGTATTACCATATCAGGATTAGTTTGGAAGAAGGAACTTTGGATTTGATTGAACTAATTATAGACATTGAACTGTAGGAGAAATAATAAACCTCAAGGTAATTATAGACAAATCTTGCAATAGTTATGGATATTAGAATAAATGGGGAATCATTGGACTAATTCATTTATAGACTCTGACTCAACTAGTCACTTACTGTTACTTACTAGTACTTAGGATAGTAGTTTCTGTAACATCACTAGTTAGGATAAATACAGTTCAGAAAGAGAAGAGAACAATAAGTTCTCTCTTTCTGTAGTTTATCTGAAATTCTACTTCTCTTGGAACCTCACATTCCCTCTAGTCTTTGGACTAACTTGTACAGTATGACTAAAAGTCTTAATATTCTTTCTTTTGATATAACTCTTCTGAGAACCTCAACTGGACCCTTTGTAGAGGGGTGAAGAGATATCAAGTATTGATATAGGCTCAAGGTTGAAACATATATTTACTCTTGCAGTCTAAAGTCTTAACAAAATCAGAATAAAGAACACACTACTAAAGAAAACAAGAAACACTACTCTCTAGTCCTATGGTTTTGCAATAGTCTAGAGGGAACATTAGTGATAACAAAGGAGTAGAATTACCTTGGCCTCAGCTTATATACTGTACCTCAATATCAGATAGAAGAGGAGCAGCATAAGAAGGCTAGGAATATACTATAAATTACCATAAATATACTATAAATGTATAAGAACTTAAACTGAGATGCCTTAGAACCACTTCTAGTCTGAGTTGACAAGAAGAACTTAATAGAGTTCCTATTTGATTATTATATACTACTTATACACATTCTATATTTACTCTTGTTTACAAAGTCCTACACATCTCTTCTAAGTCATTTCTGCTCATGTGTTCACCAGTTACCTAATTAAAAGAAAAGAAAAGAAAAAGAAAAAGAAAATAAATAATAACTTAGCTGTTTTGTATTAGTGTATAGTCATAAAAACTTAGAGCTCAACCAAGGTAGTTGTTTAGGAAGAACTCAATAGAGTTCTTTGTTGAATTCTACTAGGTACTTATATAAATATTAGATAGTCTATGCATCTATCTTCCATGATTACATAACCTTTACTAAAAACTATCTATATCTTATATAATCCTTTTTATAAGTGGGATGCTCAACCAACAGCATGCTCTTGCCAAACTATCACAAACTTCATTCAGACTATAACTTTGGAAATACTTGATCAATTTCAATGATCTAAATAGCTACTGAAAGCTCTTAAGAAAACTTTTCAAATGGTACCAAAATGTCTCAAGGTGATCAGTATTTACTGAGTTATCAGCAGATCAGTCAGCAATTACCAAGTTACCAGACACTAAATTGCTAATATCTTGGGAACTACTTGATATAATCATTTACTTCAATGACCATTGTGAAGCTCTCTTCAATACACTTCTTTCAGCTATAAATAAAACCCAAGGTAATAAGATTCCATGGAGATACAAGGTCCTTAGTATTTGCATATAACACTAATCTTTACCTATAGATTATTATCTGTCCTTGAATAGAACAAAGAACTACTTTAAGATGGTTAGGTTATCTCTATTTCAAGAACAATAGCACTCCTATATGTAGAACAATAGGTAGTGATCATATGATAGGCTATCCTGGTATACAGACTACCACACTCATATATTTAAGAACTCTATGTCTGAGGATAAACCTCAGACTTAACAACATCTTTTGCTACTGTCTAAACTTTGCTTTTTTGAGCCTTTTGATTATTAAATCATCAACTCACAAATTAGTAAGTGATCATTTGTGATAGTAACTGTCACAGTTGTACTATGGACCAGTAGTTACATACTATATAGTTTACTATTATACCAAAAGGGTGACATTAGCAAGGCTACTTGCTAATGAAGGTCTAGCTATTTATATAGTTCTTTGAACAGGTATTTTGTTATACCTCCATGTCACTATTTAGTAGTTACTTTTTGTAACACAAACTAAGAACAGAAATAGAGGGAAAGGAAAAAAGAGTGTATTAAGTATTATAGAATTACACTGAGATTACAATTATTATCAGCCCTGGACTGATAATAAGTGGATAGTAGAAGAGATAATGACAATAAGAGATGAGAAAGATAAAGATAATACAATAGATGATGTGTCAGTACATCAAGGTTAGGTTAGAAGAAAGAACTTCAGACTTGATTAGACTAATTATAGATATTGGACTGAAGAAGAAACATTGGATAAACTCTAGGGTAATTATAGATAAATCTTATAATAGTTATGGACTTTAGGATAAATGGGGAAACCTTGGACTAATCCATTTATAGACTCTGACTCAACTAGTCACTTACTATTACTTACTAGTACTTAGAATAGTAGTTCTTGTAATATTACTAGTTAGAATAAATACAATCAAGAAAGAAAAAAGAATAGCAAATTCTCTCTTTCTGTGGTTTATCTAAAAATCTACTTCTTTTGGAATCCTATATTCTCTCCAGTCTTTGGACTAACTTGTAGAGTATGACTAAAAGCCTTGATATTCATTCTTTTAATATAACTCTTCTGAAAATCTTAACTGGACCCTTTGTAGAGGGACAAAGAGATATCAAGTGTTGACATAGGCTCAAAGTTGAAGTATATATTCACCCTTGTGGTCTAGAGTCTTAACAATTAAGAGAGAACTTTCTTCTTTATCACAAGTGATAACACTCACTGAAGTCATAGTCACTGACTCTTATTGCTTTATGCTATATCATCAACACCCCACCAGTTCTCATTGCCTTGTACCATACTGTGTGGAACCTCTGAGCTCTTATTGCTTCCTACTATAGCTAGAACATTGTTGTAACTGTGGATAGCAAATTTACAACCTCAATATCTTCAGGACATACTTGGTCTACAAAAGAAAGTAACTTCATAGAAGACACCAGCTTTATTCATACTAGCAATCTTATCTTCACTAGACCCATTAGTGAAAGAACATAAAGAAGGATTATCCAAGAAATCTTGAGATGTCATTCTAGTATATGTCAAAATCATACAACAGAAAACCTATTCTCATCTTTTGATAATCAAGTAGATACCACTCTACTATCTCTATCAAATGAACCACCTCTCAACAATCTTCCTTTTTACAACTTAGGCCCAAAACCTCTTCAACAGACTCAGAAAGTGAACCAGAAATTGAAATTGAAAAAGCCATCAGATAATCAGAAATCCAACAACAAGCCTTTAAACAAAACCTTAACACAGAAATATCCAAATCAACAGATACAGCCTCTATGAGTACATAAGCAACTCCCTCAACTTCCACCAATCTAGCAGGAATCCTTGGATATAGAACTTTTGGATCTTCAGCAAAGAACCAAGAAAACTTATTCTACAATGTCTTTAGAAAGCCACTAATGGAACCACCAGATATCTCTGTAGCAACATTAACAATCCAACAAGAGTATCAACCCAAATATGCTTAACCAGACAAATTTGATAGAGACTCAAGAAATTATCAAAAATAGAAAGAAGACTGTTCATTGTACATGCTTGCCCACAAGCACAGTTTCCCAGATGAACATACATCTATCATGTTTATGCTCTACTATATAGACAAGAAGGCCCTGGTCTGGAAAATAGAATTTATGGTAGCCCATACAGTTTCAGAACAAAGAATACATCTTGGAACCATGGAAAACTTCCTTGTAGCCCTTGACTTGGTATTTCAACTATTCAATATAGAAGAAGACCCCTTGTGGCAGTTGCATGCTCTCAAACAATTGTCAAGACCAGTAGACAAATACATCTCTGAGTTCAGAGTATTTGCTATATAAGCAAGCCTTACAGATGTTTCACAACTTATTCACTTATTCAAACAAGGTCTGGACTCCAATATTGCAATACAAGCCATTCATTGAGGATATCAGGACTGACTTCCTAATGAGTAAGAACTAGCTGAGAACAACAGCTGAACCCTGTGCTGGACCAGAAAGAAAAGATATATATGTCTTGTTCAAATAGAGAGTACAAATAGTAAAGTATCTAGCAGATAGCCTAAGAGAATGAAACTAAGAGATGACTAGTCTGGGTTACAATTAAGTAGTACTAGGGTAGTCTAACTAGAAAAGAAAATATTGGATGGAGCTATATTACTATTGGTGTTACCAGTTACAGAGGTATCATAGTATATGACAGTACCCCCTCTCTAAGATCATTACCCTGGTGACCTTACCAGTAGTATTAAGGATGTCAATTAGGCTCAATTGGTAAATAGTAGATGGGGACCTAGCTTGTTTGGGTTCTGTGAGTGAAATTCTTGGACCAACTTGCTTATATGGTCAAGTTCTAAGGTACTCAACCAAGAGTTCTCCTTTGAAGTTTCTTTGTACCCCATCTACTATATATAATATAGCAGAGGTTTGTATCATCTGTGGTCCAGTTTTGAGTCTAGTATGTGTGCTATCTCAAATTCCAACTTGCCATCTATTTCAATAGGTAGTAAGGGAGGTTGGTGCAGTTCAGGATAGTACTTGACCTGGCTAGTTCTAATTGGGATATATAAAATACTGGGTATATTGCACAAAGATGATGTGGGAGGTTGACAAGATAGAAGTGGGTTTCTAGTTTGCCTACCACTATGAACAGACCAAGGTAATGTTCCAATAATTTTTTTGTAGGTTAGGTTATTTTGATGAATTTTGCTTGGATAAACACTGAATTACCAATCTTGATGTCAGGGGAAGGAGTTTATTGAGCATCAGCAGGCTTCTGGTAGTGCTCCTAGAACTCTTTGATAAATAACTTTATGGACTTGTATACTACTTTTAGGTTGTTGATGAAAGCTTCAGTGGTGTTAGGTATTGGGTCAGTTGGAGGTCTGATGTTTAGAAGGGGATGATACCCTTTGTTAGCAAAGAAGGGAGATACTCCAGTTGATACTAAGGATATGTTGTTATATGTAAATTTGACCAATGGCAATAATTGTGCCTAGTCAGATTGTTAATAGCAACAGTAGCTTTATAAGTACTGTTTTAAGGTCTGGTTAGTGTGCTCTGATTGTCTATTAGCTTCTGGGTGGTAGCCCAAAGTATGGTGGAGTTTTATATTGAGTACATTGGCTAAGGACTTGAAAAATTGAGAGACAAACTCCAAGCCTCTGTTAGAGGTTATATATATAGGCAAACCATGTTTCAAGAATATATAGTTAATGAACAACCAGGCTAGTTCTGGGGTGTCAAGGGTCTTGTGGGTCAGAATAAAGATTGCTTGCTTCAAGAAACAATTAACTATAACTAGGATGTCTGTGAAGCTGTCAGATAGTGGTAGTTGCTCTATCAAGTCCATAAAAATGGATTTCTAGAGGCAGGGTAGAATAGATAACTATTTTAGCAACCTATATGGTTTATGGTATTGTGCTTTGTTTGTCATGACACAGCCAAATGGCTAAGTTATTATTTATATTTCTTTTCTTTTTCTTTTTATTTAATTAGGAAATCAATGAATATATAAGAGAAAATAACTCAAAAGAGATACATGGGACTTTATAAATAGAAGTAAATACAAAATGTATATAAGTAGTGTATAGCAATCAAATGGGAACTCTATTGAGTTCTTCTTGTTAACTCAGACTAGAAATAGTTCTAAGGTGCCACAGTTTAAGTTCTTATACCAGAACTCAATTCTTTCATTTACACTGTTCATCACAGAGCCCTGCTATCTCTTACTCTCTTATCTTCCTCAGTACCTGGGTAATATAACTCAGGACTACTACAATATAGCCAGGCCCTAGGCTTAAGGGGACTTGATAGTTAGTTAGGGACTATCAGTGAAAGCACAATACTAAGCTCAGGTATTGTATCTGAGATCTAATCTTACAATTAAGTAGTGTTGTATAGTATACTTGTGCTGTTCTTAGTAGAAACCTTGTGCTGAAGTCCCATTGTGGACTGTATATGCAGAGGAGTAACACTACATCTTTAGAAAAGCATTTAGGTTAGGGATCCTCTCCTTGGGGTGATAGTATAACCATATTACTAGGGCAGTAGTAAGTAAGATAGTAGATGTCTAGCTGGGTGAAGATCTTGCATTCCAGTAGATATAACAGTAGTAAGATCACTCTTTATTCGACTTCTTCAGAGATGTAGCATCATGTTTCTAGAGCAATATAACTCTCTTATGAGTGGAATGCTCAACCAACAGCATACCCTTGCCAAACTAAGGGCAGAAATAGAAGGTAGAAAAAGAAGGATATGCTGGGGGTATAAAAGGTTCAGGTACCTGGTGTTATCAATAGGCAGTAAATGCTCTTAGTGATCACCCTAGGTGGATGTTCAAGAAGAACTTGATAGAGTTCTTCCTTGGATTGGACTACTACTTATACCATTTTACAGTGGCTGTGCTACTACTAGTCTACAATTACATGTTCTTCCAGAATGTTCTATAATTACTTGACCTTGTTATGTGATTTGGTTATCTAAGTTCCCATACTATTTATACCTTGACCCCATTGTATGACTTGAGATTTTGGATTAAGTGTTTAAATGTATAGGAGACCATTTCCTTCTTGGGGCTCTCATAACATGGCCTTCCCTTCAAGTTTCCTCGTTCTGAGGAATTTTTCTATTGACTCCAGTTTTTGTTCCATCTCTTTTCCCTTTCCCTTTTGTACCTCCTTTTTCCCCAGCTATATAGCAATTTTGCTGTGAACTCCCTAGGTAGTTCCTGACTAAATTCCTTTTCTTCTTCTTCTTGCTCCTATTGTCTTAGTTCTTCAACCTCTTCTCTATATATTCTCTCAAACTCTTCTACCAACTCTTTTGCATTCTCCAAGTTCTCTCTACTCTCCCAAGTATCTTCTTCCACCATATATCCCTTCCACCTTACCAGAAACTTTTCCTTCCCTCTAACCATTCTTTTGTTTATGATTTTTTCTACCTCAAATTTCTCTTTTCCTTTGATAATGACTGGTTTTGGTGGTGTCTTCTTCTGCTCTTCTACCTGTGGTTTATAGAGTCATACTCTACTTATGTTAACTACAGGGTGTATTCTAATAGACTTAGGTAGTTCTAACTCTATTGCATTGCTAGAGACAATTCCCTTAACTTTGTAGGGGCCCACAAAATGCTCTGTCAATTTCTCTGATCTCCTTCCCTTCATCTGCTATTTTAAGTCTTTTGTACTTAGCAGTACTAGGTCCCCTACTTTGTATTCTTCTTCCTCCCTTTGCCTTCTGTTTGCAAACTTCTTCATTTCTTCCTGAGCTTTCCCTAGTGCTGCTTTTGCTTCCTCCTGGATTTTCTTTATTCTTTCCACAAATTTTCCCACCACTTTATACTTTCCCTTTCTCCTTCCTTCAAACCCCATCCTTAGATCCTGACCATAGTTTGCTTTGAATGGCAATATTTTTGTTGCTGTGTGGATTTTGTTGTTGTATGTGAATTCTGCCATTCCTAACCAATCCGGCCACTGCTCTTGTCTATAGTCAATGAAGACCCTCAGATACTGCTCTAACTTCTGGTTTATCCTTTCCGTTTGCCCATCTGTTTGGGGGTGATAGGCCGTTGAGAGTTTTGTTTGGATTCCCAATAAGTTATTCAGCTCCTTCATCATTCCCACTGCAAACTATACTCCTCTATCTGATATAATGCTTTCTGGAAGTCTATGTAACTTCTATACATGATCTCGGAACAGCTTTGCGAGTCCTTCTGCTGATGTTTTCTCCGTTGTGGCTATAAAATGTGCTATTTTGCTAAAGCGGTCGCACACTACCAGGATAGCATCGTATCTCTGGGCTAATGGCAGCTTGGTGATAAAGTCTGCTAAGATGTGGCTCTATAGCTTTTCTGGGATCGCATTGGGCATCAGTTTTCCTGCTGGTACTTCGCTTCGATTTTTGTATCTTTAACACGCATCGCATCTTTCTACATATCTCCCTACATCTTTTGTTATTCCTGGCAATCAACTCTGCTGTCTTCCATCTCCCTCCGTGTCCTCCTACTGGGGTGTTGTGGTGCAAACATATTATCTCCCCCCTGAGTTCCCCTTCTGGTATGTATATCTTCCCTTCCTTCATTACTATCCTATCCTCTATTTTCCATTCTTCATTTTTCAGTGTCTTTATTCCTGCCCTCTTCAGCTCTTCTACCACTTTCACTACCTTTTCATCCCCTTCCTATGCCTTTTTGATTCTTTCTTTTAGGTCTTCTTCCTCTACCATTGTTTCAACTCCCCTAATCTATTCTGGTTTTATCAGTTTCTGGTCCTCATTGTCCTTTTCCACTCCTTCCTACCAGTCAGGTCTCCTGCTTAGTCTATCTGCCTTCCCCATGCTCTTTCCTGGAACGTGTTTTAATGTAAAATTAAATTGTGATAGGTATAGGGCCTATCTCACTTGTCTACAGTTTAATTTTTGGCTCGTCATAAAATACTGGAGGTTCTTATGGTCTGTCCAGATTTCAAATTCGAGTTTTGCTCCCTCCAAGTAGTGTCTCCATGCTTCTAGACACCTAATAACTACCAGCATCTCTTTATCATGGATTTCATAATTTTGCTCTGTAGTGTTCAATGATTTAGAGATGAAGGTCACCGGTCTCTACTTTCCATCCTCACACTTTGTTGATAATACTTCCTCTGTTGCGTAGTCTAAAGCATTCGCCTCCACTCTCATCTCCCTATCAATATCTAGAATGGCTAAAACAGGTTCTGTGGTGAATACTGCCTTAAGCCTTTCAAATGCCTCCTCCTGTTTCCCTTCCCATTTCCATTTCTGCTCCTTCCTGACCAGCACATGCAGTGGTGCTGCTATCCTAGTGAAATCTTTTATAAATCTTCTGTAATAATTGGTGAGGCCTAAAAACTTCTGCACTTCCTTAATGTTTTGGAGTACTGGCCAGTTTGGTACTCCCTCCACTTTTTCCTTCTGTATTTCCACCCTTCTTGGACCGATTACTACTCCCAGAGATTCTACCTCTCTTACTTTCCATTTACACTTTTCAGGCTTTATAAATAGGTCGTTTTCCTCTAACCTTTTTAGTACCTCCTCCACTAACTCATTGTGTCCTTCTTCAGTGTCTGTGGCTACCAGGATGTCATCGATAAATGTTACCGTGTCTCCCTGGTTTATGAGATCTCTAAATAGGTCATTCATCATTGTTTGGAAGGTAGCAGGAGAGTTTGTTAACCTGAAGTACATGACTGTGGATTTATAAGCTCCAATATATGTTGTAAATGCTGCCTTCCACTCATTTCCCTCTTTGATCCTGGTATTATTGTATCCCCACCTCAGGTCCAACTTTGTAAACACCTTTCTCTTTCCTACTCCATCCAGTATGTCTGCAATAAGGGGTAAGAAATACCCATTCTTTATTGTCCACTAATTTATGTGTCGATAGTCCTGCACCATTCTCTGTGTGCCATCCTTTTTTGCTACAAAGTATACTGGTGATGTTTGGGGTGACTTGGAAGGGCGGATGTATCCTTTCCTTAGCTGGTCTTCTACAAATGCTTGCACCTTCTCCCTTTCTTCCCTGGACAGTGAATATACCTTTTCCTTTTTTGGTATAAATCCTTCCTTCAACTCTATAGTATGGTCCTAGGTTTTTTGTACTGGTATTCTTTCCAACTTCTTTTTCCCGAATACCTTCCCCCACCTCCAAAACCTTTTAGGCACCAGTTTTTTTAACGTTTCTTTGTTCTTGTCCCTCTCCACTTTCTTTACTTCCTTTTTCTTCTCTTCTTGCTTTCTCTTTCTATATATAGGTGGACAGTGTGTCATTTCTACCTCTCCTTTCTCCTAATCTATCTCCGGGTTGTGGGCTGCTAGCCATAGCATTCCCAGTATCACCTCTGTTTTCCCTAAGTTACATACATCCATTCTTGCCCTCTCTACATGTCCTTTGAAGAATATATTGCACTCTACCTGGTGCATTATGGCTCCCCCTACATTTACTGTTCCATCTACATTTCTAACTAACAGAGGTTTCTTTAGCTTCTCTATTTTAAACCCCTTTTTTCTGGCAAAGGTTGTATCCATGAATAGGCCTATTGCCCCACTATCTAGCAGTACTCTTACTACTACCCCTTCATGGTTTTCTAGCTTTTCTAACCCCACCTTCATCCAAACTTCTCTTAGTGGTCGTAGAGTGCACCATATATCTCTTACTCTTTCAGTTGTATTGGTGCAATCGGATTTATTTCCTAGCTTTTCTGGACACAATACACTATACAGATTATTGGAGGCCAGCCAAGAGCTTACTGTCCTCCATTTTCTTTTGCCAACTCCTACGGCGTTTCCACTACTCTTCCTTTATGCCTTTCCCAACAATTTTTGGCCATGTGGCCCCACTTCCCACACATGTAGCATGTCCTGTCTCCTCCTCTTCCTCTATCTATATCCATTGCATTTGGGTCTCTCCTTGGACTCACTTGAGTTCCCTCTCTATTGAACATATTTTCTTCTCCTCCTCTGTACCCTCCTTCTGTTCTCCATGTTATTTGCCCCCCTCTTCCCCCATATGATTCTCCCCCTCTGGACTGTGTATTTCCCCCCTGGGCATGCCACATTCCTCCCCAACATCCTCTCTTCTATTCTGCTTTGCCTTTGATTTCTATCCAGTCTCACCGCTCTTTCTTGCCACTCTCCAATGGTGGTTGGTGGTTTTTCTGCTTCTGCCAGTTTCCTCCTAATACTTCCATTCAACCCTCTCTTGAATTCTTCAATAAGAGGTCTTTTCTCATAGCTGCTCCCCCTGGTGATCTTTTTGAATTCCTGCATATACTCGTCGCAGGTCCTCCCTTCTTGCTCAATTGTTCTTAGCTGTTCTATTTTCCTCTCCTTCTCTGATATTTTCCCAAAGTCGTCCCTTATCTTTGTGAACAGCTGCTCTGCTGATTCTACTTCTGACTCTCCCTTAGCCAATTTATCCAGCAAGTTATCCTTCCATGCCTCTGCTATTCCTCCCTGCACATATGACAATACCCAGGCCACCTGGGTTGCTGCTACTTCTTCTGTCATTTTCATCCTAATGTATAGGTGAGCTGCATTAACAAACATGCTCACCTCTTCCATCTTTCTACTAAAAGCTTGAGGTCTTGCAACCTCTACTCTGCTCCCTTGTTGCTGAAGGAGCATGGTATTGACCTGCTGTTGCAGGGTTGCAATCATAGCGAGGAGTTGCTCTTCTCTAGTTTGGGGGGGGGGGGGGGGGGGGGGGGGGGGGGGGGGGGTTTCCCCCCTTGTTGTTTTTTTTGGGGGGGGTGGTGGGGGGGGGGGGGGGGGGGGGGGGGGTGCATAGTTGTTTGTTTTCTCCCAGTTGTTTGTTGGCTTTCACTGATGTATCTCTTTCATATGAATGAATAG
>Ga0153980_1000993_pt1 | contig 12322 bp, 8 predicted proteins | sample TSGA064MetaG_FD_104722 | JGI IMG/M metagenome (GOLD analysis project Ga0153980, IMG submission 104722) | Attine ant fungus gardens microbial communities from Georgia, USA - TSGA064 MetaG | ecosystem: Host-associated > Fungi > Mycelium > Unclassified | place: USA: Georgia, Magnolia Springs State... | reverse complement strand
GTCTTTAAACCTAAACTCTCAGGTTCAGCATGACAACGAATTATATTTTTGTGACCGGCGGGGTCGTTTCCTCTCTGGGGAAAGGCATTGCCGCAGCCTCCCTCGCAGCCATCCTTGAAGCACGTGGTCTGAATGTGACCATCATGAAACTCGATCCGTACATCAACGTCGATCCGGGTACCATGAGCCCAACGCAGCACGGTGAAGTATTTGTTACCGATGATGGGGCCGAAACCGATCTGGATTTAGGTCACTACGAGCGCTTCATCCGTACCAAAATGAGCCGTCGTAATAACTTCACCACTGGCCGTATCTACTCAGAAGTGCTGCGCAAAGAGCGTCGCGGCGACTATCTGGGCGCGACCATTCAGGTGATCCCACACATCACCAACGCTATCAAAGAGCGCATCATCGAAGGTGGCGAAGGCCATGATGTGGTCCTGGTGGAAATTGGCGGTACCGTCGGCGATATCGAATCGCTGCCGTTCCTCGAAGCCATTCGCCAGATGGCGGTTGACGTTGGCCGTGAGCACACCATGTATATGCACCTGACGCTGGTGCCTTATATGGCGGCGGCGGGTGAGGTGAAAACCAAGCCAACGCAGCACTCCGTTAAAGAACTGCTCTCCATCGGTATCCAGCCGGACGTGCTGATCTGCCGTTCCGACCGCGCGGTTCCTGCCAATGAGCGGGCGAAAATCGCGCTGTTCTGTAACGTGCCGGAAAAAGCGGTTATCTCGCTGAAAGATGTCGATTCAATCTACAAAATTCCCGGCATGCTGAAATCGCAGGGCCTGGATGACTATATCTGCAAGCGCTTCAACCTGAACGCGCCGGAAGCGAACCTGGCCGAATGGGAACAGGTAATTTACGAAGAAGCTAACCCGGGCGGCGAAGTGACCATCGGTATGGTCGGCAAATATGTCGAGCTGCCGGATGCGTATAAATCCGTGATTGAAGCGCTGAAGCACGGCGGCCTGAAAAACCGCGTAACGGTTAACATCAAGCTGATCGACTCGCAGGATGTTGAAAGCCGCGGCGTCGAAATTCTGAAAGATCTGGATGCTATCCTGATCCCGGGTGGCTTTGGCTATCGCGGCGTGGAAGGCAAGCTGATGACCGCTCGCTACGCCCGTGAAAACAACATTCCTTACCTTGGCATCTGCCTGGGTATGCAGGTTGCGCTGATGGAGTTCGCGCGCAACGTGGCCGGCATGACGGACGCGAATTCAACGGAATTTGTGCCAGACTGTAAATACCCGGTTGTTGCGCTGATCACCGAATGGCGTGACGAAGAAGGCAATGTTGAAGTGCGTACAGAGAAGAGCGATCTGGGCGGCACCATGCGCCTGGGTAGCCAGCAGTGTCAGCTGACGCCGGATAGCCTGGTACGCCAGCTGTACGGCTCTGATACTATCGTGGAGCGCCATCGTCATCGCTACGAAGTCAACAACATGCTGTTAAAGCAGATCGAAGCGGCGGGATTACGCGTTGCCGGTCGTTCTGGCGACGATCAGCTGGTTGAAATCGTTGAGATCCCGAACCATCCGTGGTTTGTGGCCTGTCAGTTCCATCCGGAATTCACCTCAACGCCGCGTGACGGTCATCCACTGTTTGCCGGCTTCGTTAAAGCGGCCAGCGAGCATCAGAAGCGTTTGGCGAAATAAGTAGTTTTCATGGCAGCGCGCGAATTTATACTTGCCAGACTCTGAGCTGAAGCAAGGCGGCCATCAAGTGAATCCCCGGGAGCTTACCTTAGTACGTGACCGGGGTGAGGAAGGCAGCCAACACGGCTACAGCTCGAAAGATAAGAAGTATTTTCGCGCGTTGTTTGTCTGAGTTTTAAGTTAACTTGTACTGAGGAAAAACTAATGTCCAAAATCGTTAAAGTCATCGGTCGCGAAATCATCGACTCTCGTGGCAACCCGACCGTTGAAGCAGAAGTGCATCTGGAAGGCGGTTTTGTCGGTATGGCAGCAGCCCCATCAGGCGCTTCTACCGGTTCCCGTGAAGCACTGGAACTGCGTGACGGTGACAAATCTCGTTTCCTGGGTAAAGGCGTAACCAAAGCGGTTGCGGCTGTTAACGGCCCAATTGCGGACGCGGTAACCGGCAAAGATGCCAAAGACCAGGCAAACATCGACAAGATCATGATCGATCTTGACGGCACCGAAAACAAATCCAAATTTGGCGCTAACGCCATTCTGGCCGTTTCTCTGGCTGCGGCTAAAGCTGCCGCTGCCGCTAAAGGCATGCCGCTGTACGAGCACATCGCCGAACTGAACGGTACCCCAGGCAAATTCTCTATGCCGCTGCCAATGATGAACATCATCAACGGTGGTGAGCACGCCGACAACAACGTCGACATCCAGGAATTCATGATCCAGCCTGTTGGCGCAAAAACGCTGAAAGAAGCGGTTCGTATGGGTTCTGAAGTTTTCCACAACCTGGCGAAAGTGCTGAAGTCTAAAGGCATGAGCACCGCTGTAGGCGACGAAGGCGGCTACGCGCCAAACCTGGGTTCTAACGCCGAAGCGCTGGCAGTTATCGCGGAAGCGGTAAAAGCGGCGGGCTACGAGCTGGGCAAAGACATCACGCTGGCGATGGACTGCGCGGCATCTGAATTCTACAAAGACGGCAAATATGTGCTGGCTGGCGAAGGCAACAAAGCCTTCACTTCCGAAGAGTTCACCCACTTCCTGGAAGATCTGACCAAACAGTACCCGATCGTCTCTATCGAAGATGGTCTGGACGAGTCCGACTGGAGCGGTTTTGCTTACCAGACCAAAGTGCTGGGCGACAAAATCCAGCTGGTGGGCGACGACCTGTTCGTGACCAACACCAAAATCCTGAAAGAAGGTATCGATAAAGGCATCGCTAACTCCATTCTGATCAAATTCAACCAGATCGGTTCTCTGACCGAAACCCTGGCTGCAATCAAAATGGCGAAAGACGCTGGCTATACGGCGGTTATCTCTCACCGTTCAGGCGAAACCGAAGACGCTACCATCGCCGACCTGGCGGTAGGTACGGCGGCAGGCCAGATCAAAACAGGTTCTATGAGCCGTTCTGACCGCGTTGCCAAGTACAACCAGCTGATCCGTATCGAAGAGTCACTGGGCAGCCGCGCGCCGTTCAATGGCCTGAAAGAAGTTAAAGGTCAGTAATAAAAAGAGCTTCCCTTACGGGAAGCTCGCAGACCGCTGACCAGCGGGGGCTTTCTGAGCCTGCACGCTGGCCACGGTTTAAAACCCCCGTAATGGGGGTTTTTTACTTTTAGCGCATTACCATCCTATACAAGGTGAAGGCGACAGAAAGTCATGCTTGCCTGCGTAACTCCACCATGTATTACTCTGGGTACCTGAAGGAAACGGCTGCTTCCACGATCTGTTTTGATTAGCTTTAAAATAGCGGATTTCATCAGGTGTTTTGCGATTCCAGCCGTGGCTGACCTGCCAGACTTTGTACTGATTAAACGCTTCATAACCTGCATTTGTATACAGACTGGTGCCGTTACCATCCAGGAAGCGTTTAGTGGCGCGGTTAAGAAGCATTAATTCACCACGCTCTGTTTTAATTGGCCACCATTGCTGATAAGCATTACCTGGCGTAGCGTAATTGGTGTAAACCTTACCGGCTGCATTGCTGTCCAGAACTTTCCCGGTGCCCAGCTGCTTTAACGTATACCAGGAATTAAATTCCGGCCAGCTATCCCCATAAGCTTTTTCAAACTTCCATATTTGATAAGGGTTACCTTCATTCCATGCCCGCATATAGGATGTTCCTGACTTACTCACATCGACATTATTACCGCTTCTTAAAATTTGCCGCAGGTTCCACTGGTGGGTGGCAGGAAGAAAAGTTGTTGAATAAATGTCGCCCGCTTTTCCGCTTTGCCCGGAAACTTTGCAAATCGGATTTGGCGTAACTTTTACTTCCTGATATTTTGCCAGGGCAACGGGCTTTCCTGTTTTTCCGCTCATTTCGGTTACTATTAAAGTGCCGTCTGCATGATATGTCGCGGCGTGGAATTTCCCGTCAAACGTCGCGCCTGTACGATAGACGGTAGTGTCCCCATAAAAACTGTCGTTGTAATGCCTGTTTCTTAAAAGTTGATGGTCGTGTCCGGCAAAAACAGCCAGCGGCTTATAGGTTTTCATGATGGCGTTAAACTGGCGCCGGGCATAGCTGCTTGCAGAGCTGGTAAAATCATCCCTGTATTCATGCAGATTTAAGATAATATTGGTGACGCCACGCAGGCGCGCGAGCCTGAGATCTTCCGCGAGCCAGGTCAGAGATGGAATAATGTCATACTTTACCTGAGACCAGGTATTACGCAATTTCACCTGATAATTAGGATGGTTGTGCAGCTGCACAAAGTGCACCCCTTTATAATCCCAGGAATAGGATAAGCTGCCTCTGTTGTCATTCCAGTCTACTGAAAAGTGATCCAGCTTATTTTTATATAAATTGATATAGCTAAGCATGGTGTCTACCGAACGAATAGCGCAGCCGTCGATAGTCATATAGGTCGCATCCCAACAATCATGTGCATTATTCTGGTAGTCATGATTGCCCAGGCCGAAATAGTAAGGGAATTTTAGCTGGTTAAACATCTTTAGTGAGGCTTTCCAGGAGTTAGCCCTGCCAAACTCGGTCATATCGCCATTGATAATGCCAAAAGAGGCATTCATGGTATTAATAGCCTTGATAAGGTTGGTATGTATCGCTCTCCATTCTGCACCATTTGCGCTTTCGCTATTAGGGTCGCCGCCGTGCATCAGACGAAAGGATTGCGGATCGGCCATAACGATAAAATTAAAGTCTCCTTTCGAGGGCTGGGGCTGGGGCTGGGTTGCGCCTGGTATAAAGATCGAAGAATTATCAATCAGAGAAGCGGGATTACTATTGCTGGTCGTTATCTGTGCGTGGGCAAACTGTAGCGAGGCGGATAGCAACAGTACAGAGCTGCATAGTAATTTTTTATTTTTTAATTTCATAGGGCTTTTTCCTGGTTAAAAATTTAAAATCTTTAAAGCACTGTAGGGCCGTGGTTGTTATAAAGTTATTGCTATGGGGAGAGCCAGATTTGTAGTTATATATAGCTGTCTGGCGTTCTGAATAACCGTTTATATTTTCCCATAATAATTATTTATTAAAAATTATATCGCCTTAACTGACGCTTTTATGGAAATTACCGATTTTATTATTGGCTTATTGACTCTTAATCTTGCTGTTAAGAGGGAAGCAGGCGGCTGGCACAAGCAGCAAGGAAGAGAAGAATTGTCACCGACCGCACAATGCGAGTTGGTTAAAAAGCCGCTATCTGTCATACTTTGCGCCCCTATTTTCACAGTCAGTTGAGAGCGTGATGCAGTACCCGATTAATGAAATGTTCCAGACGTTGCAGGGCGAAGGGTTTTACACCGGCGTTCCGGCAATTTTTATCCGCCTGCAGGGATGCCCGGTGGGCTGCAGCTGGTGTGATACCAAACACACCTGGGATAAGCTGGCCGATCGGGAAACTTCGCTGGGCGATATCCTGCTGAAGACGGTAGAAACCGATGCCTGGGGCGCGGCGGATGCTGATGCGCTGCTGAACGTGATTAAAAATCATAGCTGGACGGCGCGACACGTGGTGATCACCGGCGGCGAGCCTTGCATCCACGACCTTACGCCGCTGACGCAGGCGCTGGAAGAAAACGGCTTTAGCTGCCAGATTGAAACCAGCGGCACTCATCAGGTTAAGTGCAGTGAGAAAACCTGGGTGACGGTTTCACCAAAGGTAAATATGCGCGGCGGCTATGACGTGCTGAATCAGGCGCTGGTACGCGCAGATGAGGTGAAGCATCCGGTGGCCCGACTGCGTGATGTAGAAGCGCTGGACGCGCTGCTGGCGACGCTGAGCGACAGCAAGCCGCGTATCATTGCGTTGCAGCCCATCAGCCAGAAAGAAGATGCGACAAAGCTGTGCATTGAAACCTGTATCGCCCGCAACTGGCGTTTATCCATGCAGACGCATAAATATTTAAATATCGCCTGATAAAAAAGGCGGCCCTGCGGCCGCCTCTTCATTAATCCCTGTCATTTTATCCTGAAGGTTAATTAACGGCGTAAACCGTCCGCTTAACCTTTATAAACGCAGCCCGCCGTGCAGGTCTCTTTAATCATTACGGCACTGAGCAGAGGCAGCTGCGGCTTCATCCGATCCCAAATCCATTTTGCCAGCACTTCACTGGTAGGATTCTCCAGGCCTTCGATATCGTTCAGGTAATAGTGATCCAGACGATCGTAGAGCGGCCTGAAGGCGGCCTTCAGCTCGGCGAAATCCATGATCCAGCCGGTATGCGCATCTACTTCGCCGGTAATTTCGAGCCGCACCAGGAAAGAGTGCCCGTGCAGACGGCCGCATTTGTGGCCTTCCGGCACGTTAGGCAAGTGGTGAGCCGCCTCGAATTGGAAATCTTTAAACAGGGTGGTAGCCATGTGACAATCTCAGTAATTTCTCAAAAAAACGGGCGAAGTCTACCCGAAAAAGCCTTTTTTCGCACCCGTTTCGCCGGTAATAAAGACAATCTCGATGGTAGAGAAAAGGTTACGTACGTAACTGGCTGATAAATAGTGATTTCGCTAACCTGTTTCGCCGCTATAGCTTACTTGTAAAACCGTTTAGTCATTTTGGTTATTTTATATTACCAACCCTTATTTAAGGGTTATTATGCCAGTCGTTACCCTAGCGTAATCTTGCTGTCTTTACGGCCCTGACCACCGATACTGGAACTTTCAACGCAATGACGACTCAGGCACCTCCAGCTTCTCTGCTTCCGCTTAATCCGGAACAGCTCTCCCGCCTTCAGGCGGCAACCGGCGATTTCTCTACCACACAGCTAGCCTGGCTCTCTGGCTATTTCTGGGGCATGGTTAACCAGGCACCGAACACGACCGTTGCCAGCGCACCAGCACCGGTGGATGTGCCAACCATCACGCTGCTTTCCGCTTCGCAAACCGGTAACGCGCGTCGCGTTGCTGAACAGCTGCGTGACGATTTGCTGGCGGCGAAGCTGAACGTAAACCTGGTCAACGCGGGCGATTATAAATTTAAGCAGATCGCACAGGAAAAGCTGCTGGTGGTGATTACCTCTACCCAGGGCGAAGGCGAGCCGCCGGAAGAAGCCGTGGCGCTGCACAAGTTCCTGATGTCGAAAAAAGCGCCGAAGATGGACAACACCGCTTTTGCGGTCTTCGGTCTTGGCGACACTTCGTACGAATTTTTCAGCCAGGCCGGAAAAGATTTTGACGGCAAGCTGGGCGAGCTGGGCGGCGAGCGTTTGCTGGATCGCGTGGACGCCGACGTGGAATACGCGGCAGAAGCCGAGCAGTGGCGTAAAAAAATTGTCGACGTGCTGAAAGCGCGGGTACCGACCGAAACGCCTGCTGCGGCTGCGGCAAATGCGACCGGCACGGTCAACGAAGTTTTCAGCAGTCCTTACACTAAAGAAGAGCCGCTGACCGCCAGCCTGGCCGTTAACCAGAAAATCACCGGACGTAACTCGGATAAAGACGTGCGCCACATCGAAATCGATCTGGGGGATTCCGGCCTGCGCTATCAGCCAGGCGACGCGCTTGGCATCTGGTATGAAAACGATCCGGCGCTGGTGCAGGAACTGGTCGCGCTTCTGTGGCTGAAAGGCGATGAAAGCGTGCAGGTTAACGGTAGCGAACTGCCGCTGGCCGAAGCGCTGCAAAAACATTTTGAGCTGACGGTCAACACCACGCAGATTGTTGAACAGTACGGCAAGCTCAGCCGCGACGAAAAGCTGCTGGAGCTGGTCAGCGACAAGAGCCGTCTGCAACAGTACGCGCAGTCAACGCCGATTGTAGACATGGTACGCCGGGCACCGACCGAGCTGCGTGCTGAACAGCTGATCGAGCTGCTGCGCCCGCTAACGCCGCGCCTCTATTCTATTGCGTCATCCCAGGCGGAGAGCGAAAGCGAAGTGCATATCACCGTGGGCGCGGTGCGTTACGAAATTGATGGTCGTGCCCGTGCGGGCGGCGCTTCCAGCTTCCTGGCCGATCGCCTGGAAGAAGACGGCGAAATCCGCGTGTTTATCGAACATAACGATAATTTCCGTCTGCCAGCTAACCCGGAAACGCCGGTCATTATGATTGGGCCAGGCACCGGCATTGCGCCGTTCCGCGCCTTTATGCAGCAGCGCGACAACGACGGCGCAGAAGGTAAAAACTGGCTTTTCTTTGGCAATCCGCACTTCACGGAAGACTTCCTTTATCAGGTGGAATGGCAGCGTTATGTGAAAGATGGCCTGCTGACCAATATCGACCTGGCGTGGTCCCGCGATCAGCAGCAGAAAGTTTATGTTCAGGACAAGATCCGCGCGAAGGGCGCAGAAGTCTGGCGCTGGATTGAAGAAGGTGCGCATATCTACGTGTGCGGCGATGCTAACCGTATGGCAAAAGATGTTGAACAGGCTTTACTGGAAGTAGTAGCGGAACACGGCGGCATGGATACAGAGACCGCCGACGAATTCTTAAGCGAGCTGCGCATTGAGCGCCGTTATCAGCGCGACGTTTACTAACCGGCGTCCGGCCAGACAGCTCAGCCTTGCAGGTGGAAACTGAACCGCCTGCAGCATTAACAAATTTTAAAGAGACAGCCTTATGAGCAATGAAAAGCATCCCGGCCCGCTGGTGGTAGAAGGTAAACTGACCGACGCTGAACGCCTGAAGAAAGAGAGTAACTATCTGCGTGGCACCATTAGCGAAGATCTGCAAAATGGCCTGACCGGCGGTTTTACCGGCGACAACTTTTTGCTGATCCGCTTTCACGGCATGTACCAGCAGGACGATCGCGATATCCGTGCCGAACGTGCCGAGCAGAAGCTGGAGCCGCGTCACGCTATGATGTTGCGCTGCCGTCTGCCAGGCGGCATCATCACGCCAACGCAGTGGCTGGCCATCGATAAGTTTGCCGAAAATAATACTATTTACGGCAGTATCCGTCTGACCAACCGCCAGACTTTCCAGTTCCACGGTATTCTGAAAGGCAACGTTAAGCCTGCACACCAGATGCTGAGCGAAGTTGGTCTGGACGCGCTGGCAACGGCTAACGACGTGAACCGCAACGTGCTGTGCACCTCTAACCCGATAGAGTCTGAACTGCACCAGGAAGCGTACGAGTGGGCGAAAAAGCTGTCCGAACATCTGCTGCCGCAAACGCGTGCTTACGCAGAGATCTGGCTGGATCAGGAAAAGGTCGCTACCACCGATAAAGAGCCGATCCTGGGCGAAACCTATCTGCCGCGTAAGTTTAAAACGACCGTGGTGGTGCCGCCGCATAACGATGTCGATCTGCACGCTAACGATCTGAACTTTATCGCTATTGCAGAAAACGGCAGGCTGGTCGGCTTTAACCTGCTGGTGGGCGGCGGCCTTTCTATCGATCACGGCAACAAAGCAACCTACGCGCGTACCGCCAGCGAGTTTGGCTATCTGCCGGTCGAAAAAATTCTCGACGTGGCGGAAGCGGTAGTAACCACGCAGCGCGACTGGGGTAATCGTACCGATCGTAAAAATGCCAAAACCAAATACACGCTGGAGCGCGTGGGCGTGGAAACTTTCAAAGAGGAGGTGGAGCGTCGCGCTGGCCTGACCTTTGAGCCGATCCGTCCTTATGAATTTACCACTCGTGGCGATCGCTTTGGCTGGGTGAAAGGCATTGATAATAACTGGCACCTGACGCTGTTTATCGAAAACGGTCGCCTGCTGGATTATCCTGGCCGTCCGCTGAAAACCGGGCTGGCGGAGATTGCCAAAGTGCATAAGGGCGACTTCCGCCTGACCGCTAACCAGAACCTGATTGTGGCGGGCGTGCCGGAAGCGGACAAACCGGTAATTGAGGCGCTGGCTCGTGAACACGGCCTGATGGAAAGCGTTACCGCACAGCGTGAGAACTCAATGGCGTGCGTGGCGTTTCCTACCTGTCCGCTGGCGATGGCCGAGGCGGAACGTTTCCTGCCGTCATTTGTTACCCGTGTGGAAGAGTTGATGACCGCGCACGGCGTTGGCGATGAGCACATCGTGCTGCGCGTGACGGGCTGTCCTAACGGCTGTGGCCGCGCGCTACTGGCCGAGGTCGGGCTGGTAGGCAAGGCCCCGGGCCGCTATAACCTGCATCTTGGCGGTAACCGTATCGGCACGCGCATTCCGCGTATGTATCGTGAGAACATTACCGAAGATGAAATTTTAACTACCCTTGATCATCTGTTGGATCGCTGGTCAAAAGAACGCGAAGCGGAAGAAGGCTTTGGCGATTTCACTATCCGTGCAGGCATAGTGGCACCGGTTCTCGATCCGGCGCGTGATTTCTGGGCATAAGCGGAGGCGTGCAATGGCTGTACTCGATCTCTCGGCACTGAACGAATTACCTAAAGTTGAGCGCGTAATGGCGCTGGCGGAAATCAATACCCGGCTGGAAAAACTGTCGGCGCAGGATCGCGTGGTTTGGGCGCTGGAAAACCTGCCGGGTGAAGCTGTGCTCTCCTCCAGCTTTGGCATTCAGGCGGCGGTAAGCCTGCATCTGGTTTCTCAGGTGAAGCCGGGTATTCCGGTAATTCTGACCGATACCGGTTATCTGTTTCCGGAGACCTATCGGTTTATTGATGAACTGACCGACAAGCTGGGGCTGAATCTGCAGGTTTTCCGGGCAGAGCAGAGCGCGGCGTGGCAGGAAGCGCGCTACGGTAAGCTGTGGGAGCAGGGCGTGGAAGGCATTGAGCGCTATAACGATATTAACAAAGTCGAGCCGATGAACCGGGCGCTGAAAACGCTGAACGCGCAGACGTGGTTCGCCGGTCTGCGTCGCGATCAGTCCAGCAGCCGCGCTAATCTGCCGGTGCTGGCTATCCAGCGCGGCGTGTTTAAGGTGCTGCCGATTATCGACTGGGACAACCGCCAGGTTTATCAGTATTTGCAGGAGCATGGCCTGGGTTACCATCCGCTGTGGGAGCAGGGTTATCTGTCGGTAGGGGATACGCATACCACGAAGAAGTGGGAGCCGGGCATGGCGGAAGAGGAAACGCGCTTCTTCGGTCTGAAGCGCGAGTGCGGGCTGCACGAGTAGCGGTAAGCGTTGTGGAAGGTCGCTGTGAGCTCGGGGCAAATCATTAGCGATTGAGCCGCTGTAGAAGGTCGCTGTGAGATCGGGGTAAGGCTGCAAGGGCAGGTCGGAACGCGGACACGCCGTGAATACATCCCTGTAGGCTCGGTTGGCGCGTCCATGCGCCAAACGGTCCGCTTATCCGACCAGCCCTCGCTGCTGGTTAGGCGATTGCGTTGCTGTGAGAGGCGCTGCGAGAGCGGTGCAAATCATTAGCGATTGAGCCGTTGTAGAAGGTCGCTGTGAGATCGGTGTCAGGCGGCATAAGCGGCTGAGTTGCTATGTAATGTCGCTGCGGGATCGGTGGCAGGCAGCAAGGGCAGGTCGGAACGCGGACACGCCGTGAATACATCCCTGTAGGCTCGGTTGGCGCGTCCATGCGCCAAACGGTCCGCTTATCCGACCAGCCCTCGCTGCTGGTTAGGCGATTGAGTCGCTGTGAAAGGCGCTGCGAGAGCGGTGCAAATCATTAGCGATTGCGTCGCTGTAAAAGGTCGCTGTGAGATCGGGGTAAGGCTGCAAGGGCAGGTTGGAACGCGGACTCGCCGTGAATCCTTCCTAAAGGCTCGCCTGGCGCGTCCATGCGCCAGACGGTTCGCTTATCCAACCAGCCCTTGCTGCTGGTTAGCAATTATGTCGCTGTAAAAGCTGCTACAGGATCGTAGCAGTGCATTAGCAATGAAATTGCTGCATTGAGTTCCCACAACCTTACCGGACCTGTACCAGACCTCCATAGGTTTCTATATAGCGCGGCGCTTTCAGGTCATCGACCTGAAAGTTCACCAGCTCGAACAGCAGGCAGAGCAGTTCCCGTTGCGTTTCCCCATTAACGGAGCCGCTCATTAATACCTGCGTCAAAGCCTGGCAATAGTCGGTAAGGGTTTCAGGCTCTGTAATAAAAGGCGTATTACGGAGTGTAGTAACGTCACCTGTTGTTAATTGCATAATACGGTTATCGGGAACCGGCTCCTGATAAATTGACCGTAATTTCTCAAAGCTGGCGGTAAGCTTTTTAAAAAGCGCAAGGCGTTCCATGTCATTATCCGTCTCCATTAAGGCGGAAACGAGTCGCTCGTTATATTCCGCCAGGTCAATAAAGTCCATTCCCGCAGGAAGTGATGAAAAATTTGTAAACTCGGGGCGAGT
>Ga0153980_1000992_pt1 | contig 12330 bp, 20 predicted proteins | sample TSGA064MetaG_FD_104722 | JGI IMG/M metagenome (GOLD analysis project Ga0153980, IMG submission 104722) | Attine ant fungus gardens microbial communities from Georgia, USA - TSGA064 MetaG | ecosystem: Host-associated > Fungi > Mycelium > Unclassified | place: USA: Georgia, Magnolia Springs State... | reverse complement strand
TCTTTGTAAGCTTTTTATTATTTGATTTATCTCCCCAGTGCCTACTTGATTATACACAACTGTGACACAGCTTAGAGACTTTACCTCTCTGACCTGTTCTGCTTACTCTTGTTATTTTATTTTTCTATCAATGCCAATCTGCCAGTCTAGTTGTTTACTTAGGCTATCAGCTCATCCCATACTGCTTTCTGGCACATGTTTCAGGTAGAAATCAAATCTTAATAGATAGAGCCTATTGTACTTGTCTCCTATTTAACTTTTGGCTGCTTATAAAGTATTCAAGGTTTTTATGATTGCTCTAGATCTCAAATCTGCCTTGTATGCCTTTTAGTAAATGCCTCTACTCTTTTAGATACATAATGATCACCAACATCTCTCTATTATAAATCTCATAATTCCTTTCTGCTTTGTTCAATGATTTTGAGATAAAAGCTACTGGCCTCTACTTTTCATCCTCATACTTCATCAATAATACTTCTCTTATTGCATACTTTGATGCATCTACTTTTACTCTTATCTTCTTGTCCAAGTTAGATGCTACTAGTACTAGTCTCATTGTAAATATCATTTTTAACTTCTTGAACACTGTTTTCTGTTCCTCTCCCCAATTCCACTTTTCATCTTTTCTGACCAATTTATGCAACAATTTGGCTAGCTTAGCAAAATCTTTTACAAATCTTCTATAGTAATTTGCCAGTTCTAGGAACTTCTACACTTCTTTGACCATCTTAGATCTAGGCCATTCAAGAACTTCTGCCACTTTCTCCTCCTATATCTTAATTTCTTCTATCTCTATTACCAGTCCAAGAAAGTTGATCTCTTTGACTTTCCAAACATATTTTTCTTGTTTTATATAGAGGCTATTTTCCTTTATCCTTCTTCTACTATCTTGTCATGCTTCTTTTCATTCTCTGTTTCTACCAATATATCATCCATAAACACTACTACAATTGCATGGTCCCAAGGTTTTCTCACTGGTATTCTTTCTGATTCTGCTTTCTTGAACACCTGAAGTCACTTGTAAAATTTCTATAGCACCATCTTTCTTACTTTTTCTTTATCTAATTCAACTTCATTATCAAATTTCTTTTTCATTAACATCTTCCATTCATCTCTCTCTGATTTTCCTATTGCTCTGATTCTCTCTTCTACTTTCTTTCTTTTTTCTGTCTCCTTTTTTGCTACTATACTCCTCTTACAGATTGGTGGACATCTTGTCATTTTGACTTCTCCAGTCTCCCAATTTATCTCAGGGTTGTGTGCTTGTAACCATAGCATATCTAGTATGACATCTGTTCTCTCTAGGTCATATACATCCATTCTCATTTTTTCTACATGACTTTTGTAGTACATATTTACCTCTATCTAGTATATAATCATTCTTCTACTATTATTTGTACTATCTACATTTTTTACTACTACCAGTCTTTTCAACTTCTGTAGCTTAAATTCATTTCTTGCTGCTATCTTTCTGTTCATAAACATTTCTGTTATGCCACTATCCAAGAGCACTTTTACTGTTATGCCTTCATGTATATCCACTTTCTCTACCCCAATGTTTAGCCATATTTCTCTTAACATTTTGAATGTTTTCCTAATGTCTCTTTACTTGTACTGTACTTTTTGGAACTCCTATCTGCACACTGCCCTGCTATGCCTTTTCCTCTATGGGACATGCTACCACTTCCCAATTCTACTGCAGTTTCTTCTTTCCTGTCCTATATTCTAGATACAGGATCTTATTTCTTTCTCATTCCAGTACTTTTCCTTTTATTGCATTCTTTCTCCTACACTTTATATACTGCACCCTTGTCATCTCTCCCCTCTTTGCTTCTTTCTCTCTCTAGTTCCATAATTTCTGACAAAGGTCATACCACATATTTTTTACTTATCTTTCAAGAAGAAACCCTTGTCCCCAATTTTCATGGGTTTGAACCCTCTTGTCTTTATATTCCCTACACTCTATATAGGTTGCTACTGTCTCCTCTGTAATATATTCTCTCTCAAGTAGAAGCACCTCTTCTGGAGACATGTTTCTCTTGTCACAATATTCCTGTACCTTTTCCCATGTGGAATACACCAGCCTCCTCTCTTGCTGTGCTTTTTGTAGACCAACCACATGTACTGTCTGTTTACTTCTCCCCTTCTATCTTTCTACTTCTATGTTTGGGCATTCCCATTTACAGTGTCTAATCCTCCAACATCTAAAACATTTTACTTTCTCCACACTTTTCTATTACCTCATCTCTACTTCATCTCTTACTTTATACTACATCACCCTAGTTACCAACATCTCATATCTATTTTGGGGTTTTTCTCTTTTCTCCTTCTCCTCTTCTTTTTTTGTTCTGCAGTTATGGGCCAGGTATCTGAACTTCCTACAACTCTAACATTTTTTTTCTCTTCTTTCTTCTAACTATGCCCTTAGTGAAACAAGGGCTTGCTTTTCTTTAAGCATATTGCTTAGGAGGTTGTTATATTGTTGTTGAGACATAGTATTAATATCTCAAGGTTGAAGTAAAAAGTTTTTGATCTTACTCAAGTTATATCTGCTAGAATGCAAGATCTTTATCCAGCCAGATACCTACTGCCTTACTGACTAGTGCTCTAGTACTAGGGTTACACTATCATCTCTAAAAAGAGGATCCCTACTCTAAGTAGCTTCTTAAGGATGTGCTGCTATTCCTCTGCATATATAGATCACAATAGACCCCTAGCACAAGGTTGATAAAGTAAAAGAGTATAAGTAGTCTACTGAACACCACCCAATTGCAAGGTCAGGTCTTGGATATAATATCTGGATTTGGTACCACACTGCCACTAGCAGTCTTTAACTGACTACCAAGTTCCCTTAAGCCAAGGGCCTAGCTATATATAAAGGTAACTAGCAATTGCAATAATCACTGGTCAAGAGTTGAAATAATATAAGAGTAAGAGAATAGACAAGGCTTGAGGTGAATAGTATCTAAGAAGTAGGATCAAGTTCTTTTGTTGTACAACTCAAGTCAAGTTGACTTAGTAGCTAAGTCTTTGAGGGTTACAAAGAGAACTCAATGGAGTTTTTGCTTAATTGTACCAGCTACTTATACAAGTATGCTATTTGCCCTTATTTACATTGATAGTATTCTACAACCAAAAGGCTGCCAGTTCAATTCTCTTGTCTATTATTCTATGAATACATATCTTTGGTCATGGTCAAGGTGACTTATGATATTTTTCTGGCAAGAATTGCATTTTTCCACATATCATTTCACTTCTTTAGTTATTTCTGGCCACCAGAAGTTTTGAGTGACCAACTCCACTGTCTTCTACTGTCTTCCATGTCCTCCCACTGGTGTATTATAATGTAGTCTAATTATTTCTACTCTTAATATGTCATCTTTAGGCATATACACTTTTCCTTTCTTATATATTATACTATCTACTTCCTTCCACTCTTCATCTCTTAGCATTTTTATCCCTGCCTGTTTTATTTCTTCCACTGCTTTGACTACTTCATTGTCTTTTACCTTTGACTTTCTTACTTTCTCTAATAAATCTACTCCTTCTATGATTACTTCTACCCTCTCTGCTTTCCTAACTTTCAACTATTCTGGCTTTACCAATGTCTCATCCTTATTGTCCTTTTCTACTCCTATCTCCTAGTCTAATCTTCTGCTCAAACTGTCTGTTATGAGATAGTTCCTAAAGAAAAAACTATTTTCTATGCATTTATCAATCTAATGGGAAATATCAAAAGAATATAATGTAGGAAAGATATAAATAGTATGGAAAAGAATTATATAAGATATATATAGTTACTAGTATGGGTCATGTGATCATGGGAGACAGATGCACAGACTAACAGATATTTGTATAAGTAGCTAGAAGAATTCAATAGAAAACTCTATTGAGTTTTTCCTGAACAACCACCTCAGTTGAGCTCTAAGTCCTTACAACAACTTCATGCTAACACTATTTGCCTTTCCCATCTTACTCCCTGGAATATGTTTTAGTATAAAGTTGAACCTTGATAGATACAAGATCCATCTGGCTTGTTTTCTATTCAATTTCTGTGCTTTTATAAAATATCCAAGGTTCTTGTAATCTGTCCAAACCTCAAACTTTGTTATAGTTCCTTCTAGGAAGTGTCTCCATGCCTCCAAACACCTGACTATGGCTAATATCTCTTTGTCATGTATTTCATAGTTCCTTTTGGTATTACTTAGAGATTTTGAGATAAAAGCCACTGGTTTCCACAAGTCATCCAAGTACTTTATTGAGAGTACTTTTCCAGTTGTGTAATTTGAGGCATCTGTTTCTACCCTAAATTCCTTGTCTAAATCTAGGGCTATCAATACTAGTCTTGTTATAAAGATTCTTTTGAGCTTGTCAAATATTTGTTGCTGCTCGTTTCTCTACTGCCACTTTTGTTATGAGAGCCCTAAACAGGAAAAGGATCAAGATATAAATAGCATGGGAACTTAGCAAGTCAAATCACGTGACAAGGTCAGATGGTTATAGAACATTCTGGAAAGGATATGTGATCATGGGACTTTAGAGTACAGCCACTGTAGTAGTAGTATAAGTAAGGCTGCAATCCAACAAAGAACTCTATTGAGTTCTTCTTGAACATCCACCTAGGGTGATCACTAAGGACATTCACTGTCTATCAATAATATAAGAACTCGATTCCCAAATGGTGACCTTGTATCTCGTGACCTCACCACCTACTTACTCTCTTATCTTCCTCACTAGTGAGCACAGCACTTACAAGCATTTTGGATAGTGGGCCCTAGCTGTAAAAGGGACTTCTCAGTCAGTTAGGGACTGAGGGAGGAGACTAGATACCAAGTCCAGGTATTCTGTTCGAGTTGTAACCTCATAATTGGACATTGTTCTTTACATTTTTCTCTATATAAACTCCGTGCTGCACTCTATTATGAGTGGTATATGTAGAAGAGTAGCAGTCATTCCTTAGGAAACTGCTTAGCTTAGGGGTTCTCTTCTTAGAGGCAATTGTATACCAATTTGATTAAAGTAGTAGTCAGTAGGACAGTAGGAGTCCAGACAGGTGAAGGTTGTGTGCTCTGTTGGACATAGCCTTAGCTAGTCATCCTGGATCAAGAATCATCAGAATACGAATCATCATTCCCATCACCACCACTATGCAATATGTCCCGCCAACAACAACAACAACAACAACAGCAATGAAGGAAGTCTTCTCTGGTGCCCGTCCCTCGAGAGGAAGAACTCCTCACCATGATCGCAATCCTGCAGCAGCAGGTTAACACCATGCTCCTTCAGCAACAAGGGAGTAGAGTAGAGGTCACCAAACCTCAAACCTTTAGTAGAAGAATAGAGGAGGTGAGCATATTCATTAATACGGCTTGTCTATATATTAGGATGAAGATGGTAGAAGAAGCAGCAGTGACCCAGGTGGCCTGGGTATTATCATATGTGCAGGGGGGAATAGCAGAGGCATGGAAGGATAATTTGTTGGATGAATTGGCAAAGGGAAAGTCAGAAGTGAAATCGGCAAAGCAGTTATTTGCAAAGATAAGGAATGACTTTGGAGAGACATCAGAGAAAGAAAAAAAGATAGAGCAGTTGAGGACAATCGAACAGGGAGGGAGGACCTGTAATGAGTATATACAGGAATTCAAAAAGGTCACCAGGGGGAGCAGCTATAAGAGAAGACCCCTCATCAAAGAGTTTAAAAGAAGACTGAATGGAGCCATTAGGAGGAAGTTGGCTAAAGCAGAGGAACTACCAACTACCATTGGAGAGTGGCAAGAAAGAGCGGTGAGACTAGACAGAAACCAAAGGTAGAGTAGGGCAGAAGAGAAAGTGTTGGGGAGGAATGCAGCACACCCAGGGAAAAATGCATAGCCAAGAGGGAGAGGATCATATAGGGGAAGAGAGGGACAAATAACATGGAGAATAGGGGGAGGATACAGAGGAGGAAATATGCTCAACAGAGAAGGAGCTCAAATAGGTCCAAGGAGAGACCCAAATGCAATGGATATAGATAAGGAAAGAGAAGGAGATAGGACATGCTACATATGTGGAAAGTGGGGCCATATGGCCAAAAATTGCTGGGAAAGGCACAAGGGAAGAGTAGTAGAAATGCCACAGGAGTTGGTAAAAGAAAATGGAGGACAGTGAGCTCTTGGCTGGCCTTCAATAATGTATACAGTGTATTGCACCCAGAAAAACTGGACAATAAATTAAACTTCATCAATACAACTAAGAGAGTAAGAGATATATGGCACACACTATAGCTGTTAAGAGAAGTCTGGTTGAAAATAGGGTTAGAGAAGTTGGAAAATTATGAAGGAGTGGTAGTAAAAGCATTGTTGGATAGTAGGGTGACAGGTCTATTCATGGATATGACCTTTGCAAAGGAAAAGGGGTTCAAAATGGAAAAATTAAAAAAACCTCTCTTAGTCAGGAATGTGGATGGAATAGTAAATGTGGGGAGGGCCATAACGCACCAGGTTGAGTGTAATATGTTCTTCAAAGGACATATAGAGAGGGCAAGAATGGATATATGCAATTTGGGCAAAACAGAGTTAATACTGGGAATACCATAGCTAGTAGCCCACAATCCAGAAATAGATTGGGAGAAAGGGGAAGTGAAAATGACCCATTGCCTACCTATATATAGAAGAAGAAAGTAAGAAGGAAAGAAGAAGAAAGTAAGAAAAATAGAAAAGGACAAGGACAAGGAAGCATTAAGAAAACTGGTGCCCAGAAGATTTTGGAAGTGGAAAAGAGTATTCAGGAAAAGGGAGTCAGAGAGAATACCAGTACAAAAGGCCTGGGACTACACCATAGAATTGAAAGAAGGGTTCATGCCAAAGAAGAAAAAGGTATATTCACTGTCAAGAGAAGAAAAGGAAAAGGTACAAGCATTTGTGGAGGATCAATTAAGGAAAGGATACATCCAACCCTCTAAGTCACCCCAAACATCACCAGTACACTTTGTGGTAAAAAAGGATGGCACATAGAGGATGGTACAAGACTATCGACACATAAACCAGTGGACGATAAAGAATGGATACCCCTTATCCCTCATCACAGACATATTGGATAGAGTAGAAAAGAGAAAGGTGTTTACAAAGCTGGATCTAAGATGGGGATACAATAACGTCAGAATCAAGAAAGGGAATGAGTGGAAAGCAGCGTTCACAATGCACATTGGAGCCTATGAACCCATAGTTATGTATTTTGGGTTAACAAACTCCCCTGCTACTTTCCAGACAATGATGAACAACCTATTCAGAGATTTCATAAACCAAGAAGATACAGCAACCTTCATTGATGACATCTTAGTAGCTATAGAAACGGAAGAGAGCTATGATGAGCTGGTAGAGGAGGTACTAAAGAGATTAGAGGAGAATAACCTGTTTGTAAAGCCAGAGAAGTGCAAATGGAAAGTAAGAGAGATAGAGTTTTTGGGAGTAGTAATCAGCCCAAAAGGAGTAGAAATGCAAAAGGAGAAAGTAAAAGGAGTTCTGAACTAGCCAGCACCTAGAAATGTCAAGGAAGTGCAAAAGTTCCTGGGCCTTGCCAATTACTACAGGAGGTTTATAAAGGACTTCACTAGAATAGCTGTGCCATTACATGTGCTGGTCAGAAAGGAGCAAAAATAGAAGTGGAAAAAGGAACAGGAGGGAGCGTTTGAGAGACTTAAGGCAGTGTTCACTACAGAACCTGTCCTGGCCATCCTAGACATCAACAAAGAGATGAGAGTAGAGGCAGATGCCTTAGATTATACAACAGAGGGAGTATTGTCAACAAAGTGTGAGGATGGCAAGTAAAGACTGGTGGCCTTTATCTCTAAATCGCTGAACACTACAGAATGGAATTGCAAAATTCATGATAAAGAGATGCTGGCAGTAATAAGGTGCCTAGAAGTGTGGAGGCATTATTTGGAAGGAGCAAAACTCAAATTTGAAATCTAGACAGACTATAAAAATCTCTAGTATTTTATGACAAGTCAGAAATTAAACCGTAGACAAGCAAGATAGGCTCTGTACCTATCGAGATTTAATTTTATATTAAAATACATTCCAGGGAAAAGCATGGGAAAGGTGGATAGATTAAACAGGAGACTGGACTGGCAGAAGGGAGTGGAAAAAGACAATGAGAATCAGAAGTTGGTAAAGCCAGAATGGATTAGGGAAGTAGAAATGATAATAGAAGAGGAGAACCTAAAGGAAAGAATCAAAAGGGTACAGAAGGGGGATGAGAAGGTAGTAAAGGCAGTAGAAGAGTTGAAAAAGACAGGAGTAAAAACGTTGAAAGATGAAGAATAGGAAATAGAGGATGGGATAGTAATGAAGGAAGGAAGGATATACATACTGGAGGAAGACCTCAGGAGGGAAATAATACAATTGCACCATAACACCCCAGTAGGAGGGCATAGAGGGAGATAGAAGACGGCAGAGTTGATTGCCAGGAATTACTGGTGACCAGGAGTAACAAAAGAGGTGGGAAGATATGTGGATGGATGTGATGCTTGTCAAAGATACAAGAACCAGAGCAAGGCACCAGCAGGAAAATTGATGCCCAATGCAATCTAAGAAAAGCCATGGAGTCATATACCGGCAGATTTTATCACCAAACTACTGTTAGCCTAGGGATACGATGCAATCTTAGTAGTATGCAACCATTTTAGTAAAATGGCATATTTTATAGCAACAACAGAGAAAACATTAGCAGAGGGACTCGCAAAGCTGTTCTGAGATCATGTATAGAAATTGCACGGACTTCCAGAAAGCATCATATTGGATAGAGGAGTGCAGTTTGTGGCGGGAATGATGAGGGAGTTGAATAACTTATTGGGAATCCAGACAAAACTCTTGACAGCCTATCACCCTCAAACGGATGGGTAGACAGAGAGGATAAACCAGGAGTTAGAACAATATCTGAGGGTCTTCATCAATCATAGACAAGAGCAGTGGCTGGATTGGTTAGAAATGGCAGAATTCGCATACAATAACAAAATCTACGTGGCAACAAAAACACCGCCATTCAAAGTAAACTATAGTCAAGACCCAAGGATGGGTTTTGAAGGTAGAAGAAAAGAGAAGTATGAAGCAGCAGGAAAATTCATAGAAAGGATAAAGAAAATCCAAGAGAAAGCAAAAGCAGTGTTAGGAAAAGCGCAGGAGAAAATGAAGAAGTTCACAAATAGAAGGAGAGGAGAGGAAGAGGAGTACAGAGTAGGAGACTTAGTATTGCTAAGTACAAAGGACTTGAAGTAGTAGATAAAAGGGAGAAGATCAGAAAAATTGACGGAACGTTTTGTGGGCCCTTACAAAGTCAAGGGAATCATCTCTAGTAATGCAATAGAATTAGAACTACCTAAGTCCATTAAGATACATCTGGTAGTTAACGCAAGTAGAGTATGACTCTATAAACCACAGGTAGAAGGACAAAGGAGGATGCCACCAAAATCAGTCATTATCGAAGGAGAGGAGGAATTTGAGGTGGAAAAAATCTTAAACAAGAAAATGGTAAGAGAAAAGGAAAAGTTCCTGGTGAGATGGAAGGGCTACATGGTAGAAAAAGACACCTGGGAAAATAAAGAAAATCTGAAAAATGCAAAAGAGTTGGTAGAAGAGTTTGAGAAGGAGTATAGGGAAGAAGTCAAAGAACTAATGTAATAGGAGCAGGAAAAAGAAAAAAAGGAGTTCAGTCAGGAATTACCAAGGGAATTCACAGCAAAACTACTATACGGATAGGAGAAAAGAAGATACAAAAAGAAGAGAGAAAAGAGATGGGACGAAAATTGGGATTAATGGAAAAATTCCTTGGGACAAGGAAACTTGAAGAGGGAGCTATGTTATGAGAGCCCCAAACAGGAAAAGGATCAAGATATAAATAACATAGGAACTTAGCAAGTCAAATCACGTGACAAGATCAGATGGTCATGGAACATTCTGGAAAGGACATGTGATCATAGGACTTTAGAGTATAGCCACTATAGTAGTAGTATAAGTAAGGCTGCAATCCAACAAAGAACTCCATCAAGTTCTTCTTGAACATCTACCTAGGGTAATTACTAAGGACATTCACTGTTTATCGATAACAACTTTATATCTTTCTTTGTTAGTACATTCATTGGTCTTGCTACTCAAGCAAAGTTCTTAATAAACCTTCTATAGTAATTTGTGAGACCTAAGAACTTTTTGAAATCTTTCACATTTTTCAGTTCTGGCCAACTCAGTACTCTATCTACTTTCTTCTTCTCTATCTCTATCCCATTGGGTCCTATGACAACTCCAAGGAACCCAATCTTTCTCACTTTCCATACACACTTTTTTGGCTTTACATAAAGATTATTTTCCTCCAGCCTCCTTAGTACTTTCTCTACAATTTTATCATATCCTTCTTCTGTTTTAGTTTCTACCAATACATTATCTACAAATGCAGCAACCTTGCTCTCATTTACCAGGTCCCTTAGGATCTCATTCATTATTGCCTGAAATGTAGCCAGTAAGTTCATCATTCTAAAAAACATCATAGTTAGTTTGACAATCCTATGTACATTATAAATACTTCCTTCCACTCATCTCTCTTTTTTATCCTCATATTGTTGAACCTCTACTGCAAGTCCATTTTAGTAAATACTCTTTTACTCTCTATGTTATTTATTAAATCTGTAATCAATGGTAGTGGATAGTTGTTCTTTACTGTTTGATTATTTAGACTATGGTAGTCTATTACCATCCTCTTACTCTTATCCTTCTTGTCTACAAAGAATACTAGTGACATCTGAGGGGATTTTGATGGCCTAATGTACCTCTTTCTTAGTTGGTCATTTACAAAGTTCTGAACTTCTTCCCTTTCATCTTTGGATAAAGGATAAATTCTTCTCTTTCATGGTTTAAATGTCTCCTTAAGATCTATAGTGTGATTCCGAATTTTCCTCATTGGCATTTTTTCTGATTCTACCTTCCCAAACACTTTCCTTTACTTTAAGAATTTTCTTGAAACTATCTCTTTGATCTTTCTATGATTTGCTTCAACTTCCTTCTCTCTTCCCTAATCTTTCTTATTATCTATTGCCTATTTTACTATTTTTTCCTCTTCTAGTGTCACTACTCTTTTTCCTTTCTTTACTTTCTGTTCTTCTTCCAATTTTGTATTTTTTCCACATAATGGTGGGCATCTGGTTATCTTGACTTTCTCTGTTTTCCAATTAATTTCTGGATTATATACTTGCAACCACAGTATCCCCAATATAACATCTGTTCTCCCCAAATTGCATATATCTATTCTCATCCTTTCTACATGGCTTTTGTAATATACTATCAAGTCTGTAACCTGGACAAAGGGGTTGGCTTTAATTTAATTGTGCCCTTTCTTGTACAACCCCAATTTGAGAGACAAGAGCAGAGGGTCTAGAAAAATATTCTGGAATGCTAGAGACAACAAAACTAAAGACTAAACTACTGACAAGGTAACATAGACTGGTGACTGACTATACAGTTATCCTTGATGGCATCAAGAGTTAAAGTGATAGTTATGGTATTACAGGGTTGTGACATATACATTCACTTCCACTTGATATGTAATAGCCCCTCCACTGTTATTTGTTCCATCTACATTTCTGACTGTTACTGGTCTTTCTAGTTTCTACAGCCTAAATCTATATTTTGCTACCATTTTCCTGTCCATGAACATCCTTGTCACACCACTATCCAAGAGTGCTTTCACTATTATGCCTTTATGCATATCTATTTTCTCTACTCCTATATTTAACCATACTTCTTTTAGTATTTTGAATGTTCTTCTGACATTTCTTTGCTTGTCCTTCTCTTTTACTGTACTTTTTGGAACTTCTGTCTGTGCACCACCCTGCTATGCTTCTCCCTGTTTAGGGTATTGTCACAAACTTCATTCAGACCATAACTCCAGGAATACTTGACCAATTTCAACAATATAAATGGCCACCAAAAGCCCTTAAGAAGACCTTTCAAACGGTACCAAAAACATCTCAAAGCAATCAGTATTCACCAAGTTATCAGCAGATCAGTCAGTGATCACCAAGTTACCAGACACTAAATTGCTGATATCTCAAGAACCACTTAATGTAATCATTTGCTTCAATGACCATCGTGAAGCTCTCTTCAATGCGCTTCTTTCGGCTATAAATAGATCCCAAGGTGATAAGATCCCATGGAGATACAAGATCCTCAATATTTGCACATGATACTGATCTTTACCCATAGATTATCATCTGTCCTTGAATAGAACAAAGGACTGCCCTAAGATGGTTAGGTTATCTCTATTTCAAGAACAATAGCACTCCTATATATAGAACAATAGGTAGTG
>Ga0153980_1000991_pt1 | contig 12335 bp, 16 predicted proteins | sample TSGA064MetaG_FD_104722 | JGI IMG/M metagenome (GOLD analysis project Ga0153980, IMG submission 104722) | Attine ant fungus gardens microbial communities from Georgia, USA - TSGA064 MetaG | ecosystem: Host-associated > Fungi > Mycelium > Unclassified | place: USA: Georgia, Magnolia Springs State... | reverse complement strand
TGGAACCATTATGGTTAGCAGACAGCTCGGCGATGATGTAGGGAGGGTGGTCGCTGCCAATCGGGCGACCATTGATTGCGAATGCCATGTGTTATTCCTCGTGAATTAGTGTAGGTAGCGTGATCTTGACGTTCGCATAAAGCTCTCCATCTACTATCGTGGCGTCACGGAGCGTCAGGGTCAGGTTGCCATACTCAATGAAAGCATGCGGATAGGTTTCGGCATCGAGCATGCGGATGTGGTCATAGATTGAGGTGAGCGTGCCATCTTTCGGCAGTGCACTTTGTTCTGGTGTACGACGCTTGAACAGTGTCACTTCACCCGATTGCGGAATGGGCGTTGGCTCGTTGGCAATCATCCATTTTGCTATGTCGATGCTGAGCTCCCCAGCCCGTAGATAGATCTCTTGCGCCTTTCCTTCCAGCGACATTTCACGTTTTGCATAAACTGGCCCTGCGTCCATTTCCTTGACCATGCGCAGTGCGGACAACTTGGTTGAGTTATGGCCGGCCTTGATCAGATTTTGCAACGGACTACCGCCGCGACCGTAGGGTACGTCCGTCATGTGGAAGCAGACACATTCATGCTGCGAAAAGACGTCTGAAGGAACCAGCCAGTTCCAGTGAAAGAAGAAGATATAGCGAGGTTTCAGCGTACTGGTAGCCTCAAGGAGTTCTTCTGGTGTCGAGACCCATGCCCATTTCGACTCACTATCTGCCTGCAGTGCTTCAAAGCTGGCTTTATGCCAGGTTTTGCAGCTGGCAAATAGATAGGATTTTTTTTTCATGCAGTATCCTGCGATCAGTTTTTACAAGTATTTTCGAATTGCGCAATGTACGACTCTACGTTGACTCGTTGGTCCAACCATTCACTGGACATCAAGCCAAGGCGCACGACGTCGAGATAGCCGTTATCTGACAGGTGGTGGTCTCGGAACATACCTTCCTGGCGAAATCCCAGTCGATGATGGAGTTTTATACTTTTGGCATTATTGGCGAGAACTTCTGAGTTGAGTTTGTGCAAATGTTTTATAGTGAATGCTTCATTCATCGCATCTCTGCCCAACTTGGTGCCAGTGCCCGGCGCGGCACAGGGATTTGTATAAAAGCCCCAAAAGGCACTACGGTTTTTTTCGTGCAGTTCAGTGAAATAAACCACGCCGTCGGGAGTGCCCTTTTCGTTAGTATAGATATACCAGAGTGATGACGAACTGGTTTGCATGCGGGTGAACCAGGCGCGGTGCTCTTCTTCGCTGATTTCGTGAGTGGAATACATACTCATCCTTACTGCGGGAGAATTTCTCCAGGCTAGAATGAGTGAAAGGTCATTTTCAGATAAAGTGCGAAGCGCCATTCAACTTTTCCTCAAGTGAGAAGTCGGAAGGCCAGGTCTGTTTCCGTTGAACACCTGATAGCGTTTCAATGGCTACGCGATACCTGCCCGGGTAGATCTCTTACCCCGATGAAAGTGGCTCGCGCCGTCGAAGTGAATAGCGGCATTATCGATGAAGATGGTCGGCAAATCTAGGGTGCAGGCCTTGCAGGTGCTACGCGTAGGTAGGCGGCCGAGGCCTGTGGTTAACGAGCGCATCTGCTTGCTGGAAGCTTGCGTTGCGCTGTGGCTTGCACAGCGCTGAAACGGGGGAGGGGGCTGCTTGGTGGTCAGAACTTGACCGCGCCGCGCAGGAAAATTTCGCGTCTCTCCTTGCGCCCGATATCCCGGTGCTTGCTGACCTCGTAGACCTGGCTGAACCGTTTGTAGTCCACGCCCTCATAGGCTTCAAGTGCCTTATACACCATGGTGTCGTACTGCGCTTCGGTAATAAATCTATAAATTTCACGTAGATAGAAAAAACCAAACTGAAAACCAAGCGTCTCATCCAGAAAGTAAGTTTTCTGCGCAAAACTGTTTTCCAGGTCGATCGCATAGGTCGGTGCGGTACTGCATTCGCACATCATCATATTGGCCGCCCATAGGTCCATATGGTAGATGCCACTGTTGTTAAGCGAGAGCATCAGCTCAAAGGCAGCTGTAATCACTTTCTCGACATCACCGGGAAACGTCAGCGTCCAGCGATAGCCGTCGGTATAGCCCTGCAACAGTTCAGTGATGATGAAAAAATCATTCATCAGCCCCAGTCTTGATCTGGTGTAACCGTAAGCAATCACGCCCGGTACTCGAACGCCGCGGCGATGAGCTTCCGTAGTGTTGATCAGCTCCTCGATGGGCCAGTCGAACATACCGCAGCGCTTGCGCAGGCCCCGTGTGAAACGGAGTTTTTTCTGCAGGTTTTCAAGCACCTGATGCTTTGCGAAAAGGGTGTTTTCCACGCCTTGAAGCGGAGCGCTAGCCCGATTCGAGGGGCGATTTTGACCGAGCAACTGCTCGAAAGCCGTGACCATGGCAGTGCTGGCAGGAGCCTTCAGATGAAGTGTAGAGCGTCGATGCTTGAAGGTAAAAGGGTAGCCATCAACCAGAAATTTCTTGCCCTCGCGCACTACGGCACACCTCATGTCAATTGGCCATCAATGCCCGAAAAGTAACATTTCCTACATATTTTTACATTTTTTTCACATCTTGTTTTAATCAATTTGCTCTTGACTCTGGATGTGCGAGCAACCGCCCGCTAGGTTCTTCAGGCAGCCAAGGAATCGCTGCCTTAGCAAGCTCACACACCAAGGAGTACCACAGTTATGCGCAATACCTTTCTTGTTTCTCTGCTGCTCGCGCTGCTCAGCGCGTTCTCGCTGCCCTCGTTTGCGGCGGCCACCAAGGCCGCGGGCGACTTGCCAGTCACTACAGTCAGCGCAGCGCTCGCCTCAACCACCGTCAACCTGAACACTGCCGATGCGGCGACACTGCAGTCGTCGCTCGCAGGTATCGGCAAGGCCAAGGCTGAAGCGATCGTGGCCTACCGCGAAGCCAACGGCGCGTTCGAGTCAGTGGATGAGTTGCTGGAAGTAAAGGGGATCGGCCAGGCGCTGATCGAGCGCAACCGGGACAAACTGGCGGTCAAGTGACCTGAGGAGGGGCGGGTCGGGCAATGCTCGATCCGTTTTTATCATCAAATGGCATGGGCCCATCGCCGGCAATGCCGGCGCCTGCAGAAGGCGGGGAAGCGCCACGCTTATCGGTCTTGCGCGTCCTTGGCATCGGCTTCGGCATTGCGCTCATGCACGCGCTTGAGTTGCTCTTCGGTCAAGGGCAGCTTCTTCGCCGTATCACGCAGCATCATCAAGCCACCGACAATCGAGCCGATGGCAACCAGCAAGATCAACCAGGCATACCAGGGCATGAGCTTCTCCTTATCGACGGCGAATGGCGCCGCCTCTGTGATGTTGGACTCGACACGAGCGTCGATGGTTCAAGTATAAGAGGCCCACCACCTGGGGGCGAATTCGCGATCACCGGCCCCCATTGGCACTGCGCATCGGCTACAATGCGCGCCGATTTCGACTTGCCCAGAGAGCCTGCCCATGTCCGCCTGTCAGACGCCTATCATCGTCGCCCTGGATTTCCCTACCCGTGACGCCGCCCTGAAACTGGCCGATCAGCTGGACCCCGCGCTGTGTCGGGTCAAGGTCGGCAAGGAGCTGTTCACCAGCAGTGCGTCGGGCATCGTTGAAACCCTGTGTGAAAAGGGCTTCGAAGTGTTCCTGGACCTCAAGTTCCACGATATCCCCAACACCACCGCCATGGCCGTGAAGGCCGCAGCCGAAATGGGCGTGTGGATGGTCAACGTGCACTGCTCTGGCGGCCTGCGCATGATGGCGGCCTGTCGCGACGTGCTGGACCAGCGCAGCGGGCCACAGCCGCTGTTGATCGGTGTGACCGTGCTGACCAGCATGGAGCGTGAAGACCTCGCCGGTATTGGCCTGGACATCGAGCCGCAGGAGCAGGTGCTGCGACTGGCCGCCCTGGCCGAGAAGGCCGGCATGGACGGCCTGGTGTGCTCCGCCCTGGAAGCCCCGGCCCTGAAGGCCGCGCACCCGTCGTTGCAGCTGGTGACTCCGGGCATTCGTCCTGCCGGCAGCGCCCTGGACGATCAGCGTCGTATCCTTACCCCGCGCCAGGCGCTGGACGCCGGCTCCGACTACCTGGTAATCGGTCGCCCGATCAGTCAGGCGGCTGACCCTGCTCAAGCGCTGGCTGCAGTGGTAGCCGAAATTCGCGGCTAAGCGACCCGGTTTTTCGCCAGCAAGGCTGGCTCCTACAAGGAGGAGCCGGCCTTGCTGGCGAAGTCGTTCCTCTTATACCTTCAACACCAGCTTGCCAAAGTTTTCCCCGCTGAACAGCTTCAGCAGCGCTTCGGGAAAGGTCTCCAGTCCCTCGACAACATCCTCCTTGCTCTTGAGCTTGCCGCTGGCCAGCCAGCCGGCAATTTCGTTGCCTGCCGTGCCGTACTTGGCCACATGGTCCATCACCACGAAACCTTCCATGCGCGCGCGGTTTACCAGCAGCGACAGGTAGTTGGCCGGGCCCTTGACCGCCTGCTTGTTGTTGTACTGGCTGATGGCACCACAGATCACCACCCGCGCCTTGAAATTCAGGCGGCTGAGCACTGCATCGAGGATGTCCCCGCCGACGTTGTCGAAGTACACATCCACCCCTTTTGGGCACTCGCGCTTGAGTCCCTCCAGTACGTCTTCGGCCTTGTAGTCGATAACCCCGTCAAAGCCCAGTTCATCGACCAGGTAGCGGCATTTCTGCTCGCCGCCGGCAATCCCGACCACACGACAGCCCTTGAGCTTGGCGATCTGCCCGGCAATGCTGCCGACCGCTCCCGCTGCACCCGAGATCACCACGGTTTCGCCCGTCTTGGGCTCACCCACTTCCAGCAGGGCAAAGTAGGCCGTCATTCCGGTCATGCCCAGGGCGGAGAGATAGCGTGGCAACGGTACCAGCCTAGGGTCGACCTTATGCAGGCCCTTGGGCTCGCCAATGAAGTAATCCTGTACACCAAGGGCTCCGCTCACCGTATCACCCACGGCATAGTCAGGGTGCCTGGACGCCACCACTTCACCGACACCCAGTGCTCGCATGACCTCGCCGATACCTACAGGCGCAATGTAGGACTTGCCCTCGTTCATCCACCCGCGCATGGCCGGGTCCAGCGACAGGTACAGGTTCTTCACCACTACCTGTCCCTCGACAGGCTCGCTCACAGGCACGGTTTCAAAGGTAAAGTCATCACGTGTCACTGCCCCGGTGGGGCGCTTGGCAAGCAGGAAGCGGCGGTTGGTCCTGTCAGTCATGGCAAGGTTCTCTCTGGAAGGCAAACCCTGTTGATAGGCCTGCATCGGCAAATCGGCAAGGTCCAGCCTTGTGGCGAATGGTGATTGATCCATCTGGATGATTGAGCCTAGCAGCTAAAATCACCCGGTTCGATGGTGTGTTCACTGCGTGCCTGATGATGCTGCCCAGGAGCCACCGCCGATGACTAGACTCCCGCCATTGTCCTCACTACGTTGCGGGAGTTATCGATGAGCATGACTTTTTCCGGCCAGGTTGCCCTGGTCACCGGGGCCGGCGCCGGCATCGGCCGGGCCACGGCGCTGGCATTCGCCGCACAAGGCCTTAAGGTCGTGGTGGCAGACCTGGACGTCGCCGGTGGCGAACACACGGTCGGGTTGATTCAGGCCGCCGGCGGCCAGGCACTGTTCGTACCTTGCAACGTTACCCGCGAGCAGGACGTGCAGCAGTTGATGGCGCGCACTGTCGAGGCATACGGTCGTCTGGACTACGCCTTCAACAATGCCGGTATAGAAATCGAGCAGGGGCGCCTGGCCGACGGCAGCGAAGCCGAATTCGATGCGATCATGGGCGTCAACGTCAAGGGCGTGTGGCTGTGCATGAAGCACCAGTTGCCGCTGATGCTCGCCCAGGGCGGCGGTGCGATCGTCAACACCGCATCGGTCGCCGGCCTGGGGGCTGCGCCCAAGATGAGCATCTACAGCGCATCCAAGCATGCCGTGATCGGGCTCACCAAGTCGGCCGCCATCGAGTACGCCAAGAAACTGATCCGGGTGAATGCGGTGTGCCCGGCGGTGATCGACACCGACATGTTCCGCCGTGCCTACGAGGCCGATCCACGCAAGGCTGAATACGCCGCCGCCATGCACCCGGTCGGCCGCGTGGGCAAGGTCGAGGAAGTCGCTGCAGCGGTCCTGTACCTGTGCAGCGACGGTGCGGCATTCACCACTGGCCAGGCTCTGGCAATCGATGGTGGTGCCACCGCTATCTAGCGGGTGGGGCAGGGGAGGGCCAGGCCCTCCCGTGTCGATCAGGCAGGCTTGCGCCAGTTCAGGATCATCAGCGTCAGTACCCCCGCCACAATCCCCCAGAACGCCGAGCCGATCGAGAACAGGGTAAAGCCCGAGGCCGTGACCATGAATGTGATCAAGGCCGCCTCGCGCTCCCTGGCCTCGCTCATCGCGACCGTCAGGCCGTTCATGATCGAGCCGAACAGCGCCAGTGCGGCAATCGACAGCACCAGCTCCTTGGGCAACGCGGCGAACAGTGCCGCCAGGGTGGCGCCGAACACGCCGGCAATGCCATAGAAGATCCCGCACCAGACCGCCGCGGTGTACCGCTTGCTCGGATCTTCATGGGCATGCGGCCCGGTACAGATCGCGGCGCTGATGGCCGCCAGGTTGATGCCGTGCGAGCCGAACGGGGCCAGCAGCAGCGAGGCCAGGCCCGTCACTGAAATCAGCGGCGAGGCAGGTACCTGGTACCCGTCCGCACGCAGCACCGCCACACCCGGCATGTTCTGTGAAGTCATCGCCACCACGAACAGGGGGATGCCGATGCTGATGGTCGCGGCCAGCGAGAACGACGGCGTGGTCCATACCGGTGTCGCCACCTCCAGGTGGAAGCCGCTGAAGTCCAGCAACCCCATCACTGCGGCGATCGCGGTGCCTACCACCAGCGCGGTCAGTACCGCATAGCGCGGCGACAGCCGCTTGATCAGCAGGTAGCTGAAGAACATCCCCAGCACCAGGGCGGTCCGATGCTGGGCTGCAACAAAGATCTCGCTGCCGATCTTGAACAGAATGCCGGCCAGCAGGGCCGCGGCCAGCGATGCCGGAATGCGCCGTACCAGGCGTTCGAAACTGCCTGTAAGCCCGCAGATCACCACCAGTACGGCGCAGGTGATGTAGGCGCCGATTGCCTCGCCATAGCTCACGCCGCCCAGGCTGGTGATCAGCAAGGCTGCGCCGGGGGTCGACCAGGCGACCGTGATGGGCGTGCGATATCGCAGTGAAAGGCCAATGCTGCATACCGCCATGCCGATCGACAGCGCCCAGATCCACGAGGAAATCTGCGCGGTGGTCAGGCCGGCCGCCTGGCCCGCCTGGAACATCAGCACCAGCGAGCTGGTATAGCCCGTGAGCATGGCAATGAAACCGGCGACCACCGCCGAGGGGGAGGTGTCGGCCAGCGGACGCATTGGCGCAGAGGTGGCGTCAGGCATGCAGTAATCCTTGTGCGGGTGTAAGCGGGTTTTTCAGACTACGCTGCGATAGGGCGAGTTTTGCCATACAGCAACCATTGCATTTAACCGTACAGTCGCCAACTATGGACGGCGGTTTCGTTTCAGCTTTGGAGAGGGGGGAACAATGTACAAGGTCTACGGGGATTACCAGTCGGGCAACTGCTACAAGGTCAAGCTGATGTTGCACTTGCTTGATATTCCGTACATATGGTGTCCCGTGAACATCCTCAATGGCGAGACCGAGCGCCCTGAGTTTCTGGTCAAGAACCCTAACGGAAAAGTGCCGGTGCTGGAGTTGGAGGACGGCAGTTATCTGTGGGAGTCCAACGCCATTCTTAACTACCTCGCCGAAGGTAGCCTGTTCCTGCCGAGTGAACCGCGTTTACGTACGCAAGTGCTGCAGTGGCAGTTCTTCGAGCAGTACAGCCATGAGCCCTACATTGCCGTGGCACGTTTCATCCAGTTCTACCTGGGCATGCCCGAAGATCGCGTCGATGAATACAAGTCGTTGCAGAAGGGCGGGCACAAGGCGCTGAAGGTGATGGAGAAACAGTTGCAGGAAACGCCCTACCTGGTCGGTGACAAGTACTCGATTGCCGATGTGGCGTTGTATGCCTACACCCATGTGGCCCACGAAGCCGGCTTCCTGCTGGATGATTACCCGAAGATTCGCGCCTGGCTGGAACGCGTGGCCTCGCATGAGCGGCATGTGCCCATGATCGATTGATGGTGTTTTGCCGGCAGGGGGCAGCCCTGCCGGCCAAGCGCTGTCAGACCGCCGAGAACCGCTGGTTCAGGTAGTCGATGATCACCTTGGACTCGTACATCCAGGTGGTCTTGCCGTCTTCCTCGATGCGCAGGCACGGCACCTTGATCTTGCCGCCTTGCTCCAGCAGGGCCTGGCGATCCTGTTCGTTGTTCTTCGCGTCACGCAGTGCCACCGGCACGTTCAGGCGGTGCAGTGTACGGCGGGTCTTCACACAGAAGGGGCAAGCGTGAAACTGATACAGGCTCAGCCCCTTGGCCTGCTGCTCGACATTCGCCTGGGCGGCCGCATCACGCTTGAGCTTGCTCGGGCGGCTGACCCAGTCGAGGAAGACGATCAGTTGGCCAAGGCCAACCCGCAGTGCTTTGACGATCATGGCAACTCCTCACAATGAAAAAAGCCGACCTGGGCAGGTCGGCTCGCAGAACCTCGGCCGATTACTTGATCAGGCTGAGGAACTCGCTGCGGGTGGCAGCATTGTCGCGGAAGGCGCCGAGCATCACCGAGGTGATCATCGACGAATTCTGTTTTTCCACACCGCGCATCATCATGCACATGTGCTTGGCTTCGATCACCACGGCCACGCCCAGCGCGCCGGTCACCTGCTGAACCGCCTCGGCGATCTCGCGGCTGAGGTTTTCCTGGATCTGCAGGCGGCGGGCGTACATGTCGACGATGCGCGCGACCTTCGACAGGCCCAGGACCTTGCCCTTGGGCAGGTAGGCCACGTGCGCCTTGCCGATGAACGGCAGCATGTGATGCTCGCACATCGAATACAGCTCAATGTCCCGAACCAGCACCATCTCGCTGTTGTCCGAGGTGAACAACGCGCCGTTGGTGACTTCTTCCAGAGTTTGCTCATAACCGCGGCAAAGGTACTGCATGGCCTTCGCTGCCCGCTTGGGCGTGTCGCGCAGGCCCTCGCGGGAGACGTCCTCGCCGATCTGGCTGAGGATCTCGGTGTAGTTCTGTTCCAGGGACATGGATCTACCTGTGGGAATTTTTGCAAAGGCGAAGGTTACGGCGGCGCGCGCGACGCTGCAAGCGCGACGTCACTCGTCGCGGCCCTCGAGCATGGTGCGCTTGAGCATCACATACACCGCCCCCGTGCCCCCGTGGCGCGCGTTGCACGACGTGAACCCCAGCACCTGGGGATGCTGACGCAGCCAGGTATTGACGTGGCTCTTGATCATCGGACGCTTGCCATCGAGCCGTGCCGCCTTGCCGTGGGTCACACGCACGCAGCGCACTTCGAGCTTGGTCGCTTCGGCAATGAAATCCCACAGCGTTTCACGCGCTTTTTCAACGCTCATGCCATGCAGGTCCAGGCTGCCCTCGAAGGGGATCTGGCCCAGCTTGAGCTTGCGCATCTGCGCTTCCTGCACGCCGTCGCGGCGCCACATCAGCTCATCCTCGGCCCCCACGTCGATCACGAACTGATCGGACAGCCCGTCGATCACCAGTGGCTGGTCGCTGCGAACGGTGGCCGCCTGACGCAGACCGGCCAATTGCCGGCGATCGGCCTTGGGCTTGCCGACGTCCGCACGGTCATGACGAATCTGCTTCACGCCCTGCATCTGGCCCCGGAAAAGGGAAAAATCATCGTCTTGCATGCCGGTCTCCACGCCTTGAGGCGGCGTATCTTACGCGACTGTCCGGTGCTCAACCGCGCTTTTTCGTCAGGTGGGGCGACAGGCCCAACTCATGGCGCCGACGCAGGCGCAGGCGGCTGAGGCGCCAGCCACGCACGCCCAGCCAGAGCAGCAGCAGGCCGGCCACCACCAGCACGCTGGCCAGCGGACGGTTGGCGTTGAGTTCGGCGAAGGCCTCGTAATTGCCAAGCAGGCCGGCAACGCCGGCCATGGCCATGAGGATGCCCAGGGTCGCGACCATGGCCGACAGGCCGGCCGCCAGCTGCGCGCCGCGACCGCCAGGGCCTTTGGCGCGCGAGGAAGGGGTGTCGAAACGGTCGGTGGGTTTCATGCCGGTCTCCTCCGGGGGTATCCGTTCATGAGACTCACCGGACCGGACGGGCGTTCCGCGCGACCGTCGGGCAGGCGGTACGGATCAGATCAGGCTGTCGGTCGGTGCGACGCAGGCGAAGTTGTCGGCCATCACCGCCATCTCGCAGCGGTGGATCTGCGCCGCCGGGATGATCTCGTCCTTGAACGCCAGGTCGCGGGTGGTCGAGGCATCCTCGACCAGCGTGCAGCGATAACCATAGTCCTTGGCACGACGCACGGTGGTGCTGACGCTGGAGTGGCTCATGAAGCCGCAGACGATGAGGTCCAGATGGCCCAGCGCCTGGAGCGTCTCGTGCAAGGGGGTGTTCTTGAACGCATTGGGCATGCGCTTTTCGATCACGGTCTCGCCGTCACGTGGCTCGAGCCCGGGAATGAACTCGCCACGGCTGCCCTGCGGGTCGAACGGGCCGCCCACGGTGCCGAGGTGGCGGACATGGACGATCGGGCGCCCGGCCTTGCGCGCGGCGTCCAGCAGCCGGGCGATGTTGGCGACCGCCGCATCCATGCCCGACAGCGCCAGCGGCCCACTCAGGTATTCCTTCTGGGCGTCGATCACGATGAGGCTGGCCTGGTTCAGCCGGGCCGGCGGGTAGTCGCGGCCGCTCAGGCGGAACATGGTGGTTGGAACGGACATCGATGGCTCCTTGGCTAGGGCTTTTGTGGCCTATTGTCCTCTGCCGCGACGCCGTTGGGAATGCTTGACAGCGCAGGCAGCGCGTTTCCTGGCCTGGAGCGGGTTCGCCGGCAGCTCGGGGGAACCATTTGCACCTGGCTGCTGTTAGACTTTCGGACTGTCTGATAAGGAGTTCTTCGTGATCACATCCCGCCTGCGCACGCTGCGCGACCACATCCGCTGGGCGGTCAGCCGCTTCCACGAACACGACCTGTTCTTCGGCCACGGGGCCGACAACGTCTGGGACGAGGCGCGCCTGCTGGTGCTCGGTGCCGTGCACCTGCCGTGGGAGATCGCCGACAGCTACCTGGATTGCCAGCTCGAGGACGACGAGCGCGTGCGCCTGCTGCACCTGATCAAGCGCCGCATCGACGAGCGCGTGCCGACGGCGTACCTGCTGGGTGAGGCATGGTTCTGCGGCATGTCGTTCCTGGTCGACGAGCGCGTGCTGGTGCCGCGCTCGCCCATCGGCGAGCTGATCGAGAAACGCTTCGAACCCTGGCTGGCCCAGGATCCTGCGCGCATCCTCGACCTGTGCACCGGCTCGGGCTGCATCGGCATCGTCGCCGCCGACGTGTTCCCTGACGCCGAAGTGGCGCTGGCCGACCTGTCGTTCGACGCCCTGAAAGTGGCCAACCGCAACATCGAGCGCCATGGGCTGGAAGGCCGGGTCTACACCGTGCAGGGCGACGGCTTCGGCGGCCTGCCGGGCCAGCGCTTCGACCTGATCCTGTCCAACCCGCCCTACGTCGATGCCGAAGACTTCGCCGACATGCCGGCCGAGTACCACCACGAACCCGAGCTGGGCCTGGCCTGCGGGCAGGATGGCCTGGACCTGGTACGGCGCATGCTGGCCGAAGCCGCCGATCACCTGACCGAGAAAGGCTTGCTGATCGTCGAGGTCGGCAACAGCCAGGTGCACGTGGCCGAGCAATACCCTGAAGTGGACTTCGCCTGGCTCGACTTCGAGCGTGGCGGGCATGGCGTGTTCATGCTGACCGCCCAGCAGTGCCGCGACCACCAGGCCCTGTTCCAGTCGCGGGTCTGACCGCGCTTCGTGCGTCGAGGCCTGCTGCCACCCAGGCAGGCCTCAGCGTGACGCCATCCAGATCAGCAAGGCGGCCTGAAACACCGCGAAGGCCACCAGGCAGGCGATGGTGAAGCGCAGACTGCCGTCTTCACGCTGGTAGCGGGCCACCCGTTCGTCCCGCTCGCGCAGCGAAGCCTCCTGGGCCTGAAGGTCGGCATCGGCCTGTTGCAGCAGGCCGGCGGCCTCGAGCGTGTCCACGCGCTGGACCCGTTCGGCGTTGAAGCCGCCCTTGAGCTGGGCGACGTCCAGCTCGGCCGTATGGTCGGGGGTCTGGCCATCCGCAT
>Ga0153980_1000989_pt1 | contig 12339 bp, 10 predicted proteins | sample TSGA064MetaG_FD_104722 | JGI IMG/M metagenome (GOLD analysis project Ga0153980, IMG submission 104722) | Attine ant fungus gardens microbial communities from Georgia, USA - TSGA064 MetaG | ecosystem: Host-associated > Fungi > Mycelium > Unclassified | place: USA: Georgia, Magnolia Springs State... | reverse complement strand
CGCCAATAGAAGATTGCGCCACCCCATGCCACCGCGAAAACCGCGATTACCGAGAACGCCTTCCCAAGTATCCCGGACATCTAGCGTCCTGCTCCCTGAGTCATCAAGCCATCCTGCCGATTCAAATCTGCGATGTCCTTCAGCCGATGCCGGTGCTGCCCTGCGAAGCGATCAGCGTCGCACCGCATGCCGTGCAGTCCCCGTCGCGTGCAACCGGGTTGCCATCGACGATAACCGTGGCATCGCCACTGACGATCGTCGTGGGCCCATGTGCCACGCACACGGCCTGGTCGCCAATGCGCGCCACGGCCTTGCCACCGATATCGGTCTGACCCGATCCAGTGACGACGCTACCGCCGTGACTCAATTTATCCCCGACAACAACGAACGGTCGTGACATCCATCATGCTCCTTGATTGCTCCGCATCCGGCAATTCCATCGCCCCAACCACCGCAGGCTGATCCGGATCGTCGACCCACCATATCAACTGACCGGTGAAAATATCATCCTTTCGCCAATTCAGCTTTCTTCGCCGCGCGCGCCGCACGGCACTGCTGCGACATTTCCACGTGCACGTAATCCTTGATGCTGCGCCAGTTGCCGCCCCACTCCAGCCCCGCCTGTTCGGCCAGTTCGCCGTAGAGGAAGTAGCCGCGCCGGGTCCACGGGTCGCCCATGTCCCACTGCAGCTTGCCGTCACGGATAGGCGCACTGTCCACGCCCAACCCGTACTGATGGCAGCTCTGCCAGGCACCGGCGCGCGTGGCCTTGCCGCCACTCATCAGCTCGGCCTGGCGCTCCGGGCTGCGATAGCCTTCCACCAGCACCATCTCATAGCCATATTGTCGGCGCATTACTTCATAGATGGCCAGTACACGCTGCTGCAGATCCGGATCAATCTGATCCCATTTTCTGTCGGCCGTCACAATTTCAGGTCGGGTCCTGCGGATTTCCTCGGTCGTGAAGACTTCCGGCGGCGGTGGCGCGGGCGGCGTCAGGCGTTCGCCGCGCAGCAGTTGGGCCACCATCGAGCCGGACTCGGACAGGTCATCGCCGCGGAACTCATCAAGCACTACGTTCTGTCGGGTCAGCAGGATCACCGCCGGCGGCACCAGCAGCAGGAAACCGGCAGCGGCAAGCACCGGCCAGTGGCGACGCATCGCACCCTGCGCGGCACCCAGTTCTTCACGCACCCCGCCCTGCAGACGATCCTTGCGTTGCGACACACGCCGGCCGGCACGGCTGGCCGCATTGCCGACCCGCCCGAATGCACGCCCCAACGCGTCCTGCACCCGTTCAAACGACTCCGGAAACATCAGCACCCAGCCGACCACGGCCATCACCAGCACCAGCAGTACAGCTCCCCCGATAATGACGACCACCGATCCTCCATGTATTGTTCGTGATTGACGGTCCTGCCCCAGTCACTAGAATGGGGCGGTTCGCTTTCGGCAGTTGCCGACCCAACAAGGGCTGGATGCACTTGAATAATGGCGGAATAAATCGACCAAGTCTGCTCTCAGGGGGAGCGCAGACGAAGAACGCGGCGTCGGCAACGGGCCGCATCCTGGCAGACATGGAGGGACGCCCGGTCGCCGGTGCTGCCCGCGCCGCTGCACCTGCAGATGCTCGATCACGCCGACGGGTATGGCTGGCGCTTCTGGCGCTGGCCGTTGTCGTGCTGGCCGCGCTGGCGGCCTGGCGCTTCACTGCCGGGAGCGTGAATGACGAGCCGATGGGGTATTCACTGCCGCCGGAAGCCGGCGTCAGCCAGACCACGCCACCCGATGCCGCACCCGCGCCCGGTGGCGCCACCATCGTCGATGCGCCGGCGGGTGCTGAAGCCGACACGCCGGCCGCAGATCCATTGGCAGGCATCGGTGACGCAGCCGATGCCGCAGAACCCGCCGCACCGGCCGCTCACACTGCCGCCACTACGGGAGCAGCGGTGACCGCCGCCAGCACAGGTCGCAAGCCAGCTGCCGCGGCCACGGCGTCCCGCGCTGCGCGCGACAAGGCCAAGGGCGATGAAAACCTGCTCGGCACCCTGATGGGCATCATCAAGGAAGACGAGAAGAGCACATCGAAGGCCAAGGCCACGCCTGATTCCATGGATGCGCTGATCGCGCAGATCCAGGCAGACGAACGCCGGCACGCGGCCGATACCGACAATGCGTTCGACACCATCAGCGGCAGGAATGCCACTGCGTCCACCAAGTCGAACATCCAGGCCAAGCTGCGCAGTTGCGGCAGCGCCACGTCTGCGGCTGGGCTGAACTGCCGCAAGAAGGTGTGTGCAGCCGTGGCGGGCAAGGACCCGGCCTGCCCGGCGATGTGAGGTCGCACTGCGGCGACGGCCACCCTCAGCGGAACAGGCTGGACAGGGCCGCATCCAGCCCTCTGGCCTTCGCTTCAGCCTCCTTCCAGTACGCCATGAAAGCAGCTTCGCCCTGCCCGCCTCCCGGCAGATCCCCATAGACCGCCGGCTCACGGAACACCGGCGATGACACAGGGGGCGCGCACACGGTCTCGACCGCACCCGGCCAGATCGGACGGCGGCTGGTGGCCAGCGCAATGTAGCGGCAGAGGCCGATCAGGATAAGGAAGGGCGACAGGATCCAGCCCAACACTCCAGGCAGCACAGCGAAGGGAATGATCAGCGCGTTCTTCACTGAAACACGCGATGAAGCGAAGATGCCCAGCGGCGGGAATGGCAACGAGGTGATGCCATCCTCCATGAAGCGCCGGATCATCTCCCAATGCGCCAGCACGATGCCAGGGCTGCCACCACCATCGGAGCCGATGGCCACCGTGTGGGTGACCTTGCCGTCGTGAAGGATGTGCATGCGGAGCTCGTAGGACCGCAGGCCGTTGGCCGTACCGCCACCTTCCTCGTGAATGAAGAAAAAGGCGTCGTCGAACGGCACCTCCACATACCGGCGCGCACCGCCGGTGAACACGTACACCCTGCGATTGGCGCGGTTGAAGCGCACGGGATAGTGGGTAAAGCGGAAAGCGTCCTTCAGCACGAACAGCTTGAGCGCCCCGACCGTCGGCAGCCCAAACATCAGCGCCATGATCACGATCCCCCAGAACACCGGGGCTACTTCGCCGTGAGAGCTCTGCAGGAAACCATGAATGCCCAGCGCTCCCAGCGTCACGCAGAACACGGCGAGAAAGCCGCCACCCAGGAGTGCCCAGCCACGAAGGAGAAAGAACCGATCGAGGTACTCCAGGCTGGTGCTGTCCAGACGGATCGCGCCCTTGTTCAGCGGATCCAGGCGCGGAACACCCTCGGCACGCAGATCAGCCCGGCGCTCTGCTGCCGACAGCTCACGCCCGAGTTTGTAGGGGCGGATCAACCAGCCCGAGAAACTGCCCATGTACATTCCTTTGTTCGCCTGCCAGCGCGGAATCCCGTCCGGCAAAGAGATGCGAGCCTCCAGGATAGCCAGCCTTCGTGCAGTCAGCGTCAGACGCAGGCGTTGTCATTGACGGAAAAACCTGCGTCAGTGAGCGCCGATCGAGCGGCGAGGCCCAAACCACGGCCTCGCCGCCGACACCTTGTTGCCGTCCAGAATCTTCAGTAACGCAAGTCCAGTGCCTGTTCGATCGTGTACAGAATCCAGATCGCAGTCAGGACTCCGATGGCGGTACAGATCAAGGGCCACTTGTCATCCACGAATCCCAGTGGCGGGTTATCGCGCCAATCTCGGCGGTGCGGGTCGTCTTCCTTGATCGCGCTACTGGCGTGGACTTCCGCTGGCCACACGGGTATCCGACTTGTCGTCATGGCCAGCCAGCGTGCCATGCCGATGAAACTGTAGGGAAGCGAGAAGACAAGATGCAGCCAGGGCCAACGGGAAAAGTTTGCAAATGTCCTGGCCACGCCAAACACAAAGCCCTCTTTCCTGTCGTGTATCGGCACGTAAATCGGCGCCATGCGGGACAGCGCCGCGAGCTCGGCTTCCGTACTCTCCATGTACTCGCGGATGAATTCCCAGATGCCCAGCAAGTCTTGTCGCCCCCCCATGTATTCATATCCGAGCGAGAACGTTTCAAGGACAGTCGCGCCATCGTCGGAGAGGAAATGTACCCGCAGGTCATTGGCCCTGCCGATCGGAGGCGTTGTGGATTCGCCGACGAAGAAGAACAGGCGGTCCCAAGCGCCAGTGGCAACCGTGCCATCTTGCCGGAAGAAGTGGATTTTGCGACTGCGCCTGTCCACCCGCATGGGATAGTGCGTCCATCGGAAGCACTCGCTTCGGAAGAGCCACACGATGCCAGCAATGATGAAGATCGACACCGGCACGATAACAATCCAGAAGCACCACAGTATCCAGCGCTCATCCTCCCGGAAGGGTTCACCCAGGATGATCAGGTTGATGAGCAGATAGAGGGATGTTGGCGCGAACGCCAGCGCCCCCATGACAGACAGCCAGACATTGAATCCCTTGACCGGGTACCAACGGTCCACAAGCTCAATGTAAGTCGAGTTGAATTTGATAAGGGACAACCCGATCCGAGGTGCGACACCCGTGGATCGGGTCTGATTCAACTGCGCCATCCTTTCTGTCTCGGTCAAAGGACGATTGACCGGGAACCTGAGATTTCTTGCATCGATTCCCGCGTAGTCCATTTCAATCCTTCAACATTCGTTGGTCCCTTCCCCTCTGCGGGCCGCTGCACACGGACTTTATCACCGGCGCCCCGGCCGCGAGCCTCGACGACCGTCGGTCACAATTGCCCCAAAGAAGTTGCTTTGGGTGCTCACCAACCTAACACCGGCTCTGCGCATTGGCCTTCAAGGCCTGCACCAAGCACTGAGCACTTGGACACCTGCGTAGAACGCCGCCCTCGACCCGATTCAAGCGCTCTCCCCTTGGCCAGCGATCGGCCACACGCTAGAGCCACGGCGGAGTGCCTGGAACTGCGAACATCGACAAGACAAGACAGTAGAGATGCCGCCCAGCACCCTCATCAACCAGAGTGTCAAACAGAAAGTGGTCCATGCGCGCCAGACCTGCCGTCGGATCGTCGATCGCAGGCTGCGCCTCCACGCGCGGAAGCTCGTCCAGTGCACTGTCCATATAGCAGCGAATGAACTCCCAGATGCGTACGGCGCCTCGATGCTCCGCTGCGGATGCGCGAGAGTGCTCTGCACGTTGGCCGCGGGCAGCAGGGTCACGGCCTGTCCGTTGGGCGGATTCAAATCATACGCGAGTGCTGCGTCTTGCTCGTCAGCCCAGCGCGGCCTCGCCCAACAACCACAATACGCCGCCCCAGAACACCGTCCCGATGGCCAGCGCTACCGGAACACATGTGCGTGCAGGCGCGACGACAGCCGCATGCGTACGCGCCAGTCGCCGTAGCGTGGTGCCGGCTGGCAGCGCGCTGAAGCGCTTCAACCACGGCACCAGAGCGGCCTCGCCGCAAGGCCCCAGTGAGACCCCTGCGGCCAGCAGTTCCGGCATCTGCAGCGGCATTGCCAAGGCAGTGTTGAGCACACTGCCCAGGGCTACCAGCGGCGACCACGGTCGCTCGCCAAGCCATCGCGGCGCGAGACCTGGAAAGGTCCAGATGCTCAATGCAAGGCGTTGCATCCAGTCGGGCTTTGTCGGCACGAGACTGAAAGTCGGCAAGCGCTCAAGTGGCTGGTCCATATACGTCTTGAAGAATCCATAACGAAGCACCCCGGCGCCGATCAAATCCCCTTTACCCGCGACGAACTCGGCGCCAACTCGGCCAGTGGACGGATCCAGATCGGCCAGCACCAGCTGATAGGTCTGGCCGCCGCCCACCGTATTCACCACGCGGACGATCCGAACGAAGGGCCGAAGCCGCTCCCAAGGATAGGTGCGAACACCATGGCTCCCAAAATGTGTAACCGTGCGGGCTAGCCGATTGAAGAGCACGGGCTCCACCCGATTCCCCCGCCTGACCGAACGGACCATGCCCACGCAGAAGGCAATGCTCAGCAACAGAAACAGCAGGGTAACAACGGTGGAGGCGACCATCTCCTTCCAGCCGGCGAGCATGCCAGGGAAGCCGGCCAGGAGCACGACATCCACCAGCACGATCATCCCGACCAGCCACAGCAGCCCGCCCTTTGCACCAGACAACAGGGTCACGTCAGGCGCCACCACAAGCTCGGTTTCGTCGACATCGAGCACGAAATCGATATCCACGTCTTCTGCGCGGTGACGGGTAAGGGGATACATCACCCCTCCCATCCCCTGCACTGGAGAGGCTATATGCGTGATGTCCAGGCAGGCCTGATCAGGTACATCTTTATTGTGCATTTCGCCTTCAGGCCCCACAACGGCATCAATGTCCTACGATTAGGGTGTCAGAACCATCTGCATGAGGACAAAGGGCGCTCAACCGGAACGCACGGCTGATCGAAATGGACGTCACTAGACATACCTTCGCCTTCACGACCATATCTCCATGAGGGCAGGGAACCTAGCGCCATGGAACACGTCGCTGCCTGAGCTCTGGCCCGGCAAGAGAAGTCACGGCTGAAGGCGCCGCAGTACAGCGCCAGAGCGTCGCATCAGACCCCACGCCCCTCATAGAATTGTCCAACATACTCCGGCTCCGGCCATTGATGTGGATCGGCCATGTCGATGCCGGACTCCTTCACAACATAATCTGGCCACACTGGGGTTTTGCTGCTCTTCAACACCAGCCAACGGCAGGCGATCAACGGCCCAAGCAGTGGCATCAGCAGAGTGCGGTACGGCAGTAGCGCCTCGCCTAAACTGATGATCACGGTCAGGTAGCAGTTCTTCCACGTGTCGGCGACTGACAGGTGCACCCGGGCCAAGGCCGGCGCATCAACGACGTGCTCGGGGCCTTCGTCCATATAGCGACGAATGAACTCCCATATCTCTCGAATCTTCTGCGGGTCATCGAAGTAGTGACCAACTGCGAAAGTTTTCTTGACGACATCCCCTTCCATCACATGGCAACGGATATCGCGCAGGAACTTCTCTCTCTCACCATGTCCCAAGTGAAAGTAGGCGTCATCCCAGGGCACACTGATGACACCGGCTGATCCAGCATCGGTGTAGGCGTGCACCATCCTTGTGCGTCGATTGAATCGAATCGGGTAGTACTTGTAGGTGAAAAAATCACGACCAATGACCAGCTTATACATCAGGACGAATTGTCCAATGAATCCACCCACCAGCAACACAATCAAGAACCAATCTACAACTCGCCCTTCGTACAACGTTGGCACTTGGGTCAGAAGCATCCAGATACCATAAATGGCAAGGGCAACGCTACCCAGCGTCACTACTGCGGTAGCCACCATTCCACGAAGACGATAGCGCCTGTCAACAATATCCATGTAGGTGGAGTTGAAACTAATGACACAATGACGCTCATTACTTACGTCAGATCTCTCCTTCAGTAACGGCTCAAAGCGCTCCACGGGCTCAAGCGTGCGATTGACCTTGAATCTCCTAAACCAGCCTGTATACATCATTCAATCCTCTTCACTCAACGCCTTCAATGCTTCCAACTCAACCGCCTGAGACTCGAACCTCTTTCTCTTGTGATGACCAAAGTAGCTGGAGTCAAGCCATTTTTGAATTTTGGTCGGTTTAAACATACTTACCACAACCATAAGGATTGCAATTAAAATACCCATTAGCAGTCCAATCCCGGGCAGGACAAATGCAATCGTGAGGAATGCGGCAACGATCGTAACCAAGCCTAACGCCATCATGGAAAATCCGTATCCCGGAGAGATTGCAAGATTGTCCCGACCCTCCTCGATCGCCAGGCTGCCGCTGATAAACCCCCCAACAGCACCGAGAAGCTTGCCTCCGCCGACGAGAAGACCTGCACGAGTTGAATACTGCCGGGTGGCACTGAGAAGCATCACGGCATGCCTGCTGTTGCCCCAAGCGGTTTTCGCGAGCGCGAGCCCACTCGCCTCTGCCAATCCGCCCACCAGGGCTCCAACCCCTCCTGCGAAGTTCCAAACCTTGCTCGACTTATCCTCACCCTCAGCTTTTTGCATCTCCTTCCACGCACTTGACAAGGTAAGCCCGACAATCAACGCACCAACAAATGTTGCCTTCGCCTCAAGATTTGAGATTTGCCTGACGCTTCGACTCATCATGCTTTCAAAATCCTGATGACTGAGCACATTCGTCCGAATGTGAGCGTCTCGTGCAGCACCGCTCAGCTGGGTTATTCGGCGCGCTGCATCCTCGTCCACCAAGAGAATTGCGTTGTAGGGATAGCGGCGCCCCTCGGCGTCCGCAATACGGTCGAGTGATTCGCGCACCGCGCTTCGGTACTGTTGTTCATAGCCACCAGACATGTTGGCCAGCACGCCGGCAACCATCCTACTGGCCTGTTTGCGCGTTGCAGTTGTCCTAAGATCGATCAGCCGTAGATTTGGGTTGTCAGCCTTTGCCACCGCGCCCAGTAACGCCATGACACGCCTCTGGGGAAGGCTCGCCACCGCCCAATTGGTGCCACTGTTCATCATTTTGCCAAGCATCTTGATCATGGGTCCACTCAGCATATAGCTGTACTTGGCCACGACATCCAACACACCGCTGGCCCTCGCCTTGCCGGCGACACCCATATAGTGCTGATACCCGTCCCCAGTCACGATGTCCTTGAACATGCCATAGAAGTGCCCGCCAAGCGCGTCCAACGGCATCGCTTCGCCTTTCCAGGCCTCAGACTTGGCACTATTTACCCATCCGTCAATCAGCTTGTCTTGATTGAGCATGAGTGCGCGGAGCTCGACTTCGGAAGGGTGGGTGGGATCGACTTCCAGCTTCTGAAGCAGGTAGTTGGCAACCTTCTTTCTTCCGATAGCATCCGCGAGTACGAGGAACAGCTTCTGCACATAAGCAATACCGCTATCCATGTGCCTCGGATCGAAGTTGCAGACGAAATGGTCCCGATACGAAGCGGAGGCCATCCAGGCAATGTAAGCATCGTCAAGAGGATCAAGCGTCGATTCCTCGAACGCCTTCAGCTCCGCTGGAAACTCCATCTCCAGGTAGGCCTCCTGCTTCTTATGGTCGAAGAGCTCTACGTGGTCGTCATTCCATTCCCTAATTCCGATCCTCTCGGCCTCGTCCTCATTGATATAACCTGCATTTTCCATTTTCTCCCCGACATTCCTACCCCGCGCCACCCCGCTTGATGTGGCCGGAAACCACGTGGCAAAAAGGCCGACCGTGGTCGAACGGGCCTGGCTGGTTCGCTGAACCGCACCATGCTGCACCGCCTGACGCAGCGCAGAGATGGTATGCGCAGACTCTCGCTTCCATTTTCGAAGAGGTTCATCGTGCCATACACGCGCACGGCGAATGATCTGCGCGTTGAGATCCATGGCGATGCCAACCGGATCCTCCAGTGCCATCATCGCGACTGGCATGCCTTTCGCCGCCACCCGCGCACCGTCCAGCAACTTTTGCATGTCGCCCTGCGCGGAATGGAAAGGGGCAGATGAGTCGCTAAACGCAGGGTGGTTGGCGACGACCGGCCCCTCCATGCCCAGCGGCCAGAAATAGTTGAGCGGCTGGGCCAGCTTGTCGAGAAGTTGCCCCCCCACCTTGAACTCCGCAACTTTCATGATGTTCGCGGACATCTCCCCGACGTGCGGCTGACTCCCACCACCCCCGGCCCACGCTTTGGCATCAATGCAGCGCATGTTGCGCTTTCGCATCTCCGCGCTCTCGCGATGCTTCTTTAGAACGTAGGGCGTCCACGGAGTGTCAGTGAACGCCATCCATACATTACCGAGCTTTCCGGGCAAGTGTGCGTCCGGAATGGCGATGCAGCGTGCCATCTCCGAACCTGCGCGACGCCCACAGGGCGCGTTGCTTCCTTCCTTGGCAAGCGGGGGATTCTTATCGTTGAGATCGAATTCTGCCAGGTACCCATGTTCATCCGAGGTGTAGCCCTTCCAACCAGCAACGCCCAGCTTTTCGTTGAACACATACAGATAGCCTTCGCGCAACAAGCGCATAGTGTACTGACTCAAGTTTTTCGGCAGCTCGATCGAGTTAGTAGTAGCGCCGAAGGGTGCGCTCAGCACCGGAGCCTGTTCAAGGATACTGACATCTGCGTTGGCCACGGCGTAGCGAAGAGGAAGAATCATCAAGCCATTACGGTCACAAGCGGGACAGCGCTGACTGAGGTCTTCGCAGGGTGACGCCGCAGGACGGGGAGGTTGCTTTGGATCGCCCGACCCACCCGAGCTGACCTCGGTCTTCGCCCTCTCGTTATCCCACTTACCGCCACTCTCGGTATCGAGAAAGCGATAGGAATCCAGCCATTGCTCCTTCTGCCCGGCCGGCTTTTCCTTCGCCCCCCAGCGATACACCTGCCTACCGTCCCGCGTCACGTAGCACTCGCACGTCACAAGATTGCGTTCGGCAAAGTACTTGCAAGGCGTATTACCTTGCGCATCCGCATTGCTGACGGCATACCATCCTGGTTTGAACGTTATCATCGAAGATCTCCTGGACTGCTAGGTGCTTTTATACCGCTGACTGACTGACCGACCACGCGCTCTGATGGCGCAGCGGATTCAAGGAGCAGCGGATCAAGATCGGCAATGCCACCGAGATAGCTGCAGGTTCCCGCACGAGCATCGTCAAGACAGCGGCGAACTGCGGCAGTTGAGTGGAATGCGGTGCCGAACCTCTCTGCATTGCATGCGTAGGCCACTTGGTCATCCAAGTCCTGCAACTGCTCAACCTCGATGGCAGTCCGCACTGTCTCGTCCAGCTGCCGGTACATGATCTGACCGAATACCCGCTTGGGATGCTCGTTCCCCAGCCACTTCAAGGCGCGATTGAGTACTTCCATGCGAAAGACGCAGTCCCACTGCCTAGTGTCCAATCGAAAAGCTTGGGCGGGGTCCGCATCGGGGCTTCGATCGGTGCACCACTGCGAAGTGGATGGATCAAACCACGTCCACTGGGACCTCGGCCCCATCATGTACGCCATCTGTGCCGGATCCAGCAGCCACTGCAGATGACGGAACACCCGCGGGTCATGCAAGCGAATCCAGTACCACTGACCCGCCGGATGCCGGGCCAGCATCTGCTTCTTGAGATGTGCGCACATCACGGTCGTTGCGGCACCCGATTGGATCAAGATCGGGAGCATGGGGACATCGTAGGCGGCCTGCCATGCAACGGATCGGTCGAGTAGAGCCATCTTTTCGTCGTGCGCCATCTCACGCAACAGAAGAAGTCGCGGCATCAGCGTGGCCTGATTCTTCACTAGCTCAGGAACCAGCGGTTCGGTCGGCAAGTCACGCCACAGGTCGGCATCCAGTTGCATCGGGTTCATCAACGCAAAGTCGTGTTGGAGAAACAGGCGATGATCCATGCTCAAGACGTTCATCCAACGCGAACCGCGCCGGCGCCACCCGCGTCGGCGCTCTTGGACTTGGTCTCGCACAGCTTCAACATTCCGTCAGCCTCCTTCTTTTCGAGCACGACACTCTTCGCCCCCGTCCACTCCCGCTGCGACCCCTTGAACTCCACCTTCCCGGGCGCGCCCAACTCGATGTTGTCGCCCTCGATCCGGATGTAGGCCCCGGCCGCCGTCGCCAGCAGATGCTTGCTCGGCGCCGACAACTGCACATCGGCCTCGGTACTGGTGATCTTCACGTTGGTCTTGGCTGCCAGGATCGCCTGGTTCTTGTGCGCGCGCGCACTGACCTTGCCCTGCGCGGCATGCAGCGCGATCCCGCGCTCCTGGTTCGGGCTCTCCGGCTTCGGCTCACTGCCGGCCGTGTACAGCACCAGTCCGCCGGCCACGGCCATCGTGATCGAGCCCTGGCTCAGCCAGTTCAGCGCCACGCCCGACGCCAGCGTAGTGTGCGTGCCGCTGACCCACACCTGGTCGGCCGGGGTCAGGCTCATCACACCGGCCACGCCGCTGCCCATCAGCACCGGCGTGTCCCAGCCCGGGGCATCGCCGTCGCCGCCACTGATGCTGCCGGCCGCGCTGCCGCTCTGGGTGGCGCGCAGGCTTTCCTGCAGCTGTTCCAGCGCGTCGTGGGCCTGCAGCGTGGTCGGTTCCTCGGGCAGTTGCGCCTGCTGGTTCACTGCCGATTCGTTGAGCGACTGCAGCAGTTCGGCGCTTTCCTGCAGTTGGCTCAGCGCCTGGTTGGCGGCCAGTTGGGGCTCGCCAGGCTCGGTGCTCAGCAGTAGGCCTTTGCCTCCACGCAGTGACCCAAAGGCCTGCGTGGATAGCTCGGCGCCGAAACCACGCTCGGTCTCGCGCACATTGTCTTCGCCGCCCTTCAGGTGACCGAGGGTGAGCGTAGTTGAATG
>Ga0153980_1000988_pt1 | contig 12339 bp, 12 predicted proteins | sample TSGA064MetaG_FD_104722 | JGI IMG/M metagenome (GOLD analysis project Ga0153980, IMG submission 104722) | Attine ant fungus gardens microbial communities from Georgia, USA - TSGA064 MetaG | ecosystem: Host-associated > Fungi > Mycelium > Unclassified | place: USA: Georgia, Magnolia Springs State... | reverse complement strand
TGACTTAGCACCCGAAGCAGCAGTTTCCATAAGCGGGACCCCGACAGTTTTAATCGATCAACCGGTCACTGTAACAGGAGCAGTGGAACTAACAGGAGATCCAGCAGTCTCCATCAGTGGTTTAACATTAGTAGATGGGGCAGTTCCAATTGAATTATCTGGTGTTTCAGTGCTCGATGGTTCAGTGGCGGTAACGGGACTTGTTGACTTAGCACCCGAAGCAACAGTCTCTATAAGCGGGACCCCGGCAGTTTTAATCGATCAACCAGTCACTGTAACAGGAGCATTGGAATTAGCAGGAGATCCAGCAGTCTCTATCAGTGGTTTAACATTAGTAGATGGGGCAGTTCCAGTTGAATTATCTGGTGTTTCAGTGCTCGATGGTTCAGTGGCGGTAACGGGACTTGTTGACTTAGCACCCGAAGCAACAGTCTCTATAAGCGGGACCCCAACGGTTTTAATCGATCAACCAATCACTGTAACAGGAGCATTGGAACTAACAGGAGATCCAGCAGTCTCTATCAGTGGTTTAACATTAGTGGACGGAGCATTGCCTGTCCAAGTCTCGTCAATTCCTGAAGTAACAGTAGCCAATTCCATTACAGTTGGAGCAGTTAGTGTAACAGTACCAGTTGAGCTAGTCGCTCGAAGTACTACGAGTGATGTATTCGTTATGGAAGGCTTAACAGCTGGAGTAACCACTTTAACATCAGGTTATGATGTTTCACAATTAACTGATTTCTCTTTCTTTATTATTTCTGATTCTGATGAAGTTTCAGCTGCAGTATACTCTTATCCAACTGTTGATACCAGTGATTTTGCTACTCGTTCATCATCTGTAGCAGCCTTACAACCTACATTAGATTCAAATTATTATACAGGTATTTTTACAGCAAATTATTATTCAGACTACTGTATGGCAGCAGTAGTGGCGCTAACAGGTACAGCCAATGTGACGGTTTATTTACAAGGAATATATTAAATTAATAACACATATTACCTAAAACTAGCTCAAGATAGATATTATCAAAGAATATTTTTGATAACTATCCATCAAAGGCTAGTTTTTTTAAGAATAGTGCCTGATTTCCTTTTAAGAGAAGTCTTTACTTAGTTTTTACTTACATTTTAGTGTCTAGTTAAACATAAATGATCGTGAATCTAGTTTAATTTTAGAAACAGTTTAGCTTAAAACTGAAACATTTTTTTTAAAATTAGTTAAAAAAAAGAATGAGATTTAACGATATAAGATTAGTAAAAAGATGAATTCTGTTTAAAAAAAGAAATTCTCATGATAAAATAAGATAAGATACTGACCTATTAGGGGGCAACATAATGCAATTAAAAGAAAAATTAAATTTTGAAGTATCGTACGTTTTAGACGTACTTTGTTTTATTGATATCATGCTCGGCAATTCTACCAAACACAAAGAGGCCAAAGAACATTTTAAAAGCATGTTAGGAGATACGAGTGAAAGATATTTAAAAAAACTTAATAGAGCCATTCCAAGTCGGGAGAGTATTCAAAATCTAGTTTTACCTTTAATTGTGGTGGATTCAAAATTTAAAGATTTTAAAATAGAAGAGATTTTAGAAGATCCTAAGTTTTTAATCACTCAATTTAAGCGAGGTTCACAATACAAAAAAGCATCACCCGGTTTAAAAAAATTTTTGAGAAAAGATGCACAGAAAGTCATCTATTATATAAGAACTATAATTATGGATTTAGAACGCTCAAAGTTTAAGACTTTTTGGCTAATGAATCAATTGCCTATTATAAAACATAAAATTAACGAGTATCATACACAAATTGAACCGTTACAAATTTTTAAAAAATTAAATGGCTGGATTGATTCCCATAAAATGATTGAAATAAAAGCCATATATGTTTTAACATTTTCAGAATGTGATTTGTTATGTCTAATGCATGGTCATTATATTATCTCTAATTCAATTAATGCTGATTCCATCATTCGTTCCCTTATTGATGAGGCTTTTCAGAGCCAATCGTTTAAAAAAGAACTAAAATCTTTTAACAAAAGCATTAAGAAAAACATAGAATTAATGTCCATGTTTAAAGAAGTAAAGAAAGAACATAAAAAAATTCACTCTTATATTGAAAATAATTTACTTCTTGCTTTAACGACTTATTTTAAAGTGCAACTAGGGGTGCTAATAAATCCTCATGATTATTTAAAATCTTATCGGCGCGGTACTTATAAAGTTTCTGTTCTTTTTTATGACTATATTGTCTACTTTCCAAAAAGCGAGACACAATCGTTACCTGATTACATTTTAGATATACTAGATGACATCAAACAGCTTTAAAAAATAGCCAAAACAAGGTCATGATGACATAAAACTAATTATAACCCTTATAGCACTTGAAAAAGTCTAGCTTTAGGGTTTTTTTGCTGAATATACTTTTCGCAAAAGGCTATTTGGTTTCCTAACATAAATAAAAGCAGTTCTAGTTAAAAATGCAAATGTGTTTTTTAGCGTCTCAAAATATGGAATATCTACCAATCTTTATTGACACTTAGTCATAAATCATATATAATAAATTGTATACAATTTAATTTTTCACAATGAATGGTGGTGAACTGTAAATGAATGAATTTAATAGCTTAAAATTAGAAAACCAGTTATGTTTTCCACTCTATGCTTGTGCTAAAGAAATCGTGCGAAAATACACTCCTTTTCTTGAAGAACTTAACTTAACCTACACGCAATACATTGTCATGTTAGTACTTTGGGAACATAAGAAGCTTTCTGTAAAAAAGTTAGGACAGTACGTTTACCTTGATTCAGGGACCTTAACCCCCTTGTTAAAGAAATTAGAATCTTTAGCTTTAATACAACGAGCACGTGATTCAAATGATGAACGCATGGTTATCATAACATTGACTGAGGGGGGAATCAAATTGCGCAAAAAGGCACAACTCATCCCGGAAAAGCTCGGACAATGCTTAAATATTAGTCCAGATGAGGCTAAAACACTTTACACATTACTTTATAAATTATTAGCAGATTCTAAAATATCATGAAAGAAAAGGGGATATAACTATGACTATTTATGATTTTACTGTAAAAAATATTAAGGGAAAAGATGTGTCATTAAATGACTATAGAGGAAAAGTATTACTCATTGTCAACACGGCTGTTAAATGTGGCTTAGCACCACAGTATGAGGCCCTTGAAGCACTATATCAAAAGTACCGTGGACAAGGGCTTGAAATTCTTGATTTTCCTTGTAATCAATTCTTAAATCAATCGCCAGGAACTGATGAAGAAATACAAAATGTCTGTTCGCTGAAATATCAAACTAGTTTTCCACGTTTCAGTAAAATTAATGTAAATGGAAAAGACGCACACCCTCTGTTTGACTGGTTAAAAGAACAGGCTCCTCAAGATGAAGGAGACGGGAAAGCAAAGTCTTTTGGTATGATAACAAAGGTAGCCAAACCATTTTCAAAAAGTAGTGACATAAAATGGAATTTTGGAAAATTTCTAATTAATAAAGATGGAGCAGTAGTAGGGCGTTATTCTCCGGCTTTAACACCAGAAAAACTAGAAACGATGATTCAATCTTGTTTAAAATAGTAGCTGAATAGCTATCTAGGTAAAATATTCTATTTGAAAACTCTTTATTAAATCTTAAAAACCTCCATCGTTAAAATATAAGGAGGTTTGGTTTAAAAGATCTACAAAATTTAAATTTATGGACTAGTAAGCAGTACTGAAAAAGTTTAAATTCAAAAGTTACTGTGTGTCAGCATGGGCTCATTTTTATCATCAAGGCCTTAGAGGTCTTTTTTATCTCATACTGGATGTTATAAGAACGGCTTAAAAATCAGAACATAAAGATCGCCTTACCAAAAATAGCTCCCATTTTAAATAGAGTTCAATCACCATGCCATGACGTATTAGCGACTTACTCTTTATCGCATATATCCCACTACAACTTGATTTCAACAAATGAGTATGAAAAATCAAGTCACATTATGGATCAAATAGGGTGCCGAATGCCAAAGAAAATCAATTTCCTGGTAAACACCAGAGCACATCATTGAAGGTTCTATGATAGACAATGATTTTGCTTCACTCATCAGTCTTTTAAGAGAAAAAGGGATGAATTTTAGAGTAGAGGTATCTTTAAAAACAAACAAAAAATCTTTCAAACGAGTTGCTTCCTATAAAATTGAGTTTCAATTAAAAAAAGAATTTAATAGGGTTCACCCAGCTAAAATAAAAACTGAAAATGTTATGAATATGATCTCAAAAATGAATTGATCATTTTTTTATTCATGATTGGTTAGCCAGTTATGACAAAGATATGATTCATCATAACACGTAGGTTGATTAACCAATAAAATTTATTAATTCCCAATTAAACTGTTCACATTCATCATAAAACAATCCATGACCGCTATTTTTAAAAGTGATAAGCTTCGATTGTTGTATTTCTTGATGTTGTATAAGACCTAATTGATAAGGAACAACTTTGTCATGGATACCATGCATAAGTAAAGTTGGAACTTGTATTTGTGGAAGATCTGCAAAAAGTTGTTCAGCGATCCAAGTTTTTGAAATGGCGATGGTAGACCAACTAGCTGCTTGTAAGCCTAGTCCAAAAAACCAGTCAGAAAAAGGTTGGGAAACTTTTTTATAAAAAAAGAGCTCGCCAAACTCCCGTAACATCTTGGGACGGTCATTATAAGCACTTTGAATAAAATTTTTCTCGATATCTTCTCTTTTTTGTCCGTATGGAAAATAGGGACGCTGTATGAGGCTAGGAGCTGCACTAGCACAAAGAACTAATTTAGAAACCCCATATCCAGAAAAACGAGTGAGATACCGGATGGCAATAGGTCCTCCAGTAGAGTGCCCAACTAAAATAATATTTTGTAACTTTAATGATTGTACTACATAAAAAATATCGTCTGCCAGTCGATCATAGTCATAACCTACCAATGGTTTATCAGAATTTCCAAAACCTCTCACATCTATTCCGATACATCGATAGTTCATGGGGAGAAGTTGGTTATATTGATATTCAAACATTTTATGAGAGGCTGGCCACCCGTGAATAAATAAAATTACTTTTTCACCAGCTGGATTGAGATCATTTACAAAAATCCTGACACCTGATTCAACTCTAATAAATAGCTCCATAATTAAACCCTCCTAAACTCTTTTATTAACATCTTATTCAAGGTTCTTCTATAAGATGTAAAAATTTTAAAGCTATGATATAATGGTTTCTATCTATTTATTTAAAACTGATACAATTATCTTCTTGCTGTATTAGCCAATTGAAATATGATTTACCTGGAGGATTTACTTTGAAAAAATATGATGTAATAGTAATCGGTGGCGGACCTGCGGGTCTTTTTGCTGCCATTATGTGTGCCGATCCTAATAAACGCGTAGCAGTTCTAGAGAGGAATAAACGTTGTGGTCGCAAATTATTGATGACGGGTGCTGGAAAATGTAACTTGACTCAAGGAGGAGATATCACAGATTTTTTTACTTGTTACGGAAAGAATGGGAAATTTTTAAAACATGCGTTGCTAACATTTACAAATGAGGACTTACTTCGTTTTTTTCGACAGCATGGGATGGAATTTGTAACAACAGAGCATAATAAAGTATTTCCTAAGTCACTTAAAGCGGTTGATGTTTTAAACGTTTTAATTTCCCAGTGCCAGCGGCGTCAGGTTGAAGTTATAACAGAAGCTCCAGTGGAAACGATTGAGCCAAAAGTAGCTTCCTTTATGATCAGCACCCCAGAAAATGTGTATGAAAGCAGACAAGTAATCGTGGCAACAGGAGGGTTGAGTTATCCTGTAACCGGTAGTACAGGAGATGGACAACGTTTCGCCAAAGAATTAGGCCATAAAATTATTCCTATGAAACCAGCACTAACACCATTAAAAATTAAGAACTATGCTTTAGCAAAACTATCAGGGCAGTCATTTGAAAACTTAGCTTATACATTGTGGCGTCAAGGTAAGAAGCTGGGTAGCTACAAAGGAGATGTGCTATTAACCCATACTGGATTATCGGGACCTGGAATCTTAAATAACTCTCGTTATATGCAAAGTCAAGATGTCCTAAAGCTTAACTTTATCGGTGGCTCTATTGAAGAGATGCGTCAAAATTTAACTAAACAATTTAATTTAAACGGAAAAGCGCTAGTGAAAACAGTGGCTCGTGATTTAGGTTTATCTAAGCGTTTTGTTGATACTATTTTAAGCTTAGCAAAAATTAGTGATGATCAAAATTGTGCAGAATTAAAAAAGGAACAACGCCAAGCTTTGTTAAAATTATTGACTGAATTTGAAATGGAAATTAAAGAACTTGGGGGTTTTCATATGGCCATGGTAACTGCTGGGGGAGTGACCATAAAAGAAATTCATCCGAAAACGATGGAATCACAAAAAGTAAAAGGTCTATATTTTATCGGGGAAATAGCAGATATTGATGGAGATACAGGAGGCTACAATCTTCAAGCCGCTATGTCAATGGCCTTCGTTGCTGCTGAAGCCTTAAAATGAGAAAAGTTAAGACAAGATGTATTACCATAGATTTAGCTCTGAACCCAGTGAAATAAAGAAAACACCTCAAAATGTTTGATTTTACATGATAAAGTCTTTTTTATATGAATAAGAAACTGATTATTTATCAAACTGAACTTTATGCTTTGCATCCATATAGTAAAGAAAATCATAGAATGTTGGAAAATACTATCAGTGTTAATAAAAAAATATTAGTCACATCATAAGTACCTTGATTACTAATGATGTAAAGTGCTATAATTAGCATTAGCTATACGGAAAAAGTAGAAAGCTAAATAACTAGTCGAGTCGTAGTCTAATACGACTGGGATTAACGCTGTTCTGCGAGTTAATTAGCATTAATTTAATGTTAATCGATCTGGAAAGGAAGAAAAAATAAATGGTCATTATATTAGTTGTTTTCCTTATTATTTTTGCCTTGTTGTTAATTTGTTTCATCAGATCTATCTCGTTAAAACCTACTGATGCAGTTAATGCAACAATTGAGGCAAAAGCGGACGAAAGAGCAAACGCCTATGGGGAAAAACTAGGGACGATGCTACGTTGTGAAACCATCTCAAACATCGACGATCCTTCTAAAGAAAAATTTTTAAAGTTCCATGTAGTACTAGAAAATTTATTTCCAGAAATACATAAAACTTGTGAGAAACATGTTTTTGATGGAAGTCTCTTATTCAAGTGGGCAGGAAATCAAAAAAAAGAACCCATTATGTTTATGAGTCATTTTGACGTTGTAGAAGCGACTGGTGAATGGACTCATGAACCGTTTAGCGGTAAGATAATCGATAACAAAGTGTGGGGAAGAGGCGCTGTAGATACGAAAGGAAACCTTTTTTGTATCATGCAATCTATTGAAGAACTAATTAAAGAGGGATACCAGCCTCAGCAAGATATTTATATTGCCAGTAGCTGCACGGAGGAAATATCGGGAAATGGGGCTTCGATAACTGCTAATTATTTAAGAAAAAACAAAGTTATGTTAAAGTTCATCATGGATGAAGGCGGAATGATTATGGAAAAGCCAATTGCTGGCTTGGAAGGAATTTATGGTTTAGTCGGACTAGTGGAAAAAGGATATGGCGACTTAAAATTTATTGCCAGAGGCAAGGGCGGACATTCAAGTGCACCACCCAAAAATACACCGATGGCAAGACTTGCTGCTTTTATAAATGAAGCAGAAAACAAACAACTGTTTAAAGTCCATTTAAATGCAACAACAGCAGAGATGTTTAAACGATTTACACCCAACATGAAGTTTTCTATGAAGTTTATCTTAGGAAATTTATGGTTATTTAAACCCCTCTTTCTAAAAATAGTTCCCTCACTTAATGATAGTCTAGCTGCTATGGTGAAAACCACACTAACCTTTACAATGGCGAAGGGCTCAGATGGGTATAATGTTATCCCTCAAGAAGCTTTTGTAGTCGGAAATCTACGCTTTAGTGGCCATCAGCCCACACAAGAGAGCATCCAAATCATGACTGAATTAGCAAAAAAGTACGACATTGAAACAGAAGTTTTAAAAACCCATGATCCATCTCCAGAAGGTAGCTACTCTAGCGATGCCTTTAAATTACTAGAAACGACAATGAATGAGATTTATCCTGGAGTGGATGTCGTTCCTTATGCGATGACAGGAGGAACAGATTGTAAATTTTACACTGAAGTAGCTGAAACTATTCTTCGCTTTGCTCCGTTATATATCGATCAACAACAGTTTTCCAGCATTCATGGCTTAGATGAAAACATGGATATTGCCACACTTTCCAAAGGGGTAGACTTTTACAAAACATTAATTAAAAAATATGAATAAAAAGACAAGACTTAGCAAAAAAATATAAACTAAAGCTAGTAAACTATCTTTTTTTGGATTATTTCTTAAATTTATCACTAAATACATGAATTAAAATTCAAAAGAGAGTTATATTAAAACAACAAATTATAAATAATTAATTTAAATTTTTACTTGACAGTCAAACTAAAAAGGATTATAATGGTAATAGTAATCATTACTGTTATGCTTTATAAATATTAATAGTAAGACTGCTTGACAGCTTAATAAAAATTTATTAAACTTAAAAGTGGTAAAAGTAATAATTGCTGTTTATAATTTGAGGAGGAACTAACATGTCATTAATTGGTAAAAATGTAGTAGACTACAAAGTACAAGCTTATCACAACGGAGAGTTCAAAGAATTAACATTAGACGATGCAAAAGGGAAATGGGCTATCTACTTCTTTTATCCAGCAGATTTCTCATTCGTTTGTCCAACAGAACTAGGTGACTTAGCTGATAGATATGAACAATTTAAAGAACTTGATTGTGAAATATATTCAGTTTCAACGGACAGTCATTACGTTCACAAAGCATGGGCTGATACAACTGATACGATCAGTAAAATAAAATATCCAATGTTAGCTGACCCAACAGGTGCATTAACTCGTGCATTCGATATTATGATTGAAGAAGAAGGAATGGCATTACGAGGAAGCTTTGTTGTTAATCCAGAAGGTGTCATTAAGGCTTATGAAATTCACGATAATGGAATTGGACGCGATGCTGAAGAGTTATTACGTAAATTACAAGCTGCACAATTTGTAGCAGAACATGGTGATAAAGTTTGTCCAGCGAGTTGGAAACCAGGAGATGAAACGTTAACTCCAACTCTAGATTTAATCGGACAAATTTAACATATAAAAATAAAACTCTCTAGGAGGTATCTCTATGACTGAGGTAATAAAGGTATTAAATAAACAAGTAGCAGATTGGAATCTATTATTTGTAAAATTACACAGTTTTCATTGGAACGTAAAAGGCTCTAGTTTCTTTACATTACATCAAAAATTTGAAGAGCTATATGATCAAGCAGCAGAGCATATTGATGAACTTGCAGAGCGTATCTTAAGTTTAAAAGGTGTTCCAGCGTCAACAATGAAAGAATATTTAGAAATAAGTACTATTGAAGAAGCAACCGGTAAAGAGAGTGCAGAAGAAATGGTTCAATCACTTTTTTCTGATTACGCAGCAGTTATTAAAGATTTAAAGTCTGGTATGGATATTGCCAATGATCATGATGATGAGATCACAGCAGACATGCTTTTAGCTATTAAAGCGGATTTAGAAAAACAAGTTTGGATGTTAACTGCCTATCTCGGATAAATAATTGACAAAAGATTAGCATAAGAAAAGAAAGAAACTGGATTATTCAGTCTCTTTCTTTTTTTTATGTTATAATAATTTTTAAAAATCGCTTCTGATTTTCTTTTTATTCAATTTCAGACGCTTTTATAATAAATAACCTTTTGGAATTTAAAAACAAATACAGTATCCATAATAAATAGTGATTTCCTGCCCTTGTTGCAACTTATGCAGTCTATTCTATAGGCTTAGTACCTGAATGACAGAAAGAGGCAACACATAAGTAATCACTTATATTAAATGTACATCTGTTTTAAATAACAAGCCATGAAACGAGACTTATCTTAAATGATTCTCCATAGACAAATTAAACAATAAGAGGTGCTAAAGCTTTATTGTTTCTCTTAGACAACGCTAATATTAGCTTAATAAATCACAGTCATGACATCGTGTTCAAACAAAAAATTAAATTAGTAACAGTTGCGAATCTTCTAATCTTCTAGTTCGAAAATACTCTCTACTGACGAATTAAGTAGTTTAGCAAGCTTCATAGCTAATTCTAAAGTCGGATTATATTTGTTATTCATTAATAATAATATGAAGTAACTAAGGTCATCATTTGTAAAAACACAAGACTAAAAGCCATGGAGATGGTTTTTCCCTGAATCTTGTCATAAATAATCCATCCAAATAAAACGATATTAGTACTAAACCAACTCCATTTTATTGCTTTTAAATTAATATTCATTTCCATTTCATCCATTTTTTTATCAAAGTCCTCTTACAAGTAAATTTTTTCCATTTTTAGTATATCTTAAGCGCCGTAGAATGTCAAAAATTTTTTACATTTAAAGATGTCAGAATTCTTTAAGGAGGAAATTCTTCCTTTCATCAGTCGCTTTATTGTTAGCTCACCATACTTCCTTATGAATCAATCCATAAGTTTTTTTTATCATAAAATGATGATGACCTATGTGCAGATAAATGTTTGTTACAAAATTAGTAATATATTAACTGAGATTAAAAAAAACTTTAAATAAGGTTCATAATCACTTTCATTATAAAAATAATTGTAAAAAATAGTCTTATTTTTAAGAGAAAAATAATATATTTTAGTATGGCTTTTTTTATGGTGCCAATTAGTTATGAACGGAGGGACTGGAGTGAAAAAAAATTATACAGCAAGTCTTTGTATGATTGTTAAAAATGAAGAGAAATATTTAAGAAGATGTTTAGCTAGCATGCAACCCATTGTAGATGAGATTGTAATCATTGATACAGGGTCTACGGATAAAACGATGGAAATTGCAAAAGAATTCAATGCTAAGACTGATTACTTTAAATGGAATCAAAGTTTTAGTGATGCCCGAAATAAATCGATAGCCTTGGCCACAAAAGATTGGATTATTGTCTTAGACGCAGATGAATATTTACGCCCTGAAGATCGTGATAAATTAATTGAAGCTTTAAACGACTATTCTTACGATGGTTATATTATTAAAACCCTAAACTTTAACGGAGGAGAAGGAAGTACTTCCTATATTACTAATTTAAATCAGCGCATTTTTAAAAATAATAACAACTTTACGTATCGTGGAGCCATTCATGAACAAGTGGTGAATGTGAATGACCAGAAAATGGGGCAAGGTTTTAAAATTATTGATGTTGGTTTCTATCACACGGGCTATTTAGATTCCGTAGTAAAAGAGAAAAATAAAGTAAATCGGAATTTAAGTATATTAGAAAAAGTTGCTGAAGAAGATCCTGATAATATGTTTACACTATTTAATTTAGCAAATGAATATAGCCAGAAAGGAGATCAAAAAAAAGCCTTAGAGCTCTATGATAAAGCTTATGATATCGAAAAATATGGGGTTGGCTTTATGCCAAAACTGGTCATGTTCCGGCTTCTTTGTTTAATAAATGCCAAGAGAACGGAAGATGCGTTAGTTGCTATTAAAGAAGGTTTAAGAGTTTATCCAGATTATACGGAGCTGGTTTATTATCGTGGAACTCTTGAACGTCAAAAAGGACAACTATTAAAAGCGATCGAAAGTTTTGAAACTTGTCTAAAAATGGGGAAGCCGCGACCTGAAATTGAGTTTCAACAAATATGTTATGACTTTGGACCCTTGTATAATTTAGCAGAAATTTATCAAGCTCAAGGAGAGTTTGAAAAAGCAATTAAATTATATAATCAATGTTTAACAATAGACTCTTCAAAATATCAAATTGTCTATCTAGTTTTTGATTGTTTAATAAACTTAAATCTTGAAAGAAGCGTAATTTATGACATGTTATGTAAATATTTTAATCTTTCTATTAATACAAACCAGGTGGTCTTTATTAATTTATTAGTTGAAAAAGGCTTTTATGAAGAAGCTAAAAAAACTCTTACTACATGTCCTGAATTAAAAAGTCATCATCAGTTAATTTTTTTACATAGTAAAGTTGAGTTTTATTTAGGAAATTATCAAGCTGCTAAAAAAATGTTTATTGAATATTCAAAGATTAGTGATCTTAAGGCTTGTCAACAATATTTATTTATATTAAATTTATTTGAATCCATAGATGAAAAAGTTGAGTGGGATTTAAGTTATTTAAATTTACATGCTTACT
>Ga0153980_1000987_pt1 | contig 12340 bp, 6 predicted proteins | sample TSGA064MetaG_FD_104722 | JGI IMG/M metagenome (GOLD analysis project Ga0153980, IMG submission 104722) | Attine ant fungus gardens microbial communities from Georgia, USA - TSGA064 MetaG | ecosystem: Host-associated > Fungi > Mycelium > Unclassified | place: USA: Georgia, Magnolia Springs State... | reverse complement strand
TGCGTGCTGTGTTCCGGCAACTGCGAGAAACGAAGGACATTCAGCAGTACTACTCCTACATCCGCGGCGAGATCGACGAGCCGACGTTCAGAAAAAATCCCGCCGTAGCCATGGCCTTCGCCCATGCAGAGAAGGAGGCACGTTGCCTGGAACTAGGCACGGCTGACGAGGCAAATATCGACACGGAAATCCGGGCGGCTCTGGGCGGCAAGAGCACTTGGGTTCTCATCGGTGGCCCGCCTTGTCAGGCCTACTCACTGGCTGGCAGAGCTAGGCGAGTCAATGACAAGACTTTCAAGGATGACGTCAAGCATTTCCTTTACAGGGAATATCTGCGCATCATCAAGGTGCATCAGCCGACGATCTTCGTCATGGAAAACGTCAAGGGGCTGCTCTCGTCGCAGCACTCCGGAAGCCCGATGTTCGAGCGAATACTCACCGATCTTTGCGCGCCCTCGCCCGGGTTGGAGTATGAAATTCGCTCCTTCGTCAAGAAGGGCAACAGCGACACGCTGGAACCGGTTGACTTCGTGATACATGCAGAGCAGCACGGCATACCGCAGAGCAGACATCGTGTCATTCTGCTTGGCGTGCGAAAGGATGCTGGTCCGTGTCGCCATGACCTCCTTCCGATCACAACGTCCGTGTCGGTGAGAGAAGCCATTGAGGACCTCCCAAAGCTTCGAAGCAAGCTGTCCAAGGGCGATTCCCTCGACGCGTGGCGCGAAGCGGTCCTTGCAGGTCCCACCTACCTCACAGGGTGGGGAAAGCCAAGCGAACAGGCCATGACCGAACTCATGCGGCGTTCAGCACAAGGTGCTGTATGGGACAGTGTTGGACAGCCATTCGCACGGCAATCTTGTCCAAAGTCGAAGCTCGGAGAACAAACGGAGCTGCAGCGCTGGGTGCTCGACAGAAGTCTGAACGGTGTCTGCCAGCATGAAGCTCGATCGCACATGGATTCCGATCTCGCGCGATATCTGTTCGCTGCATGCTTCGCCCAGTCCGAGGGGTACTCGCCTCGCCTCGACATATTTCCTGCGAATCTGCTGCCTAAGCACAGCAACGTGACCAAGGAAAGGGCGGCCACCGAGGCCATTCCATTCAAGGACCGATTCCGAGTGCAATGCGCCGAGACCCCTGCTACGACCATCGTTTCGCACATAGCGAAGGATGGCCACTATTACATCCACTACGACCCCACCCAGTGCCGAAGCCTGACGGTCAGGGAAGCCGCCAGAATCCAGACCTTCCCAGACAACTACTTTTTCGCGGGCAATCGCACGGAACAATACACCCAAGTCGGCAATGCAGTACCACCACTGCTCGCGCACAAGCTTGCGAAGATAGTCAGAGGCATCCTCGCAGAATTGAACCGCGGCTCGAGACGAAAGGCGAGAAATTCACCCCAAGGGAGCAGATCGATTCCAACTGGCCCCATTCCAGCTAGGCACCAGACTGAGCTGGATCTCGCTTAAGAGAATTGATTACTCAACGACAAGCACATCTTGGTCGCCTTGAAGCCATTCCTCCACGGTACCAACCACTTCTTCCACCGATCGCTTCAAGGCGCATTCCCAGACTGTGGCAACGCGCCAGCCGCCCTGTCTGAGCAGGGCCAAGTCACGCACATCCCGCCTGACATTACCCTCGAACTTGAGGCGCCAGAACTCGCCGTTCGACTTGGGTGTCGCGGAGAACCTGCAGCCTTCGTGTCGATGCCAGAAGCATCCGTGCACGAACAGAACTGCGTGATACCTCGAGAAAACCATGTCGGGCGATCCAGGCAGATCTCGCCGATGCAGGCGATATCTGAAGCCTGCGGCAAACAGCGCATGCCGCAGGTTCAGCTCAGGCTTGGTGTTCTTGCCACGGATGTTGGCCATCATCCTGCTGCGCTGAGGCGTGGTCGGAAGATTCATGCGCTGATGGTATGTCGTGCCCAGGATCGCGACTTTTTAACCCTGTACCTGAATGTGTTGACCCAGCAGAACCGGCTCAGGTCAGACCGCTAATGCAAATGCCTCAGCGGGTGTTCTCATGTTTAGCGCCTAGTGCGGGCGCCGGTGGTTGTAGAAGTGGATCCAGTCTCGGGTCTTTGAACGCCTGGGCATCCACCATCGCGGTGCTCGGTTAGGCAGCTCGAATTTCGGGAATGTCGGTTTCAGGGGCTGAGTAGGTCGCGCCGAGCACCTCTTCCCGGCATTCCGGCTTTTTGGCCCACTCCGAAATCATCCGGCCTTTGGACGTTTTTTGCAGGACAGCGTTGACCTCCTGGGCCCACGCGCCAATTTGCCCCAAAAGCTCCACCGAGGCACCCTGATTCAGCCAAATTCGATCGAGATCGAGACGTGAGCCGAGCTTCTTAGCCAGCAACGACACCGTGTAGGCGGTGATGTTCGCCTGAAAGGAGGGGAACATGGGCCGGAGGTATTTGCTCGCGTCCTTGTAGAGCTTCGCCTTGGCCATCATCGACTTGAAGTCGGCTGCTGTGGGCATGGCCGGCTCGCCTCCGCCTTCGGGGGGCGTAAGCGTCAACATGAACTTGTCGAAATTTTTCTGCGATCCGAGCGCGACGATGTCGGGCTTCATGTCCCAGGCCATCAGGAACTTGGCCAAGTCGGTTTTCGTGACTCTCCTGGCGGCGGGGATGGCATTCTTGAGCGCCTTGAGGCGCGCTGGCGTGCTGCCTTCGCGCGAGAGCATGGTGTTGTAGCTGCCGGAAGCACGCTCGTAGAACCAGCGTCCCACGCCATCAGGCAGGTAAACGGTCGAAGCTAGTTTCTCGATCTCAACGTGGAAAGGTTTGTTGGCCGAGAGGTCCGATTGGCGTACTGCGTTTTGGCTGTTCGCGTAGCGCGAGATGTCGGAGATCAAAGCCTCCTCCTTCGCCGGGTCCTGCTCGCGCATTACGATGATTTTGGCTGGGACGCGGACTTTGCTCAGGTTGGTGCCGGGATGGCGACGCTTTGCGAAGTAGATCGATGCCGTGGTTTGCCCCCCATTGACGATTTGCAGGCCCCGTAAGTAGGCGATGCCGGTTGAACTGTCGCCGGTCGAGCCGAAGCGCATCTCGTCGGCGATGATGACAATGCCGTTGTTGTAGGCCATGAAGCGGCCAGGCGCGGTTCTGAGAGTCGCTTGGATGCCGGCGTTCACACCCTTGCTCTTCACGCTAAGGAAGGATCGAACGTTGGCTTCGAGCAGCCGCGCACCGAACTTTTCGTAAAGCAGGCGGAGTGCTTCGCCCGGAATCGCTGTGAGAGCGTAGTCGTAATCTGCATCTGAGCCAGGCACGAAGACGCAGGGTAGCGGTGCGCCGGACACCTCGTTGAAGTTAACTTCGAGCTCGTCGCGCGGCTTGCCTTCTGAAATGTGACGGTGCAAGCGCTGAATATCCATGACTTCGAGCCGAACCGCTTTGCCCCCGAGCTCCTGCGTCTTGAACTGCTTAGACTTGGCGACCTTGTCGGTGAGAACGAAGACTCGGACCTGTTCGAGCTCGTCGTAGACGCCGCGAAGCGTCTGCGCCAACGACAAGACGTCGTCTGACGGGTCGAGCTTCGCCGCGAGGCGCCCGTCCGCGCACATTTCGAGGAACTTCAAGCACTGCATGGCCGCCGTGAGGGTCTCTTGGTCGGCGACTGGTGTGACGATGTCCACTCCATCGTAAAGGCTCACGAAGAGGTCGAGCTGATCGCCATCGTCGGACATCGCATAGCCGCTAAGCCGCAGGATGGCGTTGCTTACCTTTCCCTTGTAGGAGCAAGGGACCGGTTCGAAGGTCATGCCGGCCTCGGTCATATGCTGCATCACGATGTCCGAGAAGGCGATCTCTGGGTAGGGCGTCGAGCCATCCGCCACTTGGCTTCGCACCTCGGCCTGCGTCTCGCGCAGAAATTCGTCTAATTCCATCAAATCGCTCCAAGTTTTTTCAATGCGGACTGCAAATCACTCGCGTTTCCGCGGACTTGGTCCAGATCAATTTCATACGACGCCTGCGCGACGCCAACTGGCACGTTGCCTCGAACGAGGCGAGGGAACTCCTCGCCGACCTCTATGACCCGGACGGCCGCTAGCTCCAGCTTGCGTTCGTATTCATCAGCATGGCCGTCGAAGTATCCAGCCGCAATCAGCTTCTCGGCGAGCCATCGGCGGGCTTCAGGATCGGCCTCCACCTGTGCGCGGGCGGCGGCCACAGCCTCTGGCAATGTCCGTCCGGACGGAACTTGACGCATCCGCGCTGCGGCTATGAACAGGGGTTGGCGCTGCGAGTCGTCAAGTTGTTCAAGGGACATGATGCGAGCGGTGAACCCGGCCGCTGACACCGTCGTCTTGACCTCGATTGCACCGGTCCCGAGCCAAAAGTCTTGGAGCCCATCCAGTGGCCCCAGCCAAGCCTCAACCGCAGCGTGCTCTGCCACCCCCGCCTCGATGATGGAACCGAGAACCGCTAGCTCCCCAGCGAGGCCGATCTCTGCCTCCGCGCTCAAGGTGCGGGAGCCCTTGCGCATGAACTCCTGCCAGGCTCTCACCCGTCCGAGGAAGGCGCGCATTACTTTGAGCTCGGTGAGGCCTTCCGCAGCTGCCACGTCCAAAGTGCCTGCCACGTCGCACGCCATCGCTGCGAACAACTCCGCGCCGCCGAACGGTTTGCGTGTAAGGGCAAGCCATCCGTGACCATCGCCCTTTGGATCGACCCTCTCGACTGAAAACCCCTGCCCTTCCGGTAACTTCTCGGAGGCCGCAATTTTGAGCGTAGGGAAGCGGACAAGCATCGCCTCCTGGTTCTCAGGGAAGCAGCGTCCAACGTGAATCGCGATGGCCCCGGCCGCGTCGAGCGGCATGGTGCTCCACCCTGCTGCGGCGACGGGTGAACTGCTTAACGAGTTCCACGCGAGCTCAAACGGCTTACTCGGCCGAGCCATATTCTTGCTCCCAGTAGCGCAGGTTGACCTCGTAATCGACCTCGATGCCGTTCTTACAGTTGGGGAAAGCGATTGCGAACGCGACCACCGGCTTGGTCCAGTTTGGGTTGATCGTGATACGTGTCGCCGACTGCGCTTCATGGCCGGGAAGGCGTTTTCCGAGAGGGGTGGGCGAAAGCGGGTAGATCATCAACACGGGTCGATCGACAGCGTCACCGAGCTCTTCGCGAACTTCGCGCACCCGTTTGCCGCTGGGGCGCGTCGGCGCATTTTTTCGGCCGCGTGGCGAATCCGGGTTCCATTCCGCCAGCGTCAGGTCGAGAGCCCGCTTCCACGGGTCGAAGTCTAGGTCGATCGCTTCGTCCGCAGGGTCTGTCAGGACCCCTATCGAATATCCATCCCTTGTTAGATCACCTGAGCGCGAGGGGAAATTGGTGATGGACCTTCCGTTGGAGAAGATATGCGGCGCGGCGGCAGATCCGGCCGGGAGCAAAGCGACGGACCAATCCTTAAGTTTGCCGATGTCGTTCATCTTGCGAATGAAGTCCGCCAAAACCGCGCTCCGAGCGCTGCTAGCCGCCTTGTGGGTCTCGAATTCGTCGAGGAACGCGAGTACCTCGGAAGACCTGACGTTACGCCAAAGTGTGGAATGCGGCCATGTGTCGGGGTCTGCGCCGCGCTGCCTTTTTGGACCTTCTTCCGGATTCCCTCCGCTGTCCATCGAAGCTATGAGCTTGTCAGTTGCAGCCAGGTTTTTCGCAAGGGCGACTTCGTCACGCACCAAGGCGACCGTTTGCACCATCGTCCCGCTGTAGGAAAGCTTGAGTGTCTCAGACGATCTCATCTTCACAGGAGAGGTCACTGTCATGACAGGGTGGGACTTGACCCGAATACCGTACTGGCGCGGGGTCAACTTCCGCTCGGCCATCGCATCGAACTCGTCCCGCAGCTCCTCCGACGCGTCGGCAATGTGCTCGAACCACTTCACCAGATCCGGCGTCGTGTAGAGGCGGCAGAGGTCCACATATCCCGGTCGGTAGCCAAACCAGCGGCCCATCTGCATCAAAGTGTCATACATCTTCGTCGTGCGAACGAAGTAGCTGGTGCAGAGGCCTTCGAGCGTAAGCCCGCGAGCGAGCTTCTCGCCTCCGATCGCGATAACCTTGAACCCGAGCCTCTCTTTGTCGGCATAGTCAAGCGCGTCTTTGGCGAATCCGTTGACGGGCATGACCACGATGTCCCCGAGTGCGTTTGGCATGGCCGCGACGACCTCTTCCCATGCGGGCATCGATACACCTTCGAGAAGTGCGGGGTCGTCCTTCTCTATCGTCGCCCTAGTCACCAAGAAATCGTCTCGCCAAAGTTCGGCCATGCGGTCGATGATTGACTCGTGGTCGATCTTGGCTTCAATCTTCAGCCGGACATCCGAGACGAACGAGTCGATCTGAGCAGCAACTCGCTTTTGCACATCCACCAGCCGTGTCACATGTACGAGCATTGACGAATGTTGTTTCCCTTGATTCCGGACGATGCGGACAGCGCAAGCAATCGCGAAGGAATAAATGGCGTCTTTGAGGCTCGGTGGCGGGGCGTCCTCCCCCAGGTAGACGGGGACGTGATCCCTCTTATGCTTCACCGGCATCCAACCCGTTGGCAGCTTCGGATCGAGATGGTCTGCGATGTCACGAGTCAGGGGCAGTCCGCCAATTCGACCCTCCGTGGTCGCGCAGCCGAAGATGCGCGCGGGGCCTATGTAGTTGGATGGTGCCGACAGGTTGACGATGAAGGACTCTGGGAATAAATCCCTGCCTTCCAGCTTGGTCTCCACTTTGCTGTGAATGAACACGTTGGCGAAGGGAGTGGCGGTGTATCCGACGTAGGCCGAACGGTTGAAGGCTCGCAAGATTTGGCGGATCAGGCTGTTGATGACCTTTGGGTGGATTTCCTCGTTTACCGACCCGTCCTCGTTGAGCGGCACTTCGCCAGTGTTAACCGAGCCATGGTCAGACTCGTCGTCGATCACTAGGAGCGGTAGGCGTGACACGACGGAGCGACCGTCAACGGGATCTTGGGCGTCGGAGACACGGTCGCTTTGAATCCATTCGAGCAAGCTGGTCAACACCGACTTATTTTTTTTCACGACAAACAGCCACGGCCGTTGCTCGGGAGAGATTGCCGCGAAAGTCTTCGCCCGAGTATTGGTGAAGTCGCCGTTGTCCGCCCGCGAGGTGCCGCAGTTTGGGCTGATGCTTTGGTCTGGGTCAATTTCGAAAACGCCCATGGGCGACCCCGGGGTCCCGTCGTCGTTCGTACGAAAGCCGAGAAAACTCTCCTCCAGCCGAATCTGAGTCTGTGACCGCAAGTTGTTGTGCATGCCCGCGAGCACGATGATGATCTTGTAACCTGCGTCGGCGGCCTTGCAGATCAAGCCCGAGTAGTTCCCAGTCTTGCCGGATTGGACATGGCCCACGACGAGGCCACGCCGGTCCCAGGAGCCTTCGACCTTGGGGTCGTGCAGGCTACCGAGAATTTTGTCGGTGGCGTCGTCCAGTGCCGCAGTCACCGGCTGCGGCAGGCGCTTTGACAGGTAGCTTTGGTATCGCTTCCAGTAGCGCCAACCCTCTTTGCGTGAAGTGTTTAGCCATTCGTCGTGCTCGACCTCTTCGCTCTTGAGGGCGCTTGCTTTCGCCATCCAGCGACTCAGTCTGCGGATCATTTCGCCTGTGATGGCGTCTTGATCAACGGGTTTCTCGTCAGGAGAGTCGACGGCTCGCGCGAAACGCGCGACCTCCCTCGCAACCACATCGGGCGTGATAAGCGAGCGGTCCGGTATCGCGAACAGCTTCACGTGCGCCAGCATCGTGGCGGTCTCCATGTTGTCTTCGTAGCTCACTCTTTGCTTTCAGCGGCGTTGACGCCAAGCGCCTCGATGAACGAGGCATAGTTTTGAAAAGGCTCGGTGCGTGCGAGGGACGCCCTGGCTGCCTCGGGCGCCATCCCCTGACGCCCGACCATGTCATCGAAAACGGAGGTGAGTACCTCTACGACAGCCTCGGGCGGGTCGCCAGCGAAGCCTGCGCGCGGAACGTCCTTGTTTTCTGCGGTGTCCAGCCAAATTCGTTGGATGGGCATGGTCTCCTCGATTACCCGCAGCATCGCCTTGACGAGGCCGGGGTTGTCGCTTGCACCGATCACCGCTGCTACGATCGGGTGAGACAGGTCAATCTTGTAGCGAACGCCGCGTGTGAGATGCTCTACGCGCCACGCTTGGTCCACAACTGCCCCGCGCGGCCCGACCGTCGGCGCGCTACGAAACGCGAACACCTTGCGTGCCCTGGTCCGTGCGTCCTCAGCGATGCGAGTCAACCAAAGTCGCAAGTGCACGGGCGGGCGGGCAGTGGATTTGCGAATGTCGATCTTCCAGTCGGCGTCAGCGGTGTTGGGTAGATCGACGCGAATGCGCGCCAGGCGGTGGAACTCTTCCCGAGTCCAGCCTTTGCCTTGCCCCAGGCCCAGCCAGCCGCCAGCAACCAGTAGCCGCTTGTTGCGGTAAATGTAGAAGCCCTGTTGAGCGTTCCAACCTTCAGGGCCTTCGGCCGCTTTCAATTCGGGCTCCGTGAGCATGTCCTTGTGCGGAAGGACGTGCGCCTCCGCCGAAATAATTCCTGCACCCGATTCAAGCGTCGCGACTGGACTGCTCCATGTCTTCGAGGGATGGTCCTCCATGAACGGATCCCAGGGAGTAACCTCATTGCCATTGATTGCAAGCCGGAACCGTGGAGCCTCGCCGCCGATGAACCGGTGAAACACCATCGCCAAGTGCGCTCGGACTTCCTGGTAGAGCAGGACAAAGTGTTTTGACTGATAGGTTGCCGTCACGATGCGATCCAGGATTTCCCAGATCACCAACGTCCCGTGCGTCTTGCCATCGAGCGCCTTGAGGAGTGCCTCCGATCCCTCGGCCGGCCCTTCGTGCATTATCCAGCCGACGCTGGGATCGACCGCAAGGGCATCGAGGTCCCACCGCAGGCATGATTGAACACCGTGTTTGACCGTCGCTACTGTCAGGCGACGGCACTGCGATAGCGAGGCCGTTTTAAGGCCCATTCCGAAGCGGCCGAGATCGCATGACGCGCGCGTGTCTAGCGGATTCTTATCGCCTAAAGTCATCGCGCTCTCGAGCTCGGCGTCGTCCATTCCACGCCCGTCGTCCAGGACAAAGATCCGGCTCTCCGCGCCGCGCTCGCCCACCCATTCGAATTGGATGTCGATCTTGGTGGCACCGGCGGAAACGCTGTTGTCCACGATGTCGGCAAGCGCGGTGGCGGTGGTGTACCCGAGTCCTCGCAAGGACTCGAGCATCGCGCCCGCGCGGGGCGGCGCGTTGCGTGTTTTTAAGGTCATGTCAAGCTTCCTTTAGGGGTGCCGAGGCTTGGCGGTTCGAAAAAATCGGAGTCGCCATCCCCCACGTCGGACTCAATCTCGGAGGATTCCTCTTTCTTCTCCTTGGGAAACCAGGCTCGCAGATCCGAAGCTCGGGCGGGATTCTTCAACTTTCGCATTGCTTTGGCTTCGATCTGGCGGATACGCTCTCGCGTGACATCCATGGATTGACCGATCTCGTCGAGCGTCATGGCCGGGACTCCGTCGAAGCCGAAGCGCATGCGCAGTATTTGCGCCGGCCTCTTGCCTAGACCGGCCAACATCTTGTCCAGCACCATGCGCAGTTCCGCGGCTTCAACAGCCTCACTCGGGTCAGGAGGCGAGTGCGTTGCATCGAAGTCCGCGGTGACCTGGCTTTCAACGTAGGGCTCATCGAGCGCGACCGTGTGCTCCAATGCCCTGAGGACTGGAGCCAGCCGTTTGGATGGAACTTCTAGAATGGTGCAGAGCTCGTCGAGCCGAGCGGGCCTGCCGTGCGCAGACTCGAAGGCGTCCGCCACCACTCTCACCTTACTCGCATACTCGTGGACATGGACTGGGACTCGAATTATGCGGCTGTCGTTTCCGATCGCCCTCGTTATCGCTTGCCGAATCCACCAAGTCGCATAGGTCGAAAACTTAAATCCACGGCGCCAGTCGAATTTCTCGACAGATTTGAGCAGGCCGATGTGCCCCTCTTGGATCAAGTCGTCCATCGCCATGCCCCGGTGGTAATAGCGGGCCGCGATTGACCTTACAAGCTTCAAATTGGCCATTGCGAGGCGTTCTCTCGCGCGAAAGCGCACTTCCACGGCGCGGCGGAATGCAGCGCTTGAAGGATGCGGATCTCCCGATGCGTGGTCTGCTAAGCCGAGCAGATAAACGCGTGCGAGGCCCATTGACGCCAATTCGGACCTTGTCGCGACCCAAAGCACGCCGCGCGGCTCGTCAGCGCGTTCCATCATCGCGAGTCTATTGGCCGCCGCAAAGAAGTGGGATGCGTCCAGCGCTGATGCTTCCTCCAAATCATTTTCGAGCGAGTCAGGCAAGGGGTGGTCCGAGTCAACCTGAATCTGTTCATCGTCGTGCGTCGCGGTAGGGCCTGGCTCCTCAACTTCTACCGTCGCGACGGATTCGAGTGATCGCTCTCCGCGCGCGGCAGCAGCAGCTGCGTCCAACACGTGACCGATGCCCGCCGGCCAAGCGGCGAGGGCGTCCATTGCCTGCTCCAATGCCTGCTCCATCGCTTGACCAAGTTCCACCTCCTGCGGACCCGTCAACCTCTCTTGCGATCGCAAGGTCGCAAGATACAAACGCATGGGAGAACTGCGGTCGGCTACGCGAGATTCGAAATATTCGACTGCGGCTGCGAGCGTTGCCTCTTCATCTTTGGCTACTTCTTCGTCAATCCATACGCGGAAATCGGCGTCAAGAATTTTCCTCTCCACGCGGTGATCTACCTCAGCGCCGATGTCATTCAGCGTCATGCGCAAGGCGTAGTCGATGTCTGGATCCAGTTCGCCGTCCGGCCACATAGCGAACTCGACAACGAGCTCGGCCGGCACACTTCCTTCGCGCAAACCGCGCAGGAGAATGATCTGCAACTGCGCGATCCGCTCCTCCGCGACGGCCTTGAGGATTGGTGCCGACTCGGACGGTAGATATGCGTCAACATCGCCCCAATCCGCAGCGCTGTCGATCGGGACAAATGTGCTGACAGTGAGTTCTGCAGACTTAACGGCTTCCCTTGCGCTAGCGTTATCCTCCGGAACGAGCACGGCCGGCTCGGGAGCCCAGCTGCACATGTCGAAGCTGGATGCACAGTCTTCGCCATCATCCCAATCCATTAATTCTTGCTGCCGCTGAGCTGGTGGCACGCCAGACGGCGGATCGGCCTCAAGGTCGGGCGCGCTGGGATTTTCGACGGCATGGGCTATGCCCGCCAATTCCTGGGCGTCTGTTTGCACAGCGATGTGCAGACGCACCTCTCCTAGGAGTGCAGCGGCGGTTGTGGCACCTGCTTTGATTGCAATGGCGAGGGCATCGCGTCCAAACGTGTCGGTCAAGCTCAGATCGGCGCCGGCATTGATGAGCAGGGAGCAGATGGCCGCCTTGTCGCGGCCAGCGGCAATCATTAATGGCGTTTGGCCCTTAGCATCACGAGCGTTAACGTCGTCACCACGCTCGATGTGTAGCCGAACCGAGGATTCGACCCCGCTCAACGCGGCGATCCGGAAGAGGTTGTTTAGTGTCTTAGTTGGTGACGACGACATACTCAGAAAGCGCCAACGGAGTGGCTGGCCACACTCCCGCCAAACGTGCTATCAAAAGATTGACAGGCTCGAAATCGACATGCTCGCTCGGTCAAAATATCCAATCTATGCAGCCTTTGTGGGTAGTGCGCTGTTGTATCAAAACGATTCTACAAGGCGTTGGAGGGACGTGAGGTGGTCCGTTGAATCCATACACATTCCATCGCTTGGTCTTCAGATAGGCATAGGACTGTACATATGACTAGGCATTGAGAGACCATCGAAGTCATCACCCTCCCAAAAGGCTGTTGAAGTTGCGTCAGGTCAGCGGACTGCTCACGGAATTAGGTCAGTTGGTACGCGCGGGGGTTGGGCAATGACCCACGCCACCAAAGCCTGATCAGTATCCCGCTCATAACACCACTCAACCTCCTTCTACACCTGCAAACCACACACTTTCTGCACAAACCCAACCCATAATCCCGCCCGCCCCCCAGCCCTCCCCCGGCCCTTCTTGCAGGCACAAGACATGACTTCACTGACCGAGCTGTGGCAGGCAGCCATCACCTGGCTCGCCACCCACGCCGTAACTCCCACCGTCCACTGGCTGGACATCGCCCAGGCGGCCGGCGATCCGCGTGAGATTGCCGAGGCGGTGCTGATTGCGGCGCTGCAGCTGTTCCTGATCGCGGGCGTGATGCGGCCGCTGGAGAGCCTGTTTCCGGCCGAGCGCTGGAG
>Ga0153980_1000986_pt1 | contig 12349 bp, 20 predicted proteins | sample TSGA064MetaG_FD_104722 | JGI IMG/M metagenome (GOLD analysis project Ga0153980, IMG submission 104722) | Attine ant fungus gardens microbial communities from Georgia, USA - TSGA064 MetaG | ecosystem: Host-associated > Fungi > Mycelium > Unclassified | place: USA: Georgia, Magnolia Springs State... | reverse complement strand
TTTTATGAGAGTTTACTCAAATAATCACTTTGAGGCTGTAGAAGCTTTGGCTAATGTTATTGAAAATAGAAAGAATCTTTTAATAAAATAAAATATTATGGATCATGATAAAAAGATATCAGATTTAACAGTAGAAGAATTTATTTCACTTAATAGAATAATTGAAAAAAAGTACGAATACGGAATTAAAGGGATTGCTAAAATTTTTGGTTGTTCTAGAGATAAAGCACAAAAAATTAAAAATTCCGGAGATATAGATGGTGCAATATATCAAAACAAAAATACGATAGTTGTTGATGTTAATAAAGCCTTAGAGCTGTTTGCACAAAACGGGAGATAATGAAATATTTAGATATACTTTCTAAATTCTGGGAATATAACGAAAGACTATCTTTTGGTTCTTCTGCTGCTGTAGTTTATACTTTTCTAGTTCATAAATGGTATCAGAATAAATATGAAGATTTCATATTGTCGGATATTGAATTAAGTAAAGAACTAAAACTTGCTATAAACACGATCAAAGCTGTAAAAGAAAAATTGAAGGATCATAAATTAATTCAATTCGAAGTTAAAATTGGACATCCTTGTTCTTATAAATTGTTAACTGATTTTTCAGTTCCAGAAATTGACAAGATTGTGATCCAAAAAAATGATGCAGTAAAGAAAAAAAGAAGAAATTCGGATTCTAATTTAAAGAAAAAAATTGTTACTCCACCAGTTCAGAAAGAGCAGACTAAAACTATTCCTGATATTAATGCTGATATCCCGCCTTTAGATGAATTTTTAACTCATGCAAAAAGCCTTAGAAACTATACAACCAGTATTGATTCTAAAATTGAAGAAAAATATAATAATTGGATTGAAAATGGGTGGAAAAATGGTTATGACAGACCTATTACTAACTGGAAATCGGCATTAAAAAGCACAATGCCTTATATAATAGATTCTAAACAAAATGAGCAAATAAATATTCCCATAATTAACAGACCAAAAACAAAATGAATAAAAGACAATCAGTCACTCAGATTGACAACCCTACTCATGGTTATATGAAAAAAAAAAATAAAAATGCATTGAAGGTGTTAGAACTAGCAAAGTCACAAAATCATAAAGCAATCCTTTCACCAAAAGGTTATTCACCAGAATTTGAAAAACTTAAGATGAAATATAAAAAAGGTAAATAAATTTTGTGTCTAGTAAAAACGAAAAAAAATGAATATTAAAAAACCGTTAGTAAAAGTTGAAAAGTTTTTAACGTTTATTGTTGTTGTATTACTTCCCATAATACTTTTTGGGATATTAATCATATATTTATCTATCTACACTAATCTCTTTTCAGCCTTATGCTGTATGGAAAGATTTAGAGAAGAACCCAAAATCTTACATTTTAATTAGTTTCGGAATTTCATTCGTTTTTGTGATGGGTATGATATCATCAGCATTGTTACTAAGAATAATTAAATCGGCTAAAAAATAAAAATATGGTAAATTTATTATTAAAAAACATGAAAATGAACTATTCTCAACCCATACTATATCGAGTAAAAATCCATTGGATATCATATGTTTTTCCAGCAATATGTACAGCTGTAGGTTCAATAGGAATTTTACCTCTTTTTATATTGAGAGGTACTTTTCAAATATTTGCAGTACTTCTAGTTTTTCTTTTCTGCAATGGAATTATCAAAATAATTAAAAAGAAAACTACAAAAGTATATGTTACTGAAGGATATTTGAGTATTTCATCAAGGGTATTCTCGCAAACAAATATTGATATATCATTGAATAAAATGGAAGGAATGCAATTAAATCAAACCTGGTTAGGGAGAGCATTTAATTATGGTACTTTAATTATTTCAACTGGTGGAGTAACACAATCTTATTCAATTAGTAATCCAACAGATTTAAGAGAGAAGATTATAGAACAAACAAAATAGTATGAAAATAAAGGATTTAGAAATAGGACAAAAAGTTTCTATCAGAGGAATGATTTCTTTTTATCAGGGAATTCAAAAAGTTAAAGTAGCAAATTTTGGAAAAATGGACAAAAGAGTTTTCAAAGGAGAAGGTATTGATATGTATAAGTATTATAGTTTTCAAGATGGTGAAAAAACTTTGGAAAGTGAAAATATCAAAATTATAGGTTAATTATTTAAATATCATATAAAATGAGATAATAATGATAATTATTGTAAAAATCAAGTATCTTTTATCTTCTCTAACTTTTTTTACAAAAAGGAGATTAAATAGATTAATGGCTCCGGCTAAAAGCCAAATGATAAAAATAAACGTATCGATCATTCTCTAAAAATAATCATTAATTTTTAAACTTAAATTCAAATGAAAAAAAATATAATCTCTGCAATATTCTTTCTTTCTGCAACAATTACGATTTCAGCCCAATTAGCATTAACATCAATTCAAAACAATCAAACAGAATTAATAATTAACGATACCATATCTCTAAAAAAAGGTGGACAAATACAGGTTTACTTCCTTCAGGAAAAGATTTTGTTTTTGTAAAACAAAAAAAATCTGGACTGAACTCTAAACTATTGGGAAAAGTGGCAGACATTGTCGGAACAGGAGCTTCTGCTATTGGGATAGGATCTGGGAATCTCAAAGTTTTACAGGGAGCAACACAGATTATTAATACCGCTAATGTAGTTCATTATGGTGCAGATACATTTGAAAAAATTCAAGAACTCCCAATATCAAATACAGCAAAAAAAATTGCAGGAAAAAAAACGGACGTTCAAGATTGGGTATTTACTGATAATGGGTATGTAATTTCAGCATTATTAGATAAAAAGAATTGCGAGATTTACCTTCAAGAAGCTGCAATGTCAGGTGAAATTAAATTTACAGAAAAGGAATAATATAATTCTTCAGAACTATTACTGGGTATAGATATTAAAATAAAAATCTCAAAAAAACTATAAATATGTTAACAATATTAGCAATGAGTAATACAGAAAGATTTATTCTTTTTGGAATTGTAAGCCTAGCTTTGACAATATATGTCCTAATGACATGGCTTCCAAAATGGAAGAAGATAGATACCTATAATAAGATTCTAAGGATTATTCTTTTTAGTAGCACAATAACTTATGGTTTCTATGTTTTTAAAATCTTTCAGGAATGGGCTAATACAGCAAAACCATATTTTGGGGTTGGAAAAATGTTGCACACACAGTTAGAAGACATTTTTGTAAATGAGCTGAACACAAATAATATTTTTTTAGGTTCGATTATTTTAATAATTATCACAGCAATTTTATCTTATTTGGTCAAAGATGCAAGTAGAAAAAAGAAGGTCTCAATACTTTAAATTAATCTCAAAAAATGATTAAAACAATTCAAGATATTTCCAAAATTAAATTGAAGAAAATTTCAGATAAATTGCTTCCTACAGATTGGTTTGCAGCAGAAGATGAATATTTAACAGAAATAGGTGTAAGAACAGCTTTAGGAACAAATTTGAAGGCCCCAAATATAAATGAGGCAAGACTTTATTTACATGACTTAGACAAAAAAAAACTAAAAGAAATTTTAAGTGATTTAAAATATTTCAATGTATATCCAGCTATTATTAATAATTCTGGCACTATAATTTGTATTTTTCACGATTCTTCTGCAAATGTTTTATATTATTATTGTAAAGGAAGAAATCTAGATTGCCAAGGTGTTTTGAGAAAACCAAATTAATCTCAAAAATCGATCAACTAACTACGGTTTTCCGTAAAGAAACTTAATTTATAAAGGATACTTTTAATGATTAAAAATTAATTTCCAAAAGCCATAAAATGAAAAAGAATAAAATATTACTAATTATTTTAATATTTACTTTAACGGTCTCTATAATCACTTTATTATCATTTCACATAGAATTATTGCAAAATTCAACAGTAAAGATTCTTCTGTCATTATGTACTGTTTTGGGTCTTCTACTCGGCAGATTTTTAGATAACGATTATAATCAAAGAGAAAAAGAAGAAAGAGAAGAAATGACTAAAGAGGTTAATGAAATAGGTAAAGAATAGTTATTCAGATTCTCAAAATGAGATTGTCACAATATGAAATAGTCAACAATATTCAAAAGTTGGAAAATTAGCCTAATAATTTAATTTCGGTTTAAAAGTACGGATTTGAATAATGAATGTTAAAAATTAGCACGAAAACCACTTATTAATATGAGTGGTTATTCTTTTTAACGAATGTTTTTTTCGACTATAAAATTATTTTGGGCATTCCCCCGAGTGGTCGGGCTTTCTGCACTCAATCTTTTTCCTCCGGCTTATTCCCCCAAAAAAGGATTTCACACAATTGCTACAATCCCTAACGCTTGATTGCGTATATTTTAGTTCGCTAAATTAAAGACCAGGATCTTCTTCAGCTGTGGTTTTAGTTCGTTAAAAAATCAGTTCTAAAATTTCTCCGGAAGATATCCCCCGCTTTTTAGTTCGTTAATCATTTCCGGAACCGGAACCGGTTGCCCTCAGTTGCCCGTCTTTTAACGAACTAAATCAGATTCCTACGACAATAAGGAATTATTTATATGTGTGGTGAGTTCCAACGGGAAAGCATGTGTTTAAGATTTTCAGGATTCATCCCCGTTGATAAGAACTTGCTGTATTTCACTTTGTTTTTGAGGTTTTCCATTTTTCTTATGCAAAAGTGAAATGTTTCATTCAAAAAAATTCTTTACTAATAGCATTTACGGTTTCCACAAATATTTTTTGTTCCGCAAGCTCCCTCAAAAAATTTTTGCAGACCCTCCGGAAAATACTATCCCGACACCCAGCGGTGAACCGCCCCATTTTTATGCCTGAAAAATTTCTTGATATAGGGCATAGAAAAGACGATACCTCAATTTAAACGAAGCAAAAAACAGAGTTCTTTAACATCAACGGAAACAAACTCACAAAACCAAAACAAATTATGCTTTTCCTTTTGAAACTTTCACCACTTAGAAAAAGACTCGTGTCCTCATATACCAAAGCAATAAAACGTATTTACATACAACAACTTTTTATTATTATATAAACTAAATAAATAATTTAATATTATGAAAACAGCATATAAAAAAAGACCATCAAACACCACTGAGCCAAAACAAGATAAATTTATCAGTAAAATTTTAGAAAACCTAGACAAAGTAAATGCTAGTGATTGGGAACGCTATACAAATTTAGAAGGCTCATATCCCTGCAATCTTTTTACCGGCAAAATTACAAAGGATTTAACATTGTAGCCCTTTTTTTAGATAAAATGGCCAACAGTTTTACTTCTGCAAGATATGCCACTTTTAACAGTATCAGTAAAGCAGGCGGAAGGCTTCAAAAAGGTGCAAAAGGATGTGTAATTGAATTTTTCAGTTTTATTTATAAGCATTATGAAACCGGAAAAACTTACACTCAGGAGCAGGTAAATGTAATGACTGCAGAACAGCAAAAGAAGATCAATAAAATTCCTTTCTTAAAAAATTACACAGTTTTTAATTCTCAATTCATAGAAAATATTGCAGACCTTAATTTGAATATTATTGATGATCTGCCGGAAGATAAAGAACTGGAAGAACTACAGAGCTTTGAAAATTTCGTTTCAACTATCATTGCTAAAGGTAAACTAGATCTGAGGTTTGGAATTGGCTCTACTGCCTATTACTCACCTGCTTTAGATTATGTTTTTATGCCTGAAAAGAAATATTTTGTTTCTACATCTAAATACTACTCTGTATTATTTCATGAAATCATTCACTGGACTGGAAACGGGCAAAGACTTGACAGAGCATTAGCAGGTCATAAAGACAAAGAAAGCTTCTCTTTTGAGGAACTAATAGCCGAAATGGGCGTAATGCTTAATTGCTTGCAATATGGCATTCCTAGCGAGTTTATAAACTCTGTATGTTATCTTAAATCGTGGACTGATCATAACAGCCAAGACGGAGAAAGAGCAATCAGAAACGCTTTTAATGAATCTAAAAAAGCTAAAAAGTACCTGGAGAATCTTTAGAATAAAAGCCCTCTTAAATGGGTTTTCTTATTATTATATTAACTAAATAAATGTTATAAAATAAAACACACAATTAAACCTCACGAAGATTACATTAGCCCAGCAGTTGGCATAATCATCTTAATTATAGCTGTATTCGCTATAATGTGCATAGAAAATTTTTAAAATTATTATATTAACTAAATAAATATTTTAGTATATTTACAAAACCATAACAACATATATTAACAATAACATCGAAAAACACAAAATATAAATGGCTAGAACAAATTCCCGTCCTGATACTATTTATGTGAAAGGTCTCAAAGAGCAGGACAAAGATCGTTTTGAAAAGCTTTTAAAACACCTGAATAGGACCAATAATGGCTATGCCGTTCTAAAGGTTATAGAAAACTATTTCCCTTTACTGGAGAAAAATAAAGAACTGGAAGGTCAACTCAAAAATATGGAAGGAAACATCCGGAAGAAAGATAAAAAACTAAATAAAATGGCTGAACAGAAAACCGCAATGTTAGAGCAGATCAGTGTAATAGAAAAGTCTCTTAGGAGTACTTCGGAATTTATAAAAGAACTTAAAAAATAGTTCGTCATTTGTTCCAGGATCTTTAAGATCCGGAACATTTTTAGCGAACTAAAAAAAATAAACTACACAAAAAAAATAATGAAAATAATATCAATATTTACACAAAAAGGAGGTGTGACGAAAACGACAAGCACTATCAATATATCCGGTGTATTAGCTGAAATGGGATATAAAGTATTAGTAATTGATTTTGACACTCAGTGCCATTTATCACTTGGTTATGATGTTGATAAAGAAATAGAGTACAACGTAGAAGAATTTCTTTATTCTGTAGAGCCTATACGCTACGCTTTAAGAGGAAAGAACAAGAATGTATCTGTTATTTCAGGAAAGCTAGAACTTTCAACAAAAGGTCTAAAAAGAGATAGTTTAAAAAAACCATTGAAGAAAGTAGAGAAAAATTTTGACTTTTGCCTGATAGATTGTGCCCCGAAACCGATTAACGATGATCTTGGTTTTGGTGAAATAGCTGTTTTTGCTTCGGATTATATAATCTCTCCTGTTGATTATGACGCTTTTACGCTCGATGGCCTTACGACTCTAATCATTACATTGGATCAGTTACAACTAAAGGAAAAATTAACAGCTAATTATTTAGGTTTTTTCTTTGCAAGGGTTGAAGAAAATACTAAAGATTTTAAAGAAGCTTACAGAGAACTTTCAGAAAGTGAGATTTCAAATCTGCTATTTAAAAGCTATGTAAGAAAAAATGCGTTTATAAGAACAAGTATTAACATGGGAGAATCAGCTGTCTTTTTAAAGCCGTTTTCACCTGTTTCTATGGATTATAGAAAGTTGACAGATGAATTATTAATGAAAATCAAAATAGATGCAAAAAAAGCCTAAAATTAGAGGTCTTGGAAGTTTAAAGACTGCAGGATCTAATTTGCAGAAAAATGCAGAGATAATCCAGGAACAGGAAAAAGTGTTTTCTACTGAAAACACTGTAATTTTTTCCTTCCGGGTTAATCAGGATCTGATTCACTATATCAAAAAGCTAAGACTTTTTAAAATTGAAGAAAAGGCATCTAATCACCTTTATAGTGAAAGTGATGTAGTACGGGAAGGAATAGAATTATTAAGAGAAAAATTTTCTAATGTACCCCAGAGACCTATTGATGTAGAAATGCCAACAAGAAGGGGAAGGGGTTTAACAAGAAATCCTAGTATAATAATGAGTAATACTTCTTTTACTTTGAGTGAAAATGATGTTAATTTTATTTACAATTTTATTTATGATAAACAAAAAGGAGGTGATAGATATACTAAAGAAGAGTTTTTAGCTCTTTTAGTAAAACAGATGGAAAAGAAATTTAAGATTAATAAAAAAGAGCTCTAATAAAATTAGAACCCCTTTTTACATTCTGAAGAATGTTTTTTCCTGAGCCAAATATACAAATAATTACAATTAATACCTAAATAAAATTATGAAAACTAGAGAGAGTCAAGGCTTTTTTTGTGTTGTTTATGATACGGAAACCAAAAAAACCGTGTGGTATAATAAAACGTGGAAGCCATCTGAACTAGCAAAATACTTGAATGCTAAAGGCAAAGAATGGTTATGGATAAAGAGTTATATAAAAAAACAAGATTATTTATCAAATCCTGATAGCTATTATGCTCTTTTTGATAAAGATAACCCAGTGACTGAATTTACTTATAAACCATTTCAAAATAAATAAATATGGAAAAAAAGGATAACAAAAATTATTTGATTCAATCCAATTACTTTACAAAAAGTATTTTAAAGGATGTTTCAGAAATCCAAAAAGATATTATTTATTTCCTGCAAACTCAAATCAATTTTACAGAGCGTAATCCAAGCGGAAAAGTGATCTTTAATTATGATAAATTTTTAGAGTACAAAAAAATAGAGATAAAGAAAAATGCCTATTCAGCTGATGAAATATTATCATTCTGTGAAGGACTTATCAATATTAATGGTGGATTTTATAATAAGCAAACAGCATCTACGGTTCTTTTCAATTTATTTAGTGATGTTGAAGTTAATGACTTAAATCCTAAAGAATATATAATCTCATTTGCCAATTTTGGAAAGATATTTTTCTATGAAAAGTTTGCTCTTGAATATGCAAAAACCTCTAAAATACAATATACTCAAATTGAAAGTAGTATTATTGATTTAAAAGGAGAAAAGAGAAAAAAGTTTTTCGAATTGCTTTCACAATATAAATCTACAGGGTTTTATAAAGTTTCATTAGAGGAATTTAAAACACTTTTAGGGTTTATTGTATATACACATGAGGAAGGGAATGAAACTAAGGAAAGACAACAGCTGCAACTTAAATTATTATTTCAGCCGGAAGATCAAAATAAAGATTTTAAGAAAAAGGAATATTTAAAGGTTTGGTCGGAGTTTAAAAGAGTTTTTTTAGATCCTGCAATTGAAGAATTTAACAGTAATTCTAACCTAGACATTTCAAACATTATTTGCAACCCAATGAAAACAGGAAGAAAAATAACGGGTCTTCATTTTACTTTTCAAAAAAGATTAAATAAAGAAACAATGGAGCCTGAAATGTTGAACGCAATAAAACATTTTAAAGATTATGGATTAAATGAAAGTCAAATCATGTTCTTATTACAGAGAATTGGGTATAAAGAAATGTTTAACCGCTTTATGAATGCTGTTACCTTCAATAGATCTTATGATGATAAAGCATCAAAGTATTTTCATCAAAAAATTTGGTTTGATAATACAACAGGTGAGGAAATAAAGAACTTAGGAGGGTATTTATACGATAAAATATTTCCCGAACTAAAGAAGTAGTTATGTTAAATAGCGGATAGACCTACATAGTTAGCGGATAGATCTACATAGTTAGCGGATAGACCTACATAGTTAGCGGATAGACCTACATAGTTAGCGGATAGACCTACATAGTTAGCGGATAGACCTACATAGTTAGCGGATAGACCTACATAATTACTGCTTCAAATAGCGGATAGACCTACATAGTAATAGCGGATAGACCTACATAATTACTGCTTCAAATAGCGGATAGACCTACATAGTAATAGCGGATAGACCTACATCATAAACCTTGTGAACGGCTTCCTATAAGCGTTTTACAGAGACTAAAAAGCTATGTATTATAAAACATATGTTTATTTAAAAAGCAATTGTTTTATAGTCGGCAGAAGCCTATATTAGGAGTTCGCCTATGGCTCACTTCATTAGTTTTGTCTTTCAGACAGATATTCTCTATAGTCGGAAAAAACATTCGTTTTTTATAGACTGCGTCTATTTCCAAAAAAGTTGCGCAAAAAAAGGTAGCGTTTTTTTTCTATATTATGAAAACTCATAAGTACAGTATTTTCCGATTCATTATTTTATATCATAAGATAATTACACGCTAATTATTAGCGTACTGGATAATTTATCGGATAATAAATTAGAAAAGACTATTCACAATCCATTAGAAAAAATCCAAATATTGGCAGCTGTCTTTGAGTTAATTACCTCTAAATCACAAGACTTCTAATACTGATAAAAATTATATAGAAGAGCTACTAAAAGTAAGTCAGAAATATTATGTATAAAATTAGAAAAAACATTTAAATTTTGCTAAATAAATAAGAAAACAGAATCGCTAATTGTCCATTCGACCATCCTTTTTCTCTATTCTATCCTATTGAGATTTTACTCATATTTAACTAGTAAACAATTTTAACAATATAATATATTTGAAATATATTATAGAACTAAGATATTTAAGTATAATATGAATAAATGTAAGGCTATTATTGATGTATTCAAAAAAATTTTTGAAACTCCTGAATTCGATGAATTATATTTACGAAAATCATTTTCAGAAGATTATTTCCTGTATTATAATGGAAAGAAGTTGAATCTGGAGGAATTTATTTTAAATGTTAAGCTGGTTAAAAATAGGATAGTACGTATAAAATTTAATTTTAAGAATGTTATAGCCTCGGGCGAAACTGTTTTTGCTAACTATAATGTTTTTGCTGATAAAAAAGATGGAACAACAATTATGTATAAAGTCATTTCTGAGATACACATTAAACGAGGAGTAATACATTATATTGATGAGCTATCACAGCGTAGCATATTAAAAAGTAATTATAAATCTACATTCATAATACACTAACTTAAAATAAGAGTTGTAAGGTACGACGCTTATTTTTGCACTGACCCTACCATAATCATGGTTATACACCTATATGGAAGGCTTGAGTATTCGCTGTATCTCAGAATCGTGGATTTCTGAGAGCAAAAAGACAAATTACAGAAGCAGTAATACAATATTGTTGAAGATGTATCAAGAAATTGGGAAACTTAATATTGAAGATGAACAGAATATTAGATAAATTAGCCTTGCACACTGAGCATTTTTCGTAAATGAGACTTTATCTAAACGAAGAAAAAGAAATGAGTTAAGTAATGCTTCTCTGCTTTATTAGACTATCATTTAACCGTGGTTTACATCTGTTTGTCATTTTTATTTGCATTTAATTGTTTTTTTTACAGAGATTGTAAGACCATGAATTATAGACACAAAACTATTATTATTTGATAAACATTGAGTTCTATTTATTAAAAATTATATAAACATGAAAAAGATAGTTACTTTTCTACTTATTCTCACCCTATGCTTTTGTAAAGAGTCATCTGATAAATTTGGTACTAATATAGCAGCAAACAAAAGTGAAGAGTTTTCTATTAAATTTTTAAATAATGAAATTATTCAGTGTTTAAATGATAAGGACTATAAGAAATTTTCAAAATTCATTCATCCTGAAAAGGGAATTCGGTTTTCTATGCATGGGCTCATTGATTTGGATAAGGACCTACATTTCACTAAGTCAGGGTTTGAAAAGTATATCCCAACTAAAACACTATTTATTTGGGGATATTATGATGGCTCCGAAAGTGAGTACTTTCAGACAATTCGTGGTTATTTACAGCAGTGGGTTCTGGCAAGGGATTTCCTTAGATCTGAGTATTCTTATAATGAATTTATAACAAATAATCCTTTCAATAATTTGAAAAATATTTATCCTGGAACTATTTTTACAGAAAACTATTTTAAAGGAACAGAGGGAAACGAACAGCTAGATTGGAGAGCTTTACGATTCGTATTTGAGAAATTTCAAAACAAATACTATTTAGTAGCAGTAATTAATGATCAATGGGAATATAATTGGTTGTATTTTGCTAACTAAAATGGATTATATAATAATTGCTATTTTGTAGGCTTAGAGGCTTTATATACTAGCTATATTGTTATTTGAGCTGTCTCAAAGTGCTCTCTCTCTAGTTCTTTCTGACAACATTTGTTATTTAGAAGATTCTCATAGCGTTTTGATCCTTTAGGACAGTTTCTTTTCTTAACCCTATGAAGTCGTCAGGGCTAAGCAAAGTATATTAACTAGAAGCTTGTTAATAATAATGGGTGAGTGTGGTTTCGTATCGTTGTCAAAACTGATTAGTCCTGAAAAAGCATAGTTATGGCTGTTAGTTCATGGTGGCTCATATTCTGATTTTATAAAAAAGAAAATGAATTTGCTTCAGGCAAATCATTGAAATACAATTTAAAAAGCAATATCCAGTAGAATACTTACTTTTGTAAGTCCTATGTTTTCTATATATATTAATCAATATTATCATAGATGAAGTTTTTATTAGACCTTTTATTTCATGTTTTACAGCTTTTTGCAGAACCTTATTTTTTACTATTTCTTGCAATAGTAATGATCGCTCTG
>Ga0153980_1000985_pt1 | contig 12353 bp, 11 predicted proteins | sample TSGA064MetaG_FD_104722 | JGI IMG/M metagenome (GOLD analysis project Ga0153980, IMG submission 104722) | Attine ant fungus gardens microbial communities from Georgia, USA - TSGA064 MetaG | ecosystem: Host-associated > Fungi > Mycelium > Unclassified | place: USA: Georgia, Magnolia Springs State... | reverse complement strand
GCCGGTTGACGTTACGCCGACAAAAAACAGCCCGTCAAAGCGACTATCGCGCGAGGTCAGCGCCTGGTAAGCAATTTCAGGATCAAACATCATGATCTCCAGCAAATAAACGGCATGGTCGCGCAAGCTCAACCGGAAAACTCGCTGCTTTCGGACAGCTAACCAGTTTATGCTGATGACCGAAAACAGCCAGTTTCTTGCGGCGGAAATGCGATAATCGCTAACAGAGATTACGCCGGAGGTGCACTATGTATCATGCCAAAATTATCGCCACCCCTGTTGGGGAGCTCACGCTTATTGCTACTGACAACGGATTGTCGGCCATTCTGTGGGAAAATGAAGGTTCGCAGCGCGTACCGTTAACGCCGATCAGCCGTAACGATCAACACCCGATACTCTGTGAGGCAGAACGGCAGCTGCGCGAATATTTCGCCGGTGAACGCCAGCAGTTTGATATGCCGTACGACACGGTAGGCACCGAATTCCAGAAAAAAGTGTGGCAAGCGTTACTCACTATTCCGTTTGGTGAAACCCGTAGCTATCAGCAAATCGCCGAACAAATTGGCAATCCCAAAGCGGTGCGCGCGGTAGGTGCGGCGAACGGTAAAAACCCGCTTTCGATTATGGCGCCGTGCCATCGCGTGATTGGCAGCAACGGGAAACTGACCGGCTTTGCGGGCGGTCTCAGCGTTAAAGCGTTCCTGCTTGAACTGGAAAGCCCGCAGAAATCTATCGGCAGCGTATTGTTGCTATAGAGCGCGCAAAAAAGAGACGACACTCTCGCGTATTTCCGCTATCGTGTTTAGCATATAAAACACGATGGCGGTTTTAATGCCGCATCATCGCCACAGTAGGCGATTTTGTTAAATTGAGAAAACGAGAGCCGTGTCATGAGTCTGATGTTTGATCCTGAAAACGCGATCTATCCTTTCCCGCCGAAACCGGCGCGTCTCAGTGTGGATGAAAAATCCTACTACAAGAACGAAATCAAACGCTTGCTAAAAGAACGTGATGCGGTGATCGTGGCCCATTATTACACCGATCCAGAGATTCAGGCGCTGGCGGAAGAGACCGGTGGCTGCGTATCAGACTCGCTGGAAATGGCGCGTTTCGGCAGCACGCATCCAGCAAAAACCTTGCTGGTGGCGGGCGTGCGTTTTATGGGCGAAACAGCAAAAATCCTCAGCCCGGAAAAAACCGTGCTAATGCCTACGTTGCAGGCGGAATGTTCGCTTGACCTTGGTTGCCCTATTGAAGAGTTCAACCGCTTCTGCGATCAGCATCCCGATCGCACCGTGGTGGTGTACGCCAACACCTCGGCGGCGGTTAAAGCGCGCGCCGATTGGGTGGTGACGTCGAGTATTGCGGTTGAACTGATTGAACATCTGGATAGTCTCGGCGAGAAAATCATCTGGGCGCCGGATCGCCATCTTGGCCGTTACGTCACGCAGAAGTCCGGTGCCGATGTACTGTGCTGGCAGGGCGCGTGCATCGTGCATGACGAATTCAAAACCCAGGCGCTGCAACGTATGAAAGCGCTCTATCCGGATGCGGCGGTGTTGGTGCATCCTGAATCACCGCAGGCGATTGTCGATTTAGCCGATGCGGTCGGTTCCACCAGCCAGCTGATTCAGGCGGCGCAGAGCTTACCGCATCCGCAGATGATCGTCGCCACCGATCGCGGCATCTTCTACAAAATGCAGCAGGCGGTACCGAATAAAGAGCTGCTGGAAGCGCCAACCGCCGGTGAAGGCGCCACTTGCCGCAGCTGTGCGCACTGTCCGTGGATGGCGATGAACGGCCTTAAAGCCATTGCCGAAGGATTAGCACGCGGCGGCAGCGAGCATGAAATTCATGTTGAAGACGCGCTGCGTGAGGCTGCGTTGATCCCACTCAATCGCATGCTATCTTTCGCTGCAGATCTTAAACTCAAGGTAAAAGGGAACGCATGACGCGTACCCTGCATATTTAGGCTATAGGTACCTCACATGGACTTCTTTAGCACACAAAATATTCTGGTTCACATTCCGCTGGGCGTTGGAGGCTACGATCTGTCGTGGATTGAAGCCATCGGCACCGTCGCGGGCCTGTTGTGTATCTGGCTAGCCAGCCTCGAAAAAATCATTAACTACTTTTTCGGCCTGATTAACGTCACGTTGTTTGCGGTGATTTTCTTCCAAATCCAGCTTTACGCTAGCTTATTGCTGCAGCTGTTTTTCTTTGTCGCCAACGTCTATGGCTGGTATGCATGGAGCCGACAAACCAGCAATAACGAAACCGAGTTGCGAATCCGCTGGCTGCCGCTGCCGAAAGCGATGGGCTGGGGCGTTGCATGCGTGCTAGCGATAGCGCTAATGACGGTTTACATCGACCCGGTTTTTGCCTTCCTGACCAAAACGGCGGTGGGCATTATGCAGAGTGTCGGCCTGAACGTCGCGATGCCACAATTGCAGCCGGATGCGTTCCCGTTCTGGGATTCATGCATGATGGTGCTGTCGATTGTGGCGATGATTTTGATGACGCGTAAATACGTCGAGAACTGGCTGCTTTGGGTGGTCATCAACGTCATCAGCGTGATGATCTTCGCGCGCCAGGGCGTGTATGCGATGTCGCTTGAATACGTCATTCTCACGCTGATTGCGCTTAATGGTTCGCGGCTGTGGATGCAAAGCGCACGCGAACAGGGCTCGCGTGCGCTGTCACATTAATGATGATGGGCGTGGCCTTCCAGCGCGGTATGATCATGATGATCGTGCTGCGCGGAATGGCCATCTAAACCGAGCTCACAATCTGTTCCGCTACACGGCTGATACTCCATCTGTACCGTGGCATGGGCAATCTGATAATGCTGGTGCAAAAAGTGATGTATACGCTGTAGCAGGCCGTCGTGATCGTAAGGCGGAATGACCTGCACATGTAACGTCAACACCGGTTTTTCGCCCACTTGCCAAAGATGCACGTGATGCACATTACGCACTTCATCAATAGTACGTGTGAGCTCGCGTGAAAGTTTATTGGCATCAATATGGGCTGGCGCGCCTTCCAGTAACTCATGCAGACTTTCGCGCAGTAACGACCAGGCGCTCCGCACCACCAGCAATGACACCAGCAGCGACAAAATCGGATCGATTGGCGTCCAGCCGGTCAGCATAATGATCACAGCGGCGACAATCGCACCAACCGAACCGAGTAAATCGCCGAGCACGTGCAGCGCTGCAGCGCGCACGTTGAGATTTTTCTCTTCACTGCCGCGATGCAGCAGCCAGAATGACAGCAGGTTAGCCAGCAGCCCGGCAATGGCGATACCGAGCATCAAACCGCCAGCAATCGGCTGTGGCTGATAGAAGCGACGTAGCGCCTCCCAAACAATCAGAACCGTAATCACCAGCAGCGCAATGGCATTGACGAACGCCGCCAGCGTGGTCAGACGCAGCAAGCCAAAGGTATGACGCGCGTTAGGTTTGCGTTGGGCAAACTGTACGGCCAGTAATGCCATTAGCAGCGCAGCGGCATCGGTCAACATATGTCCAGCATCGGCCAGTAGCGCCAGCGAGCCGGAAACGATCCCGCCGACCACTTCGGCCACCATAAACAGCGCCGTTACGCCGAATGCAGCCGCCAGTCGCGTGCGGTTGCTGTTAGATGCGCTGTGCGAGTGAGTGTGTGCCATAATTTTCCAGTTGTTTAAGTAACCTGTTTGTTAATGATATCAGTAAATTGAGATCATCAACGTTCAACTGCTGCTGTCTAGCCTGTGCGATCAGCTGCTGGCACTGCTCGGCAACCTCATCAATGCCCAGCATTAGCCAGCTTCCTTTCATCCGGTGCGCAGCGTGCTCCAGCTCGGCCCAATTCTGCGTATGGTGGGCTTTTAACAGCGCATCGCGATCCTGTTGCAGCGTGCGCTGCAATGTTTGCCCGATACGGGGGATAAAAGCTGGATTGTTTTGCGCCAGAGTCAGCAGACTGTTTGGCAGCACTTCCAGGGGATCCTTTACCGCACGCGCCAGCAGCGGCGCCAGATGATCGAGTTCGATGGGTTTAAGCAGCAACGCTTCATCGTTCCGCAGCGCCATTTTCAACAGCTGCACATCGGCGGAACAGAGCACGCGTAGCATGGTTTTACCACGCTGGCGCTGACGACGGCGCAGGATGCGCAGCAGGGTCAAACCATCGGGACGTGGCATCATTTGATCAATAAACAGAAGGTCAAACGGCATCCGGGCATCGGCCTGCAGCAGCCTGCGGCCATCTTCAAACACCTCAGCCTGCACCCCAAAGTTCGCCAGCTGCTGCTGCATCACTAAAAGATTGGTGGGATGATCGTCAACGATTGCGACACGTAATTGGGGATAATGCGGCCAGCTTTCCGCACGTTCAGTCAACGGCTCATCACTTAATACCAGCGGGAGCTGCACGCTTACCGTGGTGCCGTGGCCTGGCGCTGAGGTAAGCGCCAGCGAACCGCCCATGCGTTGCACGATTTCGCGACAGATAAACAGACCTAGCCCGCTGCCTTGTACCGCATGACTTTTGCCGGACGGCGCCTGATACCACGGCTCGAACAGCTGCGCCTGCTCGCTGAGCGGAATACCGCTACCACTGTCGGCCACGGTAAGCTGGATATGTTGATCAACGGCCAGCGTAATGCGCACTTCTCCCTCGCGGGTAAACTTCAGCGCGTTAGCCACCAGATTATTCGCCACCTGCTGCAGGCGATCGCCATCCAGCAGCACGCAGGCCGGCAGCGGCGTGAGCGCTTCAGCGACCAAATTCGGTCCCGCATCCCGCATTAAAGGGTGGTAGAACTGCTGCTGCTGGTGCAGCCAATGCGCCAGGTTAAGCGGACGTGGTGCCAGGCGGAAACTTTGGCTCTCAATCCTCGCGTGATCCTGTAAATCGTTAAGCAGCGCCATCAGCGATCGCGCGCTGCTGTGCATCAGCGTTAATCGTTCACTCGGATGCTGCTGCTGTTCCAGCTCCAGCAAGCCGAGGATCGCCTGCATCGGCGTGCGTAATTCATGGCTGGCGGTGGCGAGAAACTGGCTTTTGGCGGCATTGGCGCGCTCGGCCTGCTCCCGCTGCAGCCTATCGCGGCGCTGTTGCCAATAGCGCCGCAGCAGGAGTGCCAGCAGCAGCAGGATAGTAATGCCAGCCGCAATGAGGATCATCAGCGGGATATTACGCATCGCCATAGTGGTGCCCGGCTGCGGAGGCTGCGACCAGCTCAGGCGCATTTGGCTCAGCGTATCAGAGGGAATCTGCTGCAGCGCGTGATCGAGCAGCGCACGCAGTTCCGGCTGCGCAACGCTAACCTGTGGCGCCAGTGGCCAGGCAATATCGCTGGCGGCGAAAGCTAAATGAATACGATTGTCGGTATGGCTCGCCATACGCCAGCGGGCGGAAAGGACATTATCGACTAACGCATCAATCTGGCCGTTATTTAGCGCCTGCCAGAGCTGTGCACGATCGTCAAAAAGCTGTGGCGTGATGCTGGAAGGCAGTAAACGCTGCGCCAAATCGCCACGCAATACGCCCACACGCTGTCCTTGCAGGGATTGCCAACTCATTGGTGGATGCGTTGAGAGCGTGTAAATTCCCCAAATCGCACGCCACACTGGCAAGGTATTGCTGCTGGCATCGTCGCCGAACAGCGGCTGCAACAGGTTTAGCATGACCTGCTGCTGCTGCAATAACGTGGCGGCCTGTTGCGCATTGTTAACCCAGCGCGGCGTAAAATGCAGGCCGGTACTTTGGCTTAGCGCATTGAGTAAATCGATGCCAAAGCCTCGTGCATTGCCGCTGCTATCGCGGTAGCTCCATGGCGCATTATCGGCTTCGACCGCGTAAGGAATCTCTCTATGCTGCGCTAGCCACTGTTTCTCGCTGGTGGAAAGCATCAGCGTTTGCGTGTCCTGATAACGCAGCAGCGGCGGACTCCAGCGCTGCTGCACGCGATTGCTAAACTCGGCAGGCAGCAAACGAAGCTGGCCGTTAAGCCAGTGAATCAAGGCGGCGTCTTTGGCCAGTGCGCGTAACGTCAGCTCACCCGCACCGGGATCGGCAGCAATCTGGTAAATTTGTCCCTGTTGCAACTGGTCAAGCAGAAAACCTGCGCTGGCGTCATCGGCAATCAGATAATCACTTTGTTGGTTAAGCAACGCGTATAGCGCCTGCAAATCGCCCGGTAAGCTATGCCAGCGATGCTGCTGCACAAACGCGGTTGGCAGCTGCGCCAGCGTGGCATCGGCAATGGTGAGCTGTGCGGTATCGCTGTTGAACATCACCGCACGCTGATTATCGCGATTGCGATAGATGCGAATCGGGCTGCTGTACCAGCTATCGCTGAGAAGCACCTCAGGAGGTGAGGCGGCGTGCTCGGTGCTTAACATGAAATCCACGTCGCCGCGCTGTAGCGCCGCTAGCTGCTGCGCGCGATCCGCATAGCTTTGCAGCGTAAAGCGAGTGCCGGTGAGCTGACTGAGTGCGCTGAGATAATCGGCATCAATACCCCAGATGCGATCGCCAATACGCATCGCCCAGGGGGCGCTATTCTGCGCTGGTACCGCCACCCGTAATGTCGCGCCAGACCATGGCTCGGCATGCGGCGCGGGCATCATCGCGGGTAACATCACGCTGCTGGCGGGTAGCAAATCGGCTCTCGCTGGCAGACTCAGCAATAGCAAAACCAATAGAAACAGTTTTCTCACTGCTGCGCTTTCCACAGCTCGGCCAGCTCAACCACCGAGTGCACGCCGGTTTTTTCCAGGATGTTCTTCTTATGGGTGCTGACGGTTTTATTGCTGATATGCAGCTGTTCGCCTATCTGCAAATTTGACAGTCCGCGTACCAATAGCGCAACGATCTGCTGCTCTTTCTCGGTCAGCGGCAGTTCGATACGTTCAGGTAGCGGTGGAAAAGCTTGTTGACCGCCCAGCACCGCCAGAATCGCACTCAATAATTGCGCCATACTTTGGCTTTTTACCACGTAACCGGCGGCGCCGAGTGAAACCGCAGTGAGCAGCGTGTGGCGGCTCTGCTGTGCTGAATAGATCAGCACGGGGCAATGCGGATGGCGCATGCGTAAACGGCGAAGCAGCTCCAACCCGTCGCAATCCGGTAAGCCGATGTCGAGCACAATCAAATCGATGGCGTGACGCTGCAATAGCTGCCGCGCCTGAGCTTCATCGCCAGCGGCATGGATGTTGAGCGTAATGGGGGCGTTGACGCAGGCCGCTTCCAGTGCGACTTCGACTAACGGGTGATCATCAATAAGCAGCAGTGAAGCCATGAAACATTTCCTGTGAATTTCATTGCTTCAGCATAGCGGAAAAGGGCACCGGGCAAAATAAAAGGGAGAGCCGAAGCTCTCCCTTATTAAAACTGTGGGTAAGCTTACTGAGTAGTACCATCAGTTTTGTGTTTAACGTGGCCGCCACCTTCTTTAGTGTCGACTTTCTTATTCATATCCGGGCATTTGCCATCTTTACACATGCTGTTTTTGTGAACCTGGCTTGCTGACATATTGCTTGAATCAGTGCCTGAGGTTGCCGCGCTATTGGTATTGGTGCTGCCGTTGTTGATTTTGCTGTTATCAACGTTATTCGGTGGCAGGTTCTGTTTTGCATCGCCTGCTGCTGCGCCCGCTTCAGCTGCAGCATTAGCTGAGCCATTATTGTCTGAAGAGTTATCTGCAGCCATGACCGCACCGCTACTTAAAGTCATCGCTGCCGTCAGAAAGATAATTGCAAACTTATTCATCATTATGCTCCGGTAATTAATGGATAGTTGCCGTCTAACACCGGCTGGTGTTGATTGACGAAAATAGCGTGCCGCGATGGAATAAAATTCCACCTTATACGCTTCGCTTAAATATTAAATTTTGCAAACACATCGATCCTTAGTGCTTACATTTAAAAAGCTTAGCGCAGGGATGGGTAAATGCAAATTTGAGATGTACATTTAACCTCCGCGCGTAATTTACACCCGACGCACGAAGGGCTAAAGTGGGCGGGTTGCGCCCGGCGGACGTTGGGCCAGAAATTTGAATGGAATTATGTATGGATTACCAGAACGACGATTTGCGCATCAGAGAGATCAAAGAGTTACTTCCTCCTGTTGCCTTGCTTGAAAAATTCCCCGCCACCGATAAAGCTGCCGAAACCGTTGCCCAATCACGTCAGGCGATTCACCGCATTTTGCACGGTCAGGATGATCGTTTGCTGGTGGTCATCGGTCCTTGCTCAATTCATGATACTAAAGCGGCGAAAGAGTATGCGGCGCGCCTGCTGCAACTGCGTGAAGAGCTCAAAGATGATTTAGAAGTGGTGATGCGCGTGTATTTTGAAAAACCGCGTACCACGGTCGGCTGGAAAGGGCTGATCAACGATCCCTTTATGGATGGCAGCTTCCAGATCAACGACGGTCTGCGCCTGGCGCGCAAGCTGCTGGTGGATATCAACGATATGGGTTTGCCGGCGGCGGGTGAGTTCCTTGATATGATCACACCGCAATATATGGCCGATCTGATGAGCTGGGGCGCAATTGGCGCGCGTACCACCGAATCACAGGTGCATCGTGAACTCTCTTCTGGCCTTTCGTGCCCGGTTGGTTTCAAAAACGGCACCGATGGCACCATTAAAGTGGCGATTGACGCCATTGGTGCGGCCAGCGCGCCACACTGCTTCCTCTCCGTCACCAAGTATGGCCACTCGGCCATTGTCGAAACCAGCGGTAACGAAGATTGCCACATCATTCTGCGCGGCGGCAAAGAGCCGAACTACAGCGCTGAACATGTAGCCGCGGTGAAAATCGGTCTGGAGAAAGCGGGTCTGCGTCCACAGGTGATGATCGACTTTAGCCATGCCAACAGCAGCAAGCAGTTCCAGCGTCAGATGGTGGTTGCTGACGACGTGGCGCAGCAGATTGCGGGCGGCGAGCAGGCGATTACCGGCGTGATGATTGAGAGCCATCTGGTAGAAGGTAACCAGAGCCTCGAAAGCGGTAAAGCGCTGGTGTATGGCCAGAGCGTGACCGATGCGTGCATCGGCTGGGCAGATACCGAGAAAGCATTGCGTCAACTGGCGCAGGCGGTTAAACAGCGTCGCGGTTAATCGCGGCGTGCAATAAAAAAGGCCAGACGCGAGTCTGGCCTTTTTGCGTTTCAGCGTTCGCTTACTTGGCTTTACCCTGGTTGGCAACGGCTGCTGCTTTCGCAGCGATCTCGTCAGCATCACCCAGATAGTAACGTTTGAGCGGCTTGAAGTTTTCGTCGAACTCATACACCAACGGCACGCCAGTTGGGATGTTCAGTTCAAGGATTTCATCTTCGCTCAGGTTATCGAGGTATTTTACCAGTGCGCGCAGGGAGTTACCGTGTGCGGCAACGATCACTTTCTCACCGCTCTTGATGCGCGGCAGAATGCTTTCGTTCCAGTAAGGAATAACACGTTCGATGGTCAGCGCCAGGCTTTCGGTGGTTGGCAGCTGCGCGTCAGTCAGTGAAGCGTAACGCGGATCGTGGCCTGGGAAACGCTCATCAGCGCGGTCCAGTTCCGGTGGCGTGATGGCAAAGCCACGACGCCACTGTTTAACTTGCTCGTCACCGTATTTAGCGGCGGTTTCTGCTTTATCCAAACCTTGCAGCGCACCGTAGTGACGCTCGTTCAGACGCCAGGTTTTCTCAACCGGCAGCCAGGCCTGATCCAGCTCATCCAGCACGTTCCACAGCGTGTGGATAGCGCGCTTCAGCACTGAGGTGTAAGCAAAATCAAACACGAAACCTTCTTTCTTCAGCAGCTGACCAGCTGCTTTGGCTTCCGTGCGACCTTTGTCAGACAGATCCACGTCGTACCATCCGGTGAAGCGGTTTTCCTGGTTCCACTGGCTTTCGCCGTGTCGCACCAGTACCAGCTTAGTTACGGCCATAGCTTTACTCCTTAATGCTCGATTTACGATTAGTATTGAAACCGGCTGCGGCCGCCTAAGAAGCGGCTCACTAATAGCGCCATACCATAGCCGAAAACAGCGCACTGCGTAAGCCTGTCGGTGACGCAGTGCGCGTTTTTCATCCGGCGGCTCAGTGCGGCGTGAAGCGATAACGCGTCACGGACTGCCAGCTGTCGCCAGGTTGCAGCCAGCAATCGGGCTGCGGCCATTCAGCATGGTTGGGCGAATCCGGTAAAAATTCACTTTCAAGAGCAATGCCCTGGAAAGCAGTATAGCTGTCTTGCTCACGGGCGCGGGTGCCCGCCAAATAGTTACCCGTATAAAATTGCAGCGCCGGTGCGGCGGTAAAAACGCTCAACTCCAGCTTGCCATCCGCAGACCACAAATGGGCCGCGGGCTGGCTGCTGTCGCCTGCCGTGTTGAGTAAAAAGGCATGGTCATAACCTTTCACCGCTTTTTGATCGTCATCGGCAAGGAACTCATCAGCGACGCGCTTCGGCTGGCGGAAATCAAAACTGTTTCCAGCCACTTCTTTCAGCGGTGCGTTGGGGATTCCCTCGCTATCCACCGGCAAGTAACGATCGGCGTGCAGTTGTAAGCGATGCTGGCGCGCATCGCCATGATGCGCATCAAGGTTAAAGTAAGCATGATTGGTCAGATTGACCGGGCAGGGTTTATCCGTCTTCGCTTCATAGCGAATCGACAGGCAATTATCATCATCCAGGTGATAGATCACGTCAGCAATCAAATTGCCGGGATACCCCTGATCGCCATCGGGCGAATCGAGGCGATAGTGCACCTCGCTTTCGCTCTGGCTAAGAATTTGCCAGCGACGTTTATCAAAACCTTCCGGTCCGCCGTGCAGCTGATGTGCACCTTGATTAGCGGCCAGCAGCAGATTAAGCGGCTTAAGTTCTGCCGAGGCGATGCGGTTGGCGTAGCGGCCGATGGTAGCGCCGAGATAGGCATCCTGATGCAGATAATCGGACGGTGTGGCGCAGCCGAGCAGCGCTTCACGCACGCTGTGATCGCGCATTGGCACGCGTGCCGATAGCCAGGTGGCGCCCCAATCCATAAAGGTGGCGACCATGCCGTTGCGATTGCGCAACACGGTGATGCGCCACGGTTGCCCATCTGGCGCGTGTGAATTAACGTCAGTTACCATTGGCCTGCTCCTGCGGAGGCTTTGCACACGTAGAAGGTTTCTTTAATGCCGGTTTGCGCTTCATACTTTGCGGCCACTGCCGCCTTCACGGCATCGACCAGATCGATTGGCATCAGCGCCACAATACAGCCGCCGAAACCGCCGCCGGTCATGCGCACGCCGCCGCGCGGGCCGAGCTCTGCTTTCACAATTTCAACCAGCTGATCGATTTGCGGTACGGTGATTTCAAAATCATCACGCATCGAGGCATGTGATTCAGCCATCAGTTCGCCCATACGCTTCAGATCGCCCGCGCTTAAGGCATCGGCCGCTTCCAGCGTACGCGCATTTTCCGTAATGACGTGGCGCACGCGCTTCGCTACCAGCGCATCCAGCTCACCTTCGGAGGCTGCAAACTCCTCCAGCGTGACATCACGCAGTGCGGGTTTGTTGAAGAAGCGGGCGCCGGTTTCACACTGTTCGCGACGCGTATTGTATTCGCTGCCCACCAGGGTGCGCTTGAAATTAGAGTTGATGATCACCACCGCGATGTCTTCCGGCATGGAGACCGCGCGCGTACCCAGCGTGCGGCAATCGAGCAGCATGGCGTGATCGGGTTGGCCGAGCGCAGAAATCAGCTGATCCATAATGCCGCAGTTACAGCCTACAAACTGGTTCTCGGCTTCCTGACCGTTCACCGCAATGGCGGCGCCGTCCAGCTTCAACGCATACAGCTGCTGGAACACGGTGCCGACCGCCACTTCCAGAGATGCCGATGAACTTAAGCCTGCGCCCTGTGGCACGTTGCCGCTGATCACCATATCCACGCCGCCAAAGCTGGCATCGCGTTTCTGCAGATGTTTCACCACGCCGCGCACGTAGTTGGCCCACATCGGCTCTTTTAACGGCTCAATGGGTGCATCCAGCGAGAAACTGTCTTGCTGATTGTCGTAATCAACGGCAATCACGCGCACTTCACGATCATCGCGTTTGGCGCAGGCAATCACGGTTTGATAATCGATGGCGCACGGCAGCACGAAGCCATCGTTATAGTCAGTGTGTTCGCCGATCAAATTCACGCGGCCCGGCGCCTGAATGCTGTGGGTGGGTTGATAGCCGAAAGTGTCAGCGAAAACCTGTTGAGTAATGGATTTTAATGACATTTATTGCGCCTCGCGGAAATGGACATCGCTGACAGAACGCAGACGTTCAGCTGCCTGTTCCGCCGTTAAATCACGTTGGGTTTCGGCCAGCATTTCAT
>Ga0153980_1000984_pt1 | contig 12358 bp, 12 predicted proteins | sample TSGA064MetaG_FD_104722 | JGI IMG/M metagenome (GOLD analysis project Ga0153980, IMG submission 104722) | Attine ant fungus gardens microbial communities from Georgia, USA - TSGA064 MetaG | ecosystem: Host-associated > Fungi > Mycelium > Unclassified | place: USA: Georgia, Magnolia Springs State... | reverse complement strand
TAACCTGAATGTTTATAAGGAATTTTATAAACAGGATACCCTGGATTATGCGAAGTTTAACGTAGAGTATTTCGACAATAAAAACAGATCTCTTGGAATTTTTGAGAAAAATGCTCAATATATCTTACTTTCAACAGCTAAAGCAAAAAAAGAATTTAAATTTTACTTCCTTGATTTTTACTCGGCACCATTGAAAAAAGACAGCACCTCGGTGGTAGTCACCAAGTAATCTAACGGAATATCATGTTCCCAGACATCTTCAATGATTTCATCGGGAGCAAAGTAGTTAACCCCTATTTTTTTTGAGTGTTGGGAGAGACTTTCGAAAAAAGCATCGTAAAAACCTTTGCCATAGCCTACTCTATTTCCTTTTTTATCGCAGTATAGCAAAGGAGTGATGACATAATCAAAATGATTTTCCCCGGAATCTTCGTTAGAAACAGGTTCTGAAATCCCCCAACTGTTGGTTTCAAACTTCGTATCAGGAAAGATTTCTACTGAAATCAATCCATCTGCAATTTTAGGCACATACACACGGATATTCTGCTCTAAAAAATATGTAATGAATACTTTGGTGTTAATTTCATTAAACTTCTCAATCGGGACGAAAACATGGATCTTCTGCCCTGCTGTTGGTTTAAAATAATCAATAAAGTTTTTAAAAATCTTTTCAGATAACAAGAAAGCCTCATCGGAAGACAAGGCTTTTCTTTTTTGCATGTATTTTTTTCTAAGCTCAGCTTTTAGCATGATCAAATCATTTTTACTGAAGAATTTTCACAACATAAACTGCGCAGCTTCATCATGAAGTCTAATACATTTTTTAAGTTATGCCTTTTCAGAATTTTGTGCGATTTTATATAATTTATCCGATAAACGAACTCTGAACGGAAGTTCAAAGGTAATCTGATCTCCTTTTTTTGCAGTTTCACAAGGACTTCCATTAGCATAAATTTCCGTCATGGTAAATTCCTGTTCACCAGTGGTCGGACCGGAAATCAACACCCTGTCTCCTACTGACAGTTCTTTGTTTTCAATTAAAAACTGTCCAATCTTGGATTTTGTATAATAATGTTCTGCCTTTCCGATCAATGTTTTTTTGACGGTTATTTTCTGACGAACATTTTTTGTTATTGCTTTTGCTAAAGGTTTATCTGGTAAATTACCAGACTTTTTAAATTTTAATGCTTCAGATTTTCCTTTTCTGAACACTTTATTTCCAACTTGCAGTCCGCTTCTTAATTTCACCTGTTCCTCTAAAGGCAGATGGGTAATTTCCAGACATTCTGTAGAACAACAGTTTTCCATCGCAGCTTTACACTCATCACACTGGATAAACAATAAATGACATGCATCGTTGGAACAGTTGGTGTGGTTATCAGAAGGTTTTCCACACTGGTGGCACTGTGAAATAATATCATCTGTAATTCGTTCTCCTAACCGGTGATCAAATACAAAGTTTTTACCGATAAATTTACTTGGTATCCCTTCTTCTCTTATCTGGCGGGTATATTCAATAATTCCGCCTTCTAGCTGATATACATTTTTAAAACCCTGATGTTTAAAGTATGCACTGGCTTTTTCACAACGAATTCCGCCGGTACAGTACATCAATAGTTTTTTATCTTCTTTGAAATCCTGTAACTGCTCGTTTATAATCGGTAAACTTTCTCTGAAATTTTCCACATCGGGAGTAATAGCTCCTTCAAAATGACCGATTTCACTTTCGTAGTGATTTCTGAAATCAACCACAATGGTATCCGGATCTTCAAGCAAATTATTAAATTCCTGTGCCTTTAAGTGAATTCCTTTATTGGTAACATCAAATGAATCATCGTTCAATCCGTCAGCAACAATCTTATGTCTTACTTTGATGGTTAATTTTAAAAAGGAATGATCGTCCTGATCTACCGCTACATTTAAGCGGATTCCTTTCATAAAATCGTACACTTCCAATGTATCGCGAAACGCTTCAAACTGATCTGCCGGAACACTCATCTGAGCGTTAATTCCTTCATGTGCTACATAAATACGGCCCAATGCATCGAGTGCGTTCCAGGCTATAAACAATTCGTCACGAAATTTTTTGGGATCTTCAATTTTGGCGTACGCATAGAAAGACAATGTAAGACGTTCCTTACCAGCTTCATCAATAAGTTGAGCTCTTTCTTCTGCGCTTAAGGTGTTATACAGTTGCATGCTATAAACGTTTTAAGTGAGAAAAATATTTTTGCAAATATAATGATTTTTTAAATGAGTCAATTCATCAGTCTCATTCCAGCCCTGGAAATACGTACTGTAACAAGGGATAATTTTTGTCATTCGTTGTAAATAATGTGAGATAATCTGATAAACATTTTTGTAATTATTAATAATTTAGACTTAACTTTAATGACAATACAACCATGTATATGTCATATTGTCATTAATATTTTTTTAAGGTTTGTTAATTGAGACCTTAAGAATTATAGTATAAGATATAAATTATTGCTATTGTTGTTAAATTTTAGTTAAAGCTGAAACATTCAATACCAATTGCATACCTATTTAGCATTAAATTTGTTTACAGTTAAACAAAATAAGTTAAGTAATAAATAACTAAGAAAGATATACAATGAAGAGTACTTTAAAAAAACTATTACCATTTGCTGTAGTAGGCGTAATATCCGGAGCTACTACTGTTGGAACACTACAATATTTTGGTCAACACTCTAATAATGGCGACCAATCATACTTCACTTCATCACCGAATGCCTCATTTGTAGGCATGAATACTTCGGCGACCGGAGATGATTTTGTAAAAGCAGCCAAGACTACCGTTCCTGCTGTTGTAACCATTAAAAATTATCAAAGCAGAACTACAAGCAGAGCTTCAGAACAGGATCTGTTTGACTTCTTCTTCGGTGATCCTTTTGGAGGAGGCAGAGGCCAGCAAAAGCAAAGACAGCAGCAGCAGGCACCTGATAATATGCCATCTGGAATGGGATCCGGTGTGATCATTTCTCCGGACGGTTATATTATCTCGAATAACCACGTAGTAGCAGGAGCCAATAAATTAGAGGTGGTATTAAGCAATAAAAAATCTTATATCGCTACTCTGGTAGGGACTGATCCTAATACTGATATTTCATTATTGAAAATCGAAGAAAAAGGACTTCCATTCCTTAATTTTGCCAACTCTGATAATATTGAAGTGGGACAATGGGTACTTGCCGTAGGAAATCCACTTGGATTAAATTCTACAGTGACTGCCGGTATTGTTTCTGCTAAAGGAAGAGGAATCGGAATTTTAGGCGGACAAGGAAAAGCCAGCAACCCTATTGAAAGCTTTATCCAGACAGATGCTGCTATTAATCCAGGGAACTCCGGAGGTGCATTGGTGAATGTAAACGGAGACCTTATCGGAATCAACTCTGCTATTCAGTCTACAACAGGATATTACCAGGGATACGGATTTGCAGTTCCTGCCAACCTTGCCAGAAAGATTGTTGAAGACATCAAGAAATTCGGAATCGTACAGAGAGGATTCCTTGGAGTAACTTCACTTGATTTATCTGACGATCAGCAGGTAGCATTATACAACAAAAGTAAAAACACGAATATAAAAACAGGTTCCGGAATTTATGTTACAGGATTCGGAGATAAGAGTGGTGCTGAAGATGCAGGTCTTAAAATCGGAGATGTCATCACGAAGATTGACAATGCCCCGGTGACAGACTTTGCTGATCTATCGATCGCTGTAGGAAGCAAACGTCCTGGTGATAAAGTATTGGTAACTTATGCCCGAAATGGAAAAGAAAGTACAACCACCGTAACGCTGAAAGATCAGAAAGGAGGTACTTCAACCAAAACAAAAGCTGACCTTAGCGTAACAGAGAAAATCGGAGCTGAATTTGATCCGCTTAATGACAAATTCAAAACTGAATACGGACTGAACAGTGGTGTCGTGGCGAAAAGCGTATCTGAAGGAAGCGAAATGGCGAAAATCGGAATTGTAGACAACTATATCATTATAGAAGTGAACGGTAAACCGGTAAATTCCCAAAAAGATGTTGAAAAGATATTAGATAAATATCAGGGTAATGTACAGGTGAAATTCGTAGACGACTACGGAAGAATCTATACGAAAGGTTTCAAAATGCCTTAATAAGAAGAACTAAACAACAACTTCATATCAACAAAAAACGCTGCAAATTGCAGCGTTTTTTTATTTTGATTTGTTCATTTTTTCAGCGATTCTTTTTTTCTTATTCCGCTCATAAATAACTTCTACAATTTTACCCCCTATCCAGGAAAAAGGGAAAAAAGTAAGGAATATAGAAATCTTATAAAAGGTAGGATGATAAGGAAATATAATCACATCCAGCATTGCTATAAACAGCATGATAAACCCAATCAGGATTGCATAGGCTACTTTAGCATACTTTACGATAATGGCAGTTGCAACTCCCCCGACTGTCGTTCCTAACCCGGAAATAAACAGCAGAAAGCCAAAAAAAGCCTTATCGTCTTTCATACTAAAAAGAAACCTCTGCCAGTGCTCAAACGGAGCAAAAGCGTCGAAAGTAACCCATTGCGGAAAAGCCCTTATACCAAGAGTGATAATAAGCCCCGCTATACCAAGGCCCACCAAAACCGCAATTGTATTTCTTATAATGTTCATTAATCCTGATGTGCAATCATAGAAATTTCTATATCAACATTTTTAGGCAAACAAGAAACCTGTACCGTTTCACGGGCCGGGAAACTTTCTGCATCCAGATAAGAAGCATAAATATCATTCATTACTGCAAAATCATCCATGCTCTTAAGGAAGATTGTAGCTTTTACAACATTTTTAAATGTCATTCCTGCTTCTGTCAGAATTGCTTCAAGATTTTTCATAACCTGATGCGTTTCTTTTTCAATTCCTTCTACTAATTTACCAGTTGACGGATCTACAGGAATTTGACCGGAGATGTATAAAATACCATTTGCCATGTTCGCTTGTGAATAAGGCCCGATTGCTGCAGGAGCATTAACTGTGTTAATTATTTGTTTCATATGTGGATATTTATTTTTTTCAAAGGTCCTTTGGAATCACTACCGTCTGTATTTATCTTTCGGAAAAATTCGTCAGCACCGATTTCATTAGAATTTATTTTGGGTGCAAATATAAAATTTATATTATCAAATGCCAATCCGATATTAGAAAGGTGCTCCCGGCTGCGTGAAACTTCTGTCTTTGTACTTAAGCGCATCACTTAAAATATTCGCTTTTATCCCGATAAAGAAGTCGTACACTTTATACTGTCCGAACGGAACCCAGTTGAAATTAATGGTAAAACTTCGCTGATCTCTTGAGAATCCTATTCTCGTATAAGCCAGCTGTTTCGTTACCATATCATAATGGGTACTCCCGTTAATATTCCAGTATGGAGTAAGCTTAATACTTCCGTCCAGTCCTACTGAAGCAATTTTGGTTCCTAAACGGGTAAGACTTCTGGAATAAGCATAATTAGCATTAACATTCAAAGTCCATGCCTGATCGAAACGCGCATAATGATCATCATCAAAATAATACTTTTCATTTCGGACTTCTCCTTTTGAAGAATATTTTTTAGCATAATCCGTTTTTTCACCAAAAAGCTCACTGCTTAAAGGATAAGAAAGCTGAATATTGAATCCCTGTACACTGAAGCTTCCAAACTGTTCCGTTCTGATTCCTGTGTCTTGTCCCGGAATAAAAATAATTTTATACGGATCCAGAGAAAGGCTTGTATTAACGCTTAATTTATTATTGAAGAAAGAAGACTGTCCGTTGATCGTTAATACAGACCATGGGTGATCTTTAGCCGCAAAATTATAATTTCCTGAAAGATTTAAAGATTCAAATAATTTTACTTTTTTCACTCCGGTAGAATCCTTTTTAGATTTCACCTTCATTTCAATATTATTTCCGATATTAAATCCTAATGCTCCTACCATTCCGCTTGAAGGACTTCCTACAATTCCTTTTTCAAAGATGGAATACGGAGTTAAAGCACCATTGGCGTTGTAATAATTTCTGTAATATCCGAAGTTAGGACTCGAAAAATCCGGTGAATAAGTAAACCCGATACTCGGCGTCATCATATGTCGAATCGCTTCTATGGAAGATCCCTTTTTAAACTTCAGCATTCCGAATAAGGTAGTCTGAAGACTGGCAGTTGTTGTGAAAGTAGAATATCCCGTAAGGTTTTTATCAATTTCATCCACCACCACATTTTTTACCGGATCATAAAATCTGTTCAGTGTTTTTGTTGTTAATGCATTATCAACATTCGCACTTAAACTGAAGGTAAAATATTTTGCCAGGGTTGTATTGGTCCCAATTGCAATATTATTTTTAAGTCCTGTCTGCATTTTGTCCCACATTGCTTTTGTGAAAAGCTCATTTTCCTGTGTCGTCACAAAGTTAGTCAGGTTAAATCCTGTGTTGATGGTAATATTTTCCAGAAGGCCCTGTCTTACTCCTGTTTTTGATTTTAATAAATAAAACTGGTTGATGGCCACGTTCATTTGAGGAAGACGGAGATCCGCCAGTCCTGTTGCAAAGTTCTGAGAGTAAGATGCCGTTCCCGTAATCGTTACCGGAAGCTTCAGGAATCTCTTGGTAAGCGTTACCGTTGAGTTCTGCTGGGTATTCAACACGTTCTGGTTGAAGATATAGTTGTTGTTCAGCGGATTATTATAAAACTTGGTACTTACCATATCCACCGAAGCTGCAAACGTAAGGAACGGGTTCGCTTTCGTATCCTGCGTGTGATTCCAGGTGATTCTGTAGGTACTGTTTTTCGTATAATTGTCCAATCCTTTGATTCCTCTTACCATTGTTCCAACATCTGCTGTAAATGTTCCGGAATAGCGGTATTTCTTCAGATAATTCATCTGCGGCCTCAGGTTCCAGCTTCCTTTGGTATAGATATCCGCCAGTACTTTCATATCAAAATGCTCTCCTATCGGCTGATAATATCCAATTCCATTCAGGTAAAACCCTACATCTTCCCTTTCTCCAAAACTCGGAATCAAAATCCCTGCGGCTCTCTTGGCAGAGAAAGGCAGAATAGCAAATGGCATAATCAAAGGAGTCGGAACTCTTTCAATATACATCTGGATAGGTCCCGTCACAATCTGGGACTTATTTTTGGTCTTGATTAGCTTAATGTTGGAAGCCCGCATGAAATAATCGGCTGCGGTATCTTTTTTCTTAATGAAATATTCATCCGTCGTATAATCCGCATTTCTCATAGCAAAGACAGAATCATTGTACTTTTTGGTCTTTTTAGCGATGATTACCCCTTCACTTTCTTCTGTTCTTGCATTGAAAGCAATAGCCTGTTTTGTTTTGAGATTATAGCTGAACTCGTTGGTTTCGTATTTTTTCCCGGCCTGGGTTGTAATTACCGGCTCAATAATCTTGCCTAAAGAATCCAGTTTTCCTCGGGCATAGACTAAATTTTTATTATCATCAATAGAAATATAATCTGCATCAATCTGCATGTCCTGATACTTTACCTGGGCCTTTCGATTAAGGTAAGTCATCTTTTTTTGTACATCTCTTCTCTGATCTTCAGCTTTTGTGCGAAGAATGTCTTCCAGAGATTCCTTTTTTACAACTATGGTATCCTTTTTGGAAATAGTATCATTAACCGTATTTTTAGGCAATTTTTCAGGATTTTTCTGTGCTAAAAAATTGTTAAAAATTAGGATAATTAAAATTTGTAATATATTTTTGAGGACGGTTTTGGCCAATTTTGTTATATAATTTAAGGCTCAAAATTAGTATAATTTTTAAAACTGTAAGATGCACAAACAAAATTTTAAAATAATTTTATCATTTCTCCTTATCCTTTTAAGCAACTTTATCCTTTCACAAAAGAAGTTTACCATCGTTTTAGACGCTGGGCATGGGGGAAGTGACCACGGAGCCAATAGAACATACAGTGATATCGGAAGGGTGGCAGAAAAGGACGTTACACTGGCAATTACTCTGAAAGTGGGTAGCATGCTTGAAAAAAATAAAGATTTTAAGGTAATTTATACCCGTAAGTTTGACGAATATCCATCCCTTTCGGACAGAACAAACCTTGCCAACAGAAGTAAAGCGGATCTTTTTGTGTCCATCCACTGTAATTCATCAGTGAGACCAACTGCTTATGGAACAGAAACGTATGTTCAGGGACCCAATCAGAATGACGAGAACCTTGAAGTGGCAAAAAGAGAAAATGACGTGATTTTCCTTGATGAAAAAGATAAACAGACCTTCGGATCGTACAATGCCAGCTCACCGGAATCTTTAATTGCTCTAAAACTTCAGCAAAGTAAATATTTAGAATCAAGTCTTTTGCTTGGCGGACTGGTAGAAGACAATTTTGTAAATAAAGATAAAAGATTCTCAAGAGGTGTTTTTCAGAAAAACCTTCACGTTCTCCGTATGAATGCGATGCCATCGGTACTGATTGAGACGGGTTTCATCAACCATCCTGAGGAAAGCCATTATCTGGCCTCTGAAAAGGGCCAGAATGAGATCTCTGAAAGCATTTACAATGCGATTATCGAGTATAAAAAAGCCGTTGACCGAAAATCAGGAGGATCAGTCGTTATGAATAATAAAAAACCTGAGCCTGAAAAACCAGCAGAAACTGCGCTGAAAAATGATTTCAGGATTTTATTACTGAGTTCCCCTACAAAATACAATGAAGGAGATCCTGCATTGAAAGGGTTGAATTATATTCTTCCTCTTAAAGAAAACGGTCAGTATAAATATTATTATGGGGTTACCAACATGGCTTCTGTAAAAGATATCAATTTAAAAACAGCTAAAGATGCCGGCTTCAGAAATGCTTTTGCAGTAGGATTTATGCCTAACCAAAAACTAAGTACCGGCTACTATACGATAGAGGTATTTGTGGGTGAAAAGCTGAACGGAAATTCGTTTATCTTACAGACATTGAAGGATGTAGAGAGAAACAAGGACAACGGAGTGTTTTACTACACCTATGGTAAAGTCTACAGTCTGGAGGATGCAGTGAAGCTCCAGAAGGAGATCGAAGCGAAGGGAATTAAGAATACGATCATTCAAAAAGTTTATAAATAATCTAAAAAATAATTTTGAAGTTAAAAAGTTAATCACTACTTTTGCAACCTCAAAATTTGGCCTATTCGTCTAGTGGTTAGGACTCAAGGTTTTCATCCTTGCAACAGGAGTTCGATTCTCCTATAGGCTACCAAATTTGATATCATGCCGGATTTAAAAATACAAGAAGCGACATTGCTTTTTAAGAAAATCCACTCTAACCCAAAAAGTTATGATTTACAAGTCAATGAAGACGGGATTGCAGGCAGGGATGATAAAATAAGTTTCAGGCTTTACAGGACAGAAGAAAGGGTCGCCTTTGAAGTAACGATTGACGGACTTACCTTCACCAATACGACTGGAGAATGGAACAATGCGATGATTATGCTAAAAAGCACAATCAGAAAAATAGAGAAAGAACAAGAAAATTTAAAAATAGAACAAGCAATAGATAAACTCAGAAAATACTTGTCAGAAGAAAATTGAAATATTTTAAAAATAAATTTGGCAGTTAAGAAAAAAGTTTTTATTTTTGCACTCACATTTGAACGATATGGCAAATCATAAATCAGCATTAAAAAGAATAAGACAAAACGAAGTTAGAAAAGTTCGTAACAGATATTATCACAAGACTGCTAGAACAGCTATCAAAGTGTTAAAAAATGAAGAAGATAAGACTGTTGCTTCTGAGCAATTGCCTAAAGTAGTCGCTTTATTGGATAAGTTAGCTAAGAAAAACATCATCCACAAAAACAAAGCTGCTAACTTGAAAAGCAAATTAACGAAGCACGTTAATAAATTAGCATAAAAGTATAGTAGGCCCGTTCGTCTATCGGTTAGGACCTCAGATTTTCATTCTGGTAAGAGGGGTTCGACTCCCCTACGGGCTACAAAACTAAGAGTTGATAAACTTATAAAAACAAACACTAACACGTTAATTTTATATTAGCGGAAGATAGAGGGCCCGTTCGTCTATCGGTTAGGACCTCAGATTTTCATTCTGGTAAGAGGGGTTCGACTCCCCTACGGGCTACAAAGAGAAGACTTTTATAAAGTCTTCTCTTTTTGCATTTATAATATCCTGTAGTTTGAATACAGGACTCAGCTTCAAGATTTGGGGATTATTATATCTTATTTACCCCAAATATCCTTCCCGCCATTTCTTTTAATAAAATGTCTGTAAACTTTCTTTAAGCCTGTACTATGTGATTATTCTGCATTTTCCTAGAATACAATTTATACCCATTCTCCGCATTTACAAATGTAAAATGGCGATTGTTTATTATTCTTTTTTATTCAGCATCTAAGAAAAATAATACCTGTTTACCAGTAAATCACATAAAATTGAAATATCTCTTTTGGTTTATCCTTTTTATCCCTAAATTTGAGTCAATCTAATAACCAAAAATTCATACCATGCGATTTAATTTACTTTCGAAGCGTAGTCTTCACATGAAGTCAGCATTTTTATTACTGTTATTAAGCTCCTTATCTTTTGCACAGAACAGAATCTATGCCTACGAACAAATCTCCGACACCTTCGGCGTATGTCTGGCCTGTAATGTACAGAATCCGCTCAATGCTGTAGGAGATAATGAAAACGATTACTCGACCCTCACTATGGGGACTGTATTGCTGGGCGGAGTTTCTCAGACACTGCTGTTTCCGGATGTTACTTCCAACACAAAACTGGTTGTAGGCATCGGAACCAACGATATTCCTTTAACGGTTCAGTTACTTGGCGGAGTTACCATAGAAACAATGAATGGAAATGTTTCCAACGGTGACATGAAATACATTAACAGCAGTATCCTTAAGCTTGGAGGAGATACACCTAACAGGGCAACCATCGAATTACAACCTACCAAACCCTATACCGGTGTGAAAATAAGAGTAAGCGGCGGAGTACTGAGTCTTGGCGGCGGCTTCCGTATTTATTATGCATACCAGGAACCTGTTACTTTTACAGCTTTCGGTACTCCCGGCGGACAGATTACATTAAGTGGAAATGTTCCTGTGGAAGATTCCCAAATGACTATTACGAATATTTCAGGTAAAGAAGTATACCGCTCAAAGATCAACTCGAAAAATATTGAACTTTCTACACCTCTTTCTGAAGGAATTTATATCCTCAATCTACAAACCAAAGAAAACAGGATCTATTCACGAAAAATAATTATAAAGTAAAATAACTAATCCGGTAGACATCAATCTACCGGATTTTTTAATTATAAAGGTGGTTATATACTATTTTACCTTTAGTGTCATTCCGATGAAGGAGGAATCTTTTTGATAGATCAGATTTTTCATTTCACTTCTTTGCATTCTGAAAGACAGCAGAAATAAGCAGACCACAACATCAGGTGTAAATTATAGATTCTTACCTTATAAAATTCCGACAGTACATAATTTACTTCAAAAAAAGTTGTACCTTTGCAATCATCAGATGATAAGATGTATGAATATAATTCAAAAAAAGAGTTTGGCCCAAGAAGTTGCCGACCGCCTGATAGCAGGAATTGTTGCTAAAGAATATACAATTGGAGATCAGCTTCCGATTGAACCTGAATTGATGAAAATGTATGGAGTCGGACGTTCCAGCATTCGTGAGGCGATTAAAATATTATCAATTCAAGGTGTATTGAGAGTCCAGCAGGGCGTCGGTACGTTTGTTGTTTCCGACAATGTTCAGGAATCACTGGAATCTCAAATTAACAGAGCTGAAATAGAAGAAGTTCTTGAAGTACGCTCTTTAATTGAAGCAAAAATAGCTGCAAAAGCTGCCTTACATCATCATGAAGATGAACTGAAGATTATTAAATCCTACCTTGATTTAAGAGGTATAATGGCTGAGAAAAATCAGGCGCTGGAATGTTATGAGGCGGATATTAATTTCCATGTTTCTATTGCTGAAGCTTGCGGAAATCCCCTTTTGAAAGAAATTTATAAGATTGCCAGCAAACAGGTCATGAGAACTTTCGAAAACGGGCACAATAATAATACGGATGCTTTTAAAGCGTCACATGAACTTCATACAAGTCTGTATCATTCTATAAAAGAAAGAGATGCAGATCGTGCCACTCATATTGCGCAGCAAATCATCGATAAATTATTTTAAAAAATTACCCTTACCCAATATTCATCTTTAAATTCATCAGATGACAAGATGAATATAAATTTATTATTTATGGACAACACACAAACCAAAAGCATTGATACAAGTACGATTGTATATCCTATTTTGTTCATGATCAGTTTTTC